>Ga0213858_10001505_pt1 | contig 11117 bp, 12 predicted proteins | sample PICome_FD_160122 | JGI IMG/M metagenome (GOLD analysis project Ga0213858, IMG submission 160122) | Coastal seawater microbial communities near Pivers Island, North Carolina, United States - PICO245 | ecosystem: Environmental > Aquatic > Marine > Coastal | place: USA: North Carolina | collected... | reverse complement strand
GATCAACCAACACCTCGCCCGTATTCGCATCGATCAGAAAATAGGCATCAGCTGGCAGTTTTGGCGGAGGCGGCACTATCGCATAAGACAAAGGCGATGCGACCAGACAAACGAGAGCAAAAACAGAGGGGTAAATACGAGACACGTTCAAGGTAACCGGGATCCATGCTGTGGTGGTCGAGAGTGTATCAAGAGCAGACCACCTTGGGTTAGGGCAAGGGCTGCGCTTCGGGAAAATCATTGGCGATTAGTTGTGATCGCATCGCCTCTACTGCCTGATTGTCCGCCAAAGGGCCGACTCTAACGCGATAAAGCGTGCCGTCAGGCATCGACAATTCACTGACCGAGACGAGAGCGGGGTCATCCAGCACCCCGCGGATGGCCTCAGCTAGTGCCTCAGCGGCTTCGGATGATTGAAAGGCCGCCACTTGCAGTTGACTATACTCGCGATCGGATGAGCCCCGCCAATCATCGGTTCCCGCCAAGTCGATAGCTTCTACTCGGACACGCGTGGTCCCCGCGTCGGCGAAACCGAGTTTCACTGCGACGCCAAACGAGACGTCTAACAGACGCCCCTCGATAAACGGGCCTCGATCATTCACTTTGACAACCATGCTTCGATTGTTAACGAGGTTGGTAACCCGAACGTAAGTGGGAAGCGGCAACGACTTATGCGCCGCGGTCGCTTGGTAAACGTCGAAAGGTTCGCCGCTCGATGTCGGTCGACCTTGAAACTTCAGCCCATACCACGAGGCCACACCTTCCTCGATATACCCTACCGCCGTCGGCATCACCTCATAGGTCTTGCCCCACACCTCGTAGGGCGAGTGATTCCCGCGGTCAGCGATTGGATCAGGCTTTGGCACCGCATCCACAATGAGATCAGGGTCGATCGCAGGCGGCGCTGAATCTTTGATATCAGGCACCCGATAGGAGACACAGCTGCTCAGCAAAATGAGCAGTAACAGTGCAAGTAATGCTCTCAAAGTTTCGCGGCTCGCAATGCCTCACTCAGTTGCAGCACGGCCATTGCGTACATTGCACTGTGGTTATAGCGAGTAATCACATAGAAGTTGTGAAGGCCCAGCCAGTATTCATCACCCTGCTTTCCCTCGAATGCAATCGGTGTTGCGAGCGCGCCCTCAGCGATCGCTGTTTGCGGTGCAAGTCCCGCTGACTGCAGCTGACCGATGGTTTTTACTGGCTTTAGACCCTGATCAAATATCGCAGCCTCGCGGCCATCAGCAAAGTCTGCTCTCGCCACGATGGGACCCCCGGGCCGCCAACCATGCTTGACAAAGTAGTTGGCAACGCTGGCGATCGCATCATCGGGATTACCCCAGATATCGATAACGTCATCGCCATCAAAGTCCTTTGCGTAGGCTCGGTAACTGCTGGGCATGAATTGGCCGAGACCCATGGCTCCAGCGTAGGAGCCTTTCATCGTGTCGATCGACAGATCAGATGCCCACGCCAACTCCAGAAATACTTCAAGCTCTTTGGTGAAGAATTTAGAGCGGCGTGGGTAGTCAAACGCGAGGGTGCTCAGGGCATCGATCACCCGATAGCTGCCCATGATACGGCCGTAGTAGGTCTCTACACCGATAATTGCAACGATTATTTCCGCGGGCACACCGGTTGATGCCGACACCCGGTTGAGGCTCTCCTCATGCTCTGACCAAAAAGCGACCCCTTCTTTGGTCCTTCGTTCGGTCAGGAAGATATCTTGATAATCAGCCCAGGGTTTACTCTTTTCAGCGGGCCGCGATATAGCGTTTAGAATGCTTTCCTGACGAGAGGCACCCGACAGAGTCTGCTGCAGCCACTCGCGATCGACGCCTCGAGCGGCGACACGATCGACAAGCGCCTCGGCTTGCGGGTGATTGCTATAGTCCGCTGCAGCCCACGGCGCAAGTAACAACAATAGCGAGCACACAACCACGCGTATTTTTTTATCCACCCCTAACCATTCAGTTGTGTTGCTCACAAATACTCCTTTTGATCCGTTCGTGTCACGCTACGCTCACTGGCAATCGCCATCAACATGCCAAAGGCGACCATGACCGATAGCATGGCAGTGCCGCCATAGCTCACTAGGGGAAGCGGCACACCCACGACGGGTAAGACCCCGGACACCATGCCCAAGTTCACCACCAATCCAAAAAAGAACGTTATCACCAATGCCCCCGCTAACAACCGTCCAAAAGTGGAGCGAGCAGTCCATGTAATCCGAAGCCCTCGAAGCAACACGGCCGCATACAACAGAAATAATCCCAGCACGCCTAGAAATCCGAACTCTTCCGCGAGGACGGCGATAATGAAATCGGTATGACCCTCAGGCAAAAATTTGAGTTGAGCTTGACTACCTTCAGTCCAGCCGAGTCCGCTCCAACCCCCCGAGCCAATCGCTGTCTTCGACTGGATGATATTCCAACCGGCTCCGAGTCGATCTGACTCTGGGTCGAATAAGGTAAGGACACGCTGCTTTTGGTAATCCTTGAGCACAAACCGCCAGAGCGGCACGATGGCGGCGATACCCGCAACAACACCCGCCAGTATGAATCGCCATGGGAGCCCGGCCATATAGATAACGGCCAGACCACTCGCCATAACCAGTAGCGATGTTCCGAGATCCGGCTGCCTCAAAATGAGCAACCCGGGAACGAACACCATCATAAATGCGATAGCGAGGTGCTTTGCTGATGGCGGCAGTGGTCGTTTTGCCAACCACCAAGCTAGGGCCAGCGGCATCGCCACTTTCATGATTTCAGAGGGTTGAAATCGAACGACACCCAGACTCAACCAACGCTGAGCTCCCTTTGCCCCGACGCCGTAAATGGCAACAGCGACCAATAATGCGACCGTCGCAAAGAAAATATAGGGCGCAACACCCCGATAAAACTCAACCCTGAATTGCGCAGATACCAGCAGCACTGCCCCGGCAATCAGCATGTTTCTAATCTGAGCCGATAACATCGCATCAGATTCGCCGCTGGCGCTGTAGAGAACCACAAGACCCGCAGCGCAGAGCGCGAGTAAGGGCAAGAGTAGCCAGAGATCAATATGAAGCAGGCGCAGTAGTGATGATCGACCTCTAAAGTCGCGATCCGACCCCTGCGAAACTCGCTGAAAATCGTTACTCATTCTTGGCGAACCAATAGTCCATCACTTGTCTTGCCACAGGGAATGCCGCACTGCCCCCGCCACCATTCTCAACCAATACCACTACAACTATCTGGGGATCTTCCACAGGTGCAAAGGCCGCAAACCAACCGTGATTGCGTTGATACTCCGACAGTTCGTCCTCGTTATAAACCGCGTCCTGTGCAATTTCTACCACTTGTGACGTGCCGGTTTTAGACGCCACCGAGTAGGTGAGACCGCGCTTCATACCATGCGCCGTACCGCGGATATGGTCAACGGTATCGATCATGCCGTCTATCACTGTTTGCCAATGAGCATCAGGCGCATCGACCTCTGTCAGAATCTCGGTGGGCACGGGCTCACCATTGACCGCGCTGACCATCCTAGGGCGATACCCGACCCCGCGATTAGCGAGCACTGTCGTGGCTGCCGCCACCTGCAAGGGTGTCGATAAGGAGTAACCCTGACCGATACCTACGATAAGCGTCTCACCGCCGTACCAGCTTTCGCCAAGCGCATCGCGCTTCCATTGAGACGAGGGTACCAATCCACCTTTTTCATTGGGTAAGTCGATGCCAGTCCTTGATCCAAGGCCAAATGATTTAAGGGCATCAGCCATGGGATCAATACCCATACGATTCGCCAACTCATAGAAATAAACATCACAGGACTGAGCGATGGACTCCTGCAACTTCATGGTAGGTGCATGCCCCGTACCCCGCACCCGCAGAATCCAGTCGCGATAACGACGATCGTCGCCTTCCAACTTGTAAAAGCCGGGATCCTTCACTTCGGTATCCGCATCGATGATGCCGAGGTTGAGCCCTGCCAACCCAAGCATAGGCTTGATCGTCGATGCTGGAGGATACTGCCCCTGAATGACGCGGTTGATGAGCGGCGCATCGCGCGACTCACGCAATAGGCTGTAGTCAGTATTACTAATGCCATTAACAAATTTATTGGGCTCATAACGTGGGTTCGACAGCGCGGCTAGGACACCGCCATTGGTTGCGTCAAGCGCCACTACCACCCCTCTTCGATCTCCCAGCGCCTCGGCCGCCACAGTCTGTAATCCAACGTCGAGATACAACTCGAGCCGCTCTCCGGGCACCGCTAGCTCTCGGTCAATCACACCCAACTCCGCGCCTCGCGCATTGGTCTCAACCCGGCTACGGCCGGCTCGCCCCTTCAGGGCCGCCTCGTACTGAGCTTCAAGACCAATTTTGCCGATGTGAGTTAGTCCTCGGTAGGCGTCCTCGTCTTCTGGCGCAATATCATCGACACCGATTCGTCCCACGTACCCGACCACATGGCCCAGCAGATCGCCATAGGGATAGTGACGACTGAGCGCCGATTTGATGTTGAGTCCAGGTAGCCGGTGCTTGTTCACGGCCAGCACCGCCCGCTCCTCTGGATCCAGCCGGTATTTGAGTGGTACATCACTTAATGGTCTTCTGCGTTTTAATGCGCTCTGAAAAACCTCAAGCTCGCTGTCAGATAATTCAATCATGCCGCTCACGGTCTCGAGCGTCTGATCGAGATCGTCGACACTTTCGGGGCTGACGGTAAGTGTGAATGATGGCTCGTTGACGGCCACCAGATTACCGTTCCTATCTTCAATAACGCCGCGTGCAGGTGCTATCAGCCGAAAGCCGATTCGATTGTTCTCCGATTGAACGCGGTATTTTTCGTGATCGATGACCTGTAGCGAAAAGTAGCGGTATAGCAGTGCCAACAGGATTATCAGCATTAGGATGCCGATCACCACAATACGGCTGTGCGTCAGGCTCGTCTCCTGTTGCCAATTGGGCATTTCCGAGAGCTGTCTTGCCATTCTTCCTTAAGCCCTGTGGTAGGGATGACCTACATTAATCGACCAAGCTCGGTACAGCTGCTCAGACAATACCACTCGGACCAATGGATGCGGCAAGGTAATCCTACCCAAGGACCAGCGGGCAGCTGCTTTGGCCTTCAAGGAAGGTGCGAGTCCATCTGGACCCCCTATCAAAAACACAGGTTTTGCTGCTTCCATACGCCATTCTTCAAGCGCCGCTGCAATGCTCTCGGTGGCGATTGGCTGACCCTCGACATCCAGAACGATAATCGTGTCTCCCGGCTTAAGATGCCGCTCAATCGCTTGCGCCTCATCAGTCATCCGCTGGGCTGGAGACTCTTTACTTCGACGCGATTGCGGGATTTCTTGCCACTCTAGCGAGTGATCTTTCGGCAGTCGCTTGCTGTACTCGGAAACCCCCGTCTGTACCCATTGCGGCATCTTGGTACCTACAGCAAGAACTCGGATAAGCACGATCAGGTCTCGGTAAGAACCTCAATGTCCGAGTCGCCCGACCAGAGGCGCTCGAGATCATAAAAACTTCGAGTCGCGGGCTGCATGACGTGGACGACAACGTCCCCCAAATCAACTAAGACCCACTCCGCGGTATTTTCACCTTCCACACCAATCGGAGGGCAACCTACGCCCTTGGCCTTGAGCACGACATTCTCGGCTAATGACTTCACGTGACGCGCTGAATTGCCACTGGCGACCACCAGAAAGTCCATGACACTGCTCAGACCTCTCACGTCTACCAATGTAGGGTCGACTGCTTTCAGGTCGTCGAGGGCGTCAAGCACCAGGTCGGTCAGTTCGGTATCTGTCATGCCACTATCTGTCACTCGGTCTCCAAGGTTGATTCTCTGTCACGATAAAGCGCGTGCGCCTCAATATACTCCATTACAGGAGTCGGTAAGAGTAATTTGGTAGTACGATCCATCAAAAAGCCCTCGCGTGCAGACGTTGAGGACATAGTGATCAGCGGCAACTCCAAAAACTGAACAGAGCCAGACGGCTGCGAAACAATTTCTGTAGCATGACTATCGAGCCAATCTGCCACCTCGCCCGGACAATCCTCGCGGACATGGCCAGGCCGTCCAAGCACTACCAGATGACAGTAATTAACCAGCGACTGCCATCGTGACCATTGATTCAGCGTCGCCAGTAGGTCATCGCCCATAATCCAGAATAGCGGCGCATCGTCTCCGAAGTCCTGGCGCAACTCACGTACGGTATCGACAGTAAACGAGCGGCCCTGCCGACTGATCTCTCGGTCATCGCAGCGAAGTAGCGGTGAATCGGCGACGGCCAACTCCACCATGGCCAAGCGATGCTCAGCCGACACCGAGTGCGCATCTTTAAGTGGTGACTGATAGGCTGGGATAAAGGTAACTGAATCGAGAGCTAGCGCTTTGGCGGTTTCTAGCGCAGCCTTTATGTGGCCATCGTGAATAGGATTGAAGCTGCCCCCAATAAACCCATGTCTCGTCATTAGACCCGCAACTGTCCTTGACCCAAAACAACGTACTTTTGCGAGGTCAAACCCACCAAACCTACCGGACCCCTGGCATGGAGGCGGTCGGTAGAAATGCCGATCTCGGCACCGAGGCCGTATTCGAAGCCGTCGGCAAACCGAGTCGATGCATTGACCATCACTGAGCTCGAATCCACGCGACGGAGAAACGCCATTGCTGCCGAATGACAGTCGGTGACGATAGCGTCGGTATGGGCTGAACCATATTGGCTGATGTGAGAGATTGCGGCCTCCATATCATCGACAACCCGAATCGATACGATAGGAGCCAAATACTCCTCGTACCAATCGTCCTCGGTGGCTGGGACACAACCCGCGATATTAGCGCTCAAGACGCGCTCACAAGCGCGCACTTCGACACCCTCAACCTGCAACGCGCCAATCACATCAGCCAAGCAGTCCTCTGCCTGCGCATCGACGAGGATCGACTCTACGGTGTTACAGGTACCGTAACGGTGAGTTTTAGCATTAACCGCGAGCTCCACGGCCATAGCGCGATCGGCTTCCTTGTGAATGTATAGATGGCAGACACCGTCCAAGTGCTTAAGAACCGGCACCAAGGCCTCGGCTGAAACCCGCTCGATCAATCCTTTACCTCCGCGTGGGATCACCATATCGATAACGCCTTTCTGCTGAACCATAGCTGATACAGCAGCGCGATCTGTGGTATCGATAACCGCCACTAAGTCTGGATTAAGACCGGCCTTCTCTAACCCAATGGCAATACATTCTGCGAGCAGCTGATTAGAATGCTGTGCCTCAGAGCCTCCCCGCAACAGAACGGCGTTCCCAGACTTCAAGCAGAGACTAGCCGCATCGATAGTGACGTTGGGGCGCGACTCGTAAATGATGCCGATCAAGCCAAGCGGCACCCGCATTTGCCCCACCTGAATACCCGAATCCATGGTTTGCATGCCCTCGATACCGCCGATGGGATCAGGTAGCCCACGCACCACACGCAGACCCTCGAGCATTGCGTTGATCCGATCATCGTTCAGCGTCAGGCGATCCACCAGCGACGCTTCCAGACCACTCGCAGTCGCGGCGCTAACATCTCGCTGATTGGCTTCTAACAACACACCCCGTCGGGAGTCAATCGTCTCACCAATCGCGTCTAGCGCTGCATTTCGCTGCTGCACTGTAGAAGCCGCCAGCTCAGGAGCCACTCGTTTGGCTGACTGGGCCATACGGGACACATGTTCAATAACAGTCAAGGGGAACCTCCAATACCAAGCTACCATTATACGCCAGCTAGACCGCCAGAAAGTTATTGACAATGATTCTCAACATCATTACGTTTTACATTATGTATGTATGCATCTGCAAAGGCGTCACCGACAATGCAATCCGCGAGCAAGTTGCCGCGGGTGCTCGCTCGCTTGCTGATGTGAGCCGCGCCACTGGTTGCTCTACGCAATGTGGCAAATGTGCATGCTTCGCCGAGTCGCTGGTCAGCGAAGCAGTGACCAAAGGTGTGCAGGCGCACCGCGCAGCGTAATTCATCTGTAAGTAAGTTTGCGAATCGTTTTCATTCTCTTTTATCAATAAAAACAATAAGTTAGTGCCAAATTTCTGGTAATTGCCTATACTGTGCCTATCGTAAAAACGAGATAGAGACATGAAAGGCAACCCCGATGTTATTAGCCACCTCAACAAAATCCTCTACAACGAGCTTGTAGCGATCAACCAGTACTTCCTGCACTCGAAGATGTACAAGGATTGGGGTCTCACTGAGCTCGCAGAGCACGAGTACCACGAGTCGATCGACGAAATGAAACACGCCGACGAGCTTGTTGAAAGGATCTTGTTTCTGGAGGGCATCCCCAATCTCCAGGATCTCGGCAAACTCCGGATCGGTGAAACACCGCGTGAAATGCTCGAATGTGATTTACAACTCGAGCACGTAGCGCATGAAGATCTCATTGCAGCGATCAAGTGCTGCGAGCAAGCAGGCGACTATGTCTCGCGTGATCTAGCGCAGCGTATCTTGGATGCAGAAGAGGAACACATCGACTGGTTGGAAACCCAGCTGTCACTCATGACTCGAGTGGGCGAGCAGAACTACTTGCAGACAGCGATGAAAACCACCAAGCCCGACGCCTAAAATCAGCGCCGGCTCTTACCATTGTCGTAGTGGCTCAGTCCGCAGGGCTGGGTACTACGATCTCTTTTAACTCACCCGAGACTTCCATATCACAGACGATATCGCAGCCACCGATAAGCTCGCCGTCTACCCAGAGCTGAGGAAATGTTGGCCAGTTGGCATAGGTAGGTAGGTTGGCACGGATCTCAGGGTTGCTGAGCACATCGACGTAGGCGAATTTTTCACCGCAGGCCATCAGCGCTTGCACTGTTCTCGCTGAAAACCCGCATTGCGGCTGATTCGGAGAGCCCTTCATGTACAGGATCACTCGATTATTCTCGATTTGATCCTTGATGGTTTCCATAATATCCATAGTAATGCTCGCTTTTATCGCCAGGCTGCGTCTTGACTGTCTAATTTGGGTAGAATTCTCTACCTGCTGCCGTTGTCACTCCGGCAGTTTATCAGAAAGCAGGTCTGGATTAGACTGTTAATTCTTTCAGGAATCACCCTATGTCGTCGATCATGCCCACCTACGGTCGTTTGCCCGTCACGTTTACCCGTGGTGAGGGTGCCGTGCTGTTCGATCATCAGGACACCCCCTATCTGGACGCATTATCAGGGATTGCTGTCACTAATCTCGGACACTCGCATCCGGAGGTTACCAAAGCCATCCTCGAGCAAACCCAGACTCTGGTGCATACCTCAAACCTTTACCGGATTGCACAACAGGAGCGGCTGGCGGCTGAACTTACCTCGCTGACGGGCATGACGAATGTTTTCTTTTGCAACTCAGGTGCCGAGGCCAACGAAACTGCGATCAAATTAGCGCGACGGTATGGCCATAATAATGGCATCACGTCGCCTCAAATCGTGGTGCTGGAAGGCGCGTTTCACGGTCGAACCATGGGCGCCCTCTCGGCCACCGGCAATAAGGCTGTGCAGACTGCTTTCGCACCACTGCTCCCAGGCTTTATAAGAATCGATCGCGACGATACCGAAGCGCTCGAACGCTTGGCGCATGAGCGAGATGACATTGCCGCAGTCCACATTGAACCCATCCAGGGTGAGAGTGGTATTCACCCTCTTAGCCTAGACTTCCTGCAAAACGCGAGACGAATCTGTGATGAGCAAGGCTGGCTCCTCAGTTTTGACGAGGTGCAGTCAGGCAATGGTCGCTGCGGGGCTCTCTACGCATTTCAGCGACTCGGGGTTACACCCGATGTTGTCGTCACAGCGAAAGGCTTGGGCAACGGTTTGCCGATCGGAGCCTGCATGGCGAAGGGCGACGCTGCCAAGCTTCTGGTAGCCGGCGATCACGGTACAACCTACGGGGGTAACCCCCTGTGTTGCGCGGCCGCGAGCGCCGTTATCAACTCATTGAGCAGAGACCAGCTTTGGGACCGAGCCGATATTGTTCGCAACCACATACTCGAGGGCGTCCAGTCGACAGTGGCGGAGCCTTCCAGCATCCGCGAGATTCGTGGATTAGGATTGATGATTGGTATCGAGCCGGTCATTAGGCCTGATAATCTGGTAACCAAAGCCCTAGAGAAACGATTGCTGATCAACGTCGCAGGTGGCGATACCATTCGGTTGTTGCCACCGCTAGTAATGAGTGGCGAGCAGGCTCACGAAACAGGCGCGATCGTCGGCCAACTCATCAATTCGCTGGAGTCGAACTAAATCATCATGCCTAGTCCACGCCATTTTCTGACTTTAAATGACATCAGTCGCGATGAGTTCCATGCGCTGATTCACCGAGCCATCGAACTCAAAGCGCTGCACCGAACCGGCAAATCGAACGCAACGCTGCCGGGCAAGGTAATGGCAATGATTTTTGCCAAAGCGTCAACGCGAACCCGCGTATCTTTTGAGGCGGGCATGTCTCAGCTGGGCGGTAGTACGATGTTTCTGTCATCCCAAGACACGCAACTCGGCCGCGGTGAGCCGATAGCTGACAGTGCGCGTGTTATTTCGTCGATGGTCGATATCGTCATGATTCGAACCTTCGCTCACTCCGACGTCGAGACCTTTGCCCAATACTCGAAAGTCCCCGTCATTAATGCGCTGACCGATGATTATCATCCCTGCCAGCTGCTAGCCGACATGCAGACGTGGTTCGAGCAACGCGGCGACATGGCGGGCAAAACAGTCTGCTGGCTGGGCGATGGCAATAACATGTGTCACTCCTATATTAATGCCGCGAAGATCCTAGACTTCGAGTTAGTGATCGCCTGCGCCGAGGGCTTCGACCCTGATGCGAAACTCCTCGAGGAGAACAAAGATCGAGTCAGAATCGAACGCGATCCCAGAATCGCCGCGACTGGCGCCGATTTACTCGTCACCGACGTCTGGGCTTCGATGGGACAAGAGGACGAGGCTGTTACGCGCCTCGCCGGCCTCGCTCCCTATCAGCTCAACCGCCCGCTGCTCGATCTTGCCGCACCGGATGCGTTGTATATGCACTGCCTACCGGCGCACCGGGGCGAAGAAACCACAGCCGACCTGATGGACGATCC
>Ga0213858_10001504_pt1 | contig 11119 bp, 8 predicted proteins | sample PICome_FD_160122 | JGI IMG/M metagenome (GOLD analysis project Ga0213858, IMG submission 160122) | Coastal seawater microbial communities near Pivers Island, North Carolina, United States - PICO245 | ecosystem: Environmental > Aquatic > Marine > Coastal | place: USA: North Carolina | collected... | reverse complement strand
TGGTTGCTGGTGCGGGCGTTTCAGGTTGCCCCGGCAAATTCAGAGCACCGTGTTGCAGCCAGTTTGGCGAGTGCGACCCGGCCGAAGCGGGACACCGTGAATGCAGCCCAGGGAGTGAGGAGTGCGGATCCTGAACCGCAGAGTGCGAGAGCCGATTTGCCGAACCCAGTGCCTCAAATGAGTCTCTCAGATGAAGCTGTAACGTTGGCGAGGTTGGCAACCACTCCTGTGGAGAGCCTTCCGGCACAGCATGCGGAGGTCGACCGGGAGGCTGGGGCCAGATTGCATGAGTTGCCGGGCGAACGACCGGTCGTTGCCGAATTTCACGGAACGATCGAGAAAGCTCCGCCAGTGAGGCCACCCGTGCAGCAGGAATCAGTGCCGGTTCCTCCACAAGCGTCGTTTGAGTCACAGTTTGGGGCAATACCTCCCGACTCCGGTCTCGTGGCAACCGACTGGCAACAGTCGCGTACCATTGAGCGTCTGCTGAGTAACGAGATTCCTGTTACCAAACGAAACGTCCAGCTTCCCGACGGAGTACGGATTTATGGTCGTCCTGGAAAGCCGGAATTTGCCCGCACGGATGCTGCAAACAGTCATCGCGAGGGGCCGCGTCATTCTTCGGCATTTGCTGCTCCCACGGACCAACGTGCGTCCATCGACGAGCGGCTGCAACGTATTGTTGGATCAGTTCGCGACGGTCGCTGAGTTGGGATGAAAGCATGATTTGTTCGCTGGACTTTGGACGCTATCGGACTCGCGCGATGTCGCTGAATGCGGATCGCCCGGAGGCGGTGTGGTCCTCCGAGTGTGCTTCAACCTATATGGTGCTGCCGCGGTCTGAGGTAGTGCGCTGCGCCCTGAGAGAGCAGGGTATCCCGATGCTGAATTGTGATCAGTCAATTCTGGTTGCCGGGGCTGATCAGGAACGCGTGCGTGAATTAAGCAGCCTGCCACCGGTGCCTCTGTTCACCAATGGTCGTGTTCCTCGAGAGGACGCTCCGGCGCGACAACTGCTGCACCTGCTGGTACAGAGCCTGTTACCGGATCCGGCAGGCTCGGGAGATCTCTGCGTCATCACAGTGCCCGAGCTCAGCCACAGTGACACAACAGAAGATGCAGAGTTTCTGGAACGGCTGGTAAGAATGCGCGGGTACGAATCTCGGGTGCTGGGGGCGGCGGAGGCATTGATGCTGAGCGGCACGCGTCAGTATCAGTTCAGCGGTGTCAGCGTTGTGATGGGGGCAGAGGCCAGCTCCATTTGCATTGCGCGGCGCGGACTGGTCTTTTCCAAAGAGATCCTTTCGGAGTGCGGTAACCTGCTGGACCGTCAGCTAGCCGAAGAATTCCGGATGAATACCTGGGATACAGCAGGAGTTCCCTACACCGATTTCGAACAGATTCGACACTGGCGACAGCATCTGAGCGAGTCTTCAGGTATCACTGGTGATCGACGAGTAGCCAGACTGGTGGAACTTTTTGGAGAAAGTGTCTCGCGGCTTGCCGAGGCGGTGCTGCAGGCTGTTGGCGGCGCTGATGCGGGGCTGGACACAACGGCACAGATCCCCGTGGTGCTGGCCGGCGGAGTTGCGAAGACCCCCGGCATGGCACAGCAACTGGAGTCGGAACTGCACCAACAGTGCAATCGCAGATTTCGATTCTGCGTTGAAGTAACAGATCAACCGGATCAGGCGATTGTGCGAGGCGCGCTGGTTTATGGCCTGCTTGATTCTGAGTCGGGTCCGACCGCTTCAGTCAGGGCCGCCTGAGTCAGCCGCCGTGGAGATCACACGTTTACGAGATGTTCCAGCAGGCTGAGCGAAACGGTTTGCAGGTCATCGGCCACAAGATGGGTGGCACGGCTGAGTTGACCTGCACTTCTGCCATTTGAAATGACGCCCACGCACCTCATTCCTGCCCCCAGTGCTGCTTCGATCCCAACCGGCGCGTCTTCGAGGACGACGCATCGTTCCGGTGGAAGATTCATCGCGGCAGCAGCTTTCAGAAACACTTCCGGATCCGGTTTGCCACGGGTCACATCAGCCCCGGAGATCCTGACTTTGATGAGTTCGTCCGCACCCAGCAGTCGAAGCACTTCGTCGATATTTTTCCGTGGTCCGCTGGAACCAACCGCCATCGGGACTTCTTCAGAGTTCAGTGATCTGATGAGCTCAATCGCGCCTGGCATCCTCGGAAAGTTTGCGCGAATCCTGTCTCGATAGAGCAGTTCTTTTTCCTGATCGAACGCGTGAATGAAGTCATCGTCAGGCGGATCGGCCCACGTTTCTCGAATAAATTCACGGCTGGTTCGGCCAAAGCCCTGCATGAATTCATTCAACGTGCAGTCCCGACCATGCCGTCGGCAGCACTCTCTCCAAGTCAGAAAGTGCGCCTCCCAGGAATCGACGAGGACCCCATCCATATCGAAGATTACACCAAATGTTTGGCAGGTAGGCATCTCTGAGTCCTGTACATGAAATGCGTATTCAGGCGCAGGGTGTCAGTTTAAGTCACGCGGTCTGATTTTGCCAGCGATGGATCAGCAACGGTAGCGATGCCGCGAGGCCAGCTAAGCACAAAGCGAGTCCCTTCTCCGGGCTCGCCTTCGATCTGGATTCTTCCGCCATGCTCACGAAGTATCTTGCGGCTAACAGGCAGGCCAATCCCCGTACCGCGTGATCCTTTTGAGGATTCAAATACGTTGAAGATCGTATGCCGGACCTCCAGCGGTATCCCCGGTCCATTATCACTGATTGCGACCAGCATCGAATCATTTTGGATATCGTAACCCGTTTGAACGACGACTGCACCGTCAATTGAGTCTTCCGCCGCATCAATTGCGTTGGAGACAATGTTCAGTAACGCCCTGTGCATGCCCTCGTGATCGAACTGTGCGGGCGGGACTTCATCGTTTCGACGGAATTCCAGTCGTACGCCCGCTTCTTCGGCACGTCCGGTTGCCAGTTCGCAGACGTCGCTGACGACATCGTTTAAATCTGCCGTCTGCAGAACCGGGACACGATCCTTACTGAAACTCAGCATATCCATAACGAGGTGATAAATGCGATTCTGATTACGCTCTACGATGTTCCAGCCGCTGCGTATCAAATCGCTGTCGCTGGATTCCAGTCCGTTCTGGATCAGGTGACTACCACCGCGAACGCCCTGCAAAATGTTCTTAATGTGATGGCTGAGTACGGTGATGGTTTGCCCCATTGCAGCAAATCTCTCTGCACGAACCATGGCATCCTGAAACTGTCGTGATTCCATGGCCAGTGCAGTCTGTCTGGCAACGGTGACCACCATGCGAAGATGTTCATCGCTAAGTCGTCCGGGGCTGTCTGCGGGAGCCACGTCAGTCAGTGCCGTTCTGGTATCGAGGTAGAGAACTCCGAGCAGTCCTGCGCGGCCGCGCAGCGGAGCACAAACAGCTTCCCGGATTCCTTCCGACACAATACTCTGGCCGGTGGAAAAACGGTCGTCCGCACTGGCATTGGTCGTCCGCAGGGCTGTTCCGTCACGCAGGACAACGCTGGTAATTGACCGGGAGATCAGCATCTGATCACTGCCAGCTTCGGTCTTCTCGCTGCGCGCGAAGGCAACCGCCTGAAGCTCATTACGTCCCTGTTCACTTAATAGAAAGCACCCGTGGTCGGCGCCGATGGCATCGAGTGTGAGCTGAAGAATGCGCTGCAGTCGAATCTCTGAGGCGAGTACAGGGGCAACAAGTTCTTCAGCCACCTGATACATCAGATCCAGCGCTGCTGAATCCGTCCCGGCGGGGCTGGGAGCATGCACCGGAAGTGACTGAATGATTGATGCTTCGCTGAGTTCATTCGGTTCTTCAACAAAACAAACCTGAGCAGCGGACGGTATGGGAGTTTGAACTGGTTCCTGCAACTGAAAACTGAGCACGCTGTTTCCAAGTTGCAGCGTATCGCCATTCTGCAGCTGCTGTTCAACAACGATGTGGCCATTGATGCGAGTGCCGTTTGCGCTTTGCAGATCGGTCAATCCGAAGCAATTTCCGTTGTGGTTGATCCTGATGTGGTGCCGGGAAACCTCACTGTCGTCCAGCCGGATATCACAGCCAACGCTGCGTCCGACAAGGAAGTCACGTTCAGAACTCAAATTAAACCGAGTGCCCCGATTGGTTCCTGTGATAACCAGAAGTGTTGCGTGATACACCGTAGGGCCTCGCGGAAAGTTATGGGGATCTGGGAGGGGATCTTGCAGCACTATTTCACACCATCAGACGCACGTGCTCAACCGTAGAGTTGAGAGAGAGTTGGATGCGTCCAGACAGATCGGGCAGCTGGCAAGAGATTGGGGGCAGGCGGGATTGGCAGGCGGAACAAAGTCACTGCTGTTCTGGGTGAGTGTTATCGATGTGAGGCTGTCGCTGTCCGACAGGCAGACTCTGAACGAGATCAGCGCAAAAAAAAAGCCGGTTGTGGTGAGACCACCACTTCCGGCTTTTCAAAGCGAGGGCGACGGGACTCGAACCCGCGACCTCCAGCGTGACAGGCTGGCGCTCTAACCAACTGAGCTACGCCCCCTTGCTGCAATTCACTGGGAACTGCTTGCGAGCGGGAGATTATCCGTTTCCCTCCGCAATTGCAAGAATCTGTGAGCACTTTTCGACAGAGTGAGAGTGGATGCTTAGCAGATCTTCATGGAATTCAGGGAACGCAGGACTTTCGCACGATCCGCTCGAAGACAAATCTCTGTTTTCCTGCAGCAATCCGGGGATGCAATCGTTGCCGCCGCTGGTGCCGTGGGAGGGGCCACATGGGCCGAGATCAGCGTGGAGAATCACCAGCGTTCAAGTTCCACCAGGGGTTTGCAGGTGCCAATCCGTCAATGTTTGCAAGGAGTGAGCCGCCCGCAGCAGCACGGCTTCCTGCAGTGGTGCAGCCTGCAACTGTAATCCAATGGGCATTGCAGATCCGGAAAAACCGCAGGGAATGGAAATACCGGGAAGTCCGGCAAGATTGGTGCTGATGGTGTAAATGTCGCTCAGGTACATCGCCATCGGATCGTTGAGTTTTTCCCCGAGTTGAAATGCTGTCGCGGGAGTAACAGGGCCCGCGATGACATCAACCTGTTCGAAGGCCTTTTCGAAATCCTGTTGAATGCGACGTCGCACTTTCAGTGCCCGCAGGTAGTACGCATCATAGTATCCTGCGGAAAGCGCGTAGGTTCCCAGCATGATGCGACGCTGTACTTCGCTGCCGAACGCTTCTGTCCGGCTGCGGCAGTAAAGATCCGTGAGATTGGCAAACTCTTCAGCTCGGTAGCCATAGTGAATGCCGTCATAGCGAGCCAGATTGCTGGATGCCTCACTACAGGCGATGAGATAGTAAGCTGCGACGGCGTAGCGGGAATGTGGCAGAGACACTGACGTGACCGTCGCGCCCGCTGATTCGAGAACCCGAACAGCTTCGCGGACGGCGTTTTCAACCTCCGCATCGAGTCCTTCCGCAAAGTACTCTTCTGCAATTCCCACACGTAGTCCGGCCACCGGTTGCTGCATCAGATTCAGCCAGTCAGGGCATGATTCGGGAAGCGACGTCGAGTCACGCGAATCGTGACCGGCAATCGTCTGGAGCAGCAGCGCACAGCCTGCGGCATCACCGGCGAGCGGACCAATCTGATCCAGAGAGCTGGCATAAGCAACGAGGCCATAGCGGGAGACACGACCGTAGGTGGGTTTTAGACCGGTTACTCCACAGTAGCTGGCCGGTTGTCGGATGGATCCTCCGGTATCAGAGCCAAGCGTCAGCGGCGACAAACCGGCTGCCACCGCTGCGGCCGACCCGCCGCTGGAGCCGCCGGCGGTGCATTCGGTGTTCCACGGATTCCGGACGGGACCGAAGACAGACGTCTCGCTGGAAGAGCCCATCGCAAATTCGTCGAGGTTCAGCTTTCCCAGAATGACTCCGTCGGCCGCCTCGATTTTCTCGACCGCATGTGCCGACATCGGCGGCACGTAATTTTGCAGCATACGGCTGCCACAGGTTGTGGCCGTGCTGGCAGTGCAGAGATTGTCTTTGACACCGAGCGGGATGCCTGCGAGCAGGCCAACAGGCTGCCCTTTGCGGCGTTTCTGATCAATTCGCTCTGCGCTTTCGAGCGCGGTTTCACTGCTCACCTGCACGAAGGCATTCAATTGATCATTCCGGGCGGCGATCCGGTCGAGACACTGCTGTGTCAGCTGAAGAGAAGTCAGGCCGCCCGTTTGCAGTTGTTCGAGCAGTTCGAGAGTGGAGGAGCGAGCCATGTGTGGGAGTGTGCATTCGTAAGCTGCGGAAGCGACGTCACATCGTACAGGCGTGGATGAGACTGACCTGAATCGCGTGGGCAGATGCTAGCACATCCACGGGCAGCTGCGAACCAGTTGCCGCTCTGCATTGACGGTTCCCGAAACGGAAACGATGAATCCGGATCGTCATTGCAGTTCCCTGAGTTCTGTTGTGATTGTGGTGTCGATGAGCTCCTGCAGACGGGCGAGCATACGACTGGCCAGCATTCCGTCAAAAACCCGATGGTCGTAGGCGAGTGTCAATCGGCAGGTGTGCTGATCCGACAGCGGTCCCCAGCTAAGACAGGCAGTCTGAACGGAGGGCGGCAGTGGGATTTCCGTGCCCTGACCGGCGAGCGTCGAGAGGAAAAACGTGCCCATGCGGCGGGCACGACCGGCGGTTGACAGATTCAGATTGCACCACCAGATCAATCTTCGCAGCGGGAAGGGCAGGGAAACCAGCTGCAGCATTTTGGAGAACACCTTGTCCGGTGGCTCTGTGCAGTATCGATCGATTCTGCTTTGAATGTCGGAGAGACTGAGCGATTCCGGGGCTGGAATCCTTCCCCAAAACAACCATGGCTCGTCATTCATCTCTCGCTGGATGGTCAGGACTCCAACGCTGTGGGGGTGCTGATACAGATGGGCCCATGGCCAGCGGTACCAGATCTGTCGTAATTCCGGAAACTCAGCGGACAGCAACCCGGTTGCGCGCATGAAGACCGCGGACCACGAAATTCGTGTTGCGGTCAGTTTTCTCGCTTCCGCTGCCGGCTGCACGTGCAGAGTGCGGTCGTGAGGACAAAGGGGCACGCTGCGATGAAACCAAAGCAGATCCCACGGAAGCCTGCGGGAGCGGGGCACTGAGAAGCGTCTTCCGTTGCGCTGTGTCGTCATCGAACCAGTAATCCCTGTGATCTCGGCAGGAGGTGGAAGAGCAGGGTGAGAAATGCTGCGGTGCAGATCAGAGAATCCTAGCAGCGCCGGCTGATCACAAAACTCTCACTCTGGCGGGAGTCGGGAATCACTGGCGTTGGGCCGCTGCCACAGCGTTCGGGGCCGTCGCAATTCGGCAGGATCTGCAGCTGGTCGGCAGATTTGGCGTGTTCGCCGAGGTTTCGGTAGTGAATTCACGGCAGATCCTGCAGGTGCCGATGATTTTCCGTTTTTCCACTCAAGGTGCGTCTTGAGGTCGAGTTGCCCGACAGGTTATTTCTGCGGCCCAGGTCCGTCATGTTTCTTCGCGTCTGTATGGGAAGGCCCCCGGATGAACCGCCGGCACGAGACACTTCGATCTCGTCGACTGATCACCCTGATTTCGCTGGCAGCTCTGTTGGTGGCGTTGCCGGGTTGTGGTCTGATTGTGTCCGCAGGAAAGCTGCTGTTTGGAGATCCGAAGACAACATGTGCGTTCCGTCGTAGTACAGGAGTGGATCTGGAAGACGGCGACCATCGTGTTCTGGTGGTTTGCGATACGCCGTATTCCGTGCAAAGCCGCTTTCCAACACTGCGGATGGATGTCGTTGAACACATGACTCGCGAACTGCATCAGCGCGGGATTGATGTCGTGGAATCCGACGATATCGCAGACTGGATTGATGAACACGGCGGCTGGGGCGATCTGAGCGAGCTGGCAGAGGAGTCTGAAGTGGACTATCTGGTTCACATCGAGGTGCAATCCTTTGCGATTGATGTCCCGGGCAGCGATGCCCTGTATCAGGGGAAACTGTCCGGCCGGGTTCAGGTCACTGACTTTGGACATTCCTCCGGGCCGCGACTGGTTATGGAAGAAACCTACGCTGTGACGTGGCCGCGTTCTCCCACTCACCGGGCAGAAGGGACGTCACGACAGATGTTTGCCGATCGATTTATTCGTGATGTCTCCAGCAGTTTTTCGCAGTTGCTTTACGATTATCGCGTCAGCGAAGCCGTGTACTGATTCGGCACGGGTGAGAAATCATTCGGCCCTGATAAGACTTCAGTGAGTGGACCCCTGTAATGACCGACTTTGATTGTGCCTCTGCATCGACTTCATCTCTCCGGACCGATCGGGGTTTCGGTGTGATTCGTGTGTTGCTGGCAATCGTGCTGCTGGTCTCCGTACCCGGTTGCAATTACATCATGATTCTGGGGTATCTGCTGGGCGGACCGCCCCAGGAACAGCCGTTGTTTGAACGTGATACCGGCAAATCTCTGACCGATCGTGATGTTCGTGTCGCGGTCATGTGCTATGCACCGGACGAATTGAAATACAATTTTATCGATCTGGATCACATCATTGCCAGCCGCGTGACACACCAGCTGGCGAACCGAAAGATCGAGGTCATTCCCTATGATGACGTGCAGAACTGGCTGACACAGAATCCGGACTGGAATCATCCTCAGGATCTGGGGGCAGATTTTGACGTCAGCTTCGTCATCTGTATCGACGTGAGCAATTTTTCGTTGTACGAACGCAACGGGAACACACTGTTTCGCGGTCGCTGTGATGCCATGGTTCGCGTTTATGAGATGGAGACTCCCGGCGAAGGAAGACAGATTTTCAACTACGAAATCGAGAGTCTGTATCCGACGGAGGTGCCTCGTTCCGCGGAGGAAGTCAGCTTCGACTCCTTCCGGGTTGAATACGTGTTTCGCCTGAGTGATGAAATTGGGCGGCTGTTCTACCCCTATCATCGCGGAGACCTGTTCCAGAACACTGCGGATCTTGCAGCGTCCGTGGAGCTGCCGTTCGGGTTGTGTGACTGCAGGCAGGGCTGCATTTGGCGAGTGCGGCAATCCACGTAAGAACCGGGAACTCATGGCAAGTGCACGTAACCCGGTTGGGATCTGCGGCGGTACGACTCCACGCAGCGGTGAGGGAGTCGACACGCGTTCCGGACGTTGCTTCTGAGTTTTCAGGTGCGCGTCGTTTCGAGGGACTCGCAGCAAACACCGCTGTGATGGCAGGCGATTGCTGCGGCGTTCGGTACTGATCTGTGATCAGTTGTCGCCTGCTTCTCCCAGTTGTTCCATGCGTTTCAGAACGTCGCGATACTCATAATCCACCGCCAGGACTTCTCCGTAATGGTGTTCGGCCTCGTCGATTTTTCCTGCTGCCTGATACAGGCGTCCCAGCAGGTAATGAGATGACCGGAATTCGTTGGGATGGTCCTGGAAGTTGAGGCCTTCGACAGCTTTTTGCAGCTGTCGGCGAGCCAGGTCATTGCGACCCTCGCGTGCGAAGCATTCGCCGAGCAGCACGGTTGCAGCCAGTTTAATGTTGGGGTTGGCAGTGGACTGCTGCAGCAGAGGAATCGCGCGGGCGAAGTCCTTGATATGGCGAGACGCCAGACGCTGGGCCAGTTCAAATTTCTTTTTCAGATCTGTTGGATTGAGTTCAACGCCCAGAGTCAGCAGTTCCACTTCTTTTTGGATCACCTGCTGTGTGAGCATTTTTGCTTTTTCGACGAGATGCTCCTTATCCGGATAGGCTCGCGCGCGTTTTTCCGCCAGTGCTGCCTCTTCGCGCAGTCGCAATACCTCAATTTCCAGCTGGAGTTCACGGATTTCCCCGTTGTCCGGATCGACTTCCAGTGCCTTCTCCAGTTGATCAGAGGCCTGTCCCAGCTTGCGGGCATTCTTGTAGTGGTCAGCAAGCTTCAGATAGAGCCCGAGGTTTTTGGGGTCTTTTCGAATGGCGTGAATCAGGTCTGCTTCCTCGGACTCGCCGGGAGCGGCAGCGGCGGAACGTCCGCGACGCGCTCGACGATCTGCCTCGTAGGCATTGACCGGTTCTTCGGGCTGTTCCACCATGGCATCGCGCGTTGATTCGGCGTCGTCAAGTCCCTTGCGATCGAGGACTGTGGCTGCATCGATCCTTCCCATCATGCTGCGTGCTTCGCTGTCGGTTGGCTCCAGCTTGTAGACACGCTCAAAGCAGGTTCGTGCTGGTTTATAGTCGCGACGTTCAAACAGAAACTCCCCAAGCCGTCGATTGAAATCGACATTGTTGCGGTCCAGTTCAACCGCTCGCTCGAGGGCGTACCGAGCGATATCCATATTCTCCTGTTCCTGCGTGGCTACCCCGAGGTCGAAGAACAACTGTGCATCCCATGGGTTAATTGCCAAACCCTCTTCGGCGGCTGTCTCCACAGCTTTCCAGTTTTTCGACATCTTTGCTTTTTTGATTCGTCCTTTGATGGCCACCAGTCGGACCCCGGCCATGCGGGCCCCGGTGCCGTTCTCTCCGTAGGATTTGCGAAGGCAGCCAACGCGAGCCTGTCGGTAGAGCAGATTGTCCGGAGCCAGGCGACCGGCATTGGTGAAGCACTCCACCGAATAATTCCAGTTCTGGTGCCCCATGGCTTCAGTCCCTTTGCGGTACCATTCTGCAGCACCTTTTTCGCGTTCATTCATAGCAGTGAGCGCCTTGTTGTGACCGCTTTGCGGATCCCGTTTCTGTGTCGGGCGAGCGACGGCAGTTTCTGGGACACGCATTGTGAATTTTGTGAGACGGTTGTCTTTTGACCAGCTGAGTTGCAAGGTGATTCCCGAGGGGTTTCCGGGAAACTGTGTGGCAGGTGTCTGACCGGATATCGGTTCAGGGAGCGGCTGCAGTCCACCGGGACTGGAACTCTAGCAAAGCCCCTGCGGGAACTCCACTTTCCCCGAGTTCATGCCCGGCGAATCTGCGTGTTGAACGGGGGGAAAGCGGCTGAGCAGGCGTGAATTCAGAAATCCATGAAAAACCGCAGGGAGAGAGAGACCGGCAGTCGTGCGGAACGCGGGGGCAACCGACTAGGATAGAGTGGGCAGTGGATTTCTGAATTCACG
>Ga0213858_10001501_pt1 | contig 11135 bp, 5 predicted proteins | sample PICome_FD_160122 | JGI IMG/M metagenome (GOLD analysis project Ga0213858, IMG submission 160122) | Coastal seawater microbial communities near Pivers Island, North Carolina, United States - PICO245 | ecosystem: Environmental > Aquatic > Marine > Coastal | place: USA: North Carolina | collected... | reverse complement strand
GAATTTCCTCGCCATGTCCATACCAATGAAGTCCCGTTTGGTTTTAAATCCAAGGAACATTTGGTATATCTTAGCAGAAGAGTCGCGAGCAGTAGTTTCATCTACAAAACGCCAATGAGCACAAATGTCGTTAGTATAAGGGCGCACCAGTAGAACCCCTTGCTCCCCTCTTCCAATCCGATAGAGTGGGCGAGTGTTTGGGTCTGTGAAATCAAGTTCCTCATAAGGGAGTTCATAACAAAATTCAAGCATGGTGCTCTACTGATGTCTTGTTACCTTAGCACCTATGTCAAGCGTTGTCAAGAGATAGAATCTCTGTTTCTCCACTCAAAATCGCCATCTGGACCAATGACATGACACTCCCAGTAATAGTCCGTATCAGGACAATCCTCACTAGGTGGAAACCATGCTGATGCATTTGCAATTGCAGCATCTACATTATCAAATGTAACCATATCCCATGTTCCCATGGTTTTCATGGCATCTAAAACCTGATCTTCTGTAAAGTCTGCATACCAATCCCACACTTGCTGTTGCTTTGTAGCATCTGCTGCAACAATACGAGGATTTCTAAAATATACGACACATTTATTTTTAGATTGGCAGTAAACCTCTACCAATTCCCATTCATTAATAACTTCAAGCATTTCCTTCCTCCTCTACTTTTCTTAGAAGGTCTTCTAAAACTTCCGTTACCTTCGCTTTCTCATCTGCGGTCATGGTAACATCAGTTTTTTCAAGAACTGTAGGATTATCATATACTACACCCGCTTTTCTCAACGCATCGTAGAATGAATTAAACATCACACCTTCAGTAATACTTCTAGAGATTAGATATGATGCAATTTTCTCTCTAAATGTTGTGAGATAGTGAGATGCTAATTCTACAAATTGATCATCTGATGTAAGATATGTTGCATCTGGATTTTTATCTAACCAGATGCTCTTGAAATAACGTGGACTGATGGGGAACTTAACATCAATAGCATCACTAGATGCTACAGCAGCTGGTAGATCTCTAAGTTTCTGTCTGTATAGTCTATACATCTCCTTATCTTCATCAGAATAAGGTGAATCAGAAACAAATACATGATCTGTCTCGTCAAGCAGGAAGTTTCTTGCCAATCTAACAGTCAACCAACTGACTTGACTAGATGCAGCGTGCATTTTAGCAAATACTGCTTGATACTCTTCTGTCTCTAGGGAATCAACTAGGAAGAACGTTTCTTTAAATTTCTCAAATACAGTAGATGCAGATTCATCCAACTGCTCCATCTCATAGTCTTTCCAATAAAACTCGCCAGTCTTAAAGTTCTTTGTATACTTACGACGTTGAGCAATGAAAGTGCTATTACTATACCACCCAAACATCACCAACTTATCTCTATCAGAATCCCATGTAGGATATAAAAATGGAACGATAACATCATCCCAGTGGGTATCAGGGATTGTCTTAGTGACATTCCTATACCTCACGGTTTTTTTGATAGCGTTCACTTCCAGAAGTAACTCTGGAACTGTTGAATTACTAGAGATAGACATATCTTTGATAAACGTTCCCAGATGTATTTAGAATGCTTTGATTAGGTACTTACACAGGTGATAAGGTTCAATCAATGGTACAGGGAAATCTGGATCAATTGCAGCGTTTGGTAGCAATGGATTTTGAGAGTTCAGTGTAAATGTTGCATCCAAAGCAGTAGCACCAGTTGTATAGATGCTATCTTCTCTTCCTTCAACAACATATGATAGTGTATCAGCAGACTTTGGAATAGCACCATCAGCAGGGACAAAGACCAACTCAGTTACTTCTTTATTTTCATAAATGAAATCACAAATACCATAGTGGTCAGTATCTCCAGGACTATCAAATGTAGATCCTGCATTTCTTGACTGAACAATTTTAAATCTTACATTTGCTTTCTGTGCATCTTCTGGTAGATCTACACTGTACCAATACCATTTAGTTGCTTCTGTTCCAGATCCTGTTCCATCATAGTTAGAGCTGATTTGTTGTGACGTTGGAATAGGAACGAGGACACCAAGAAAGTCACTAAAGTTCAGTGTTAAGTCGTCGTTATAGTAGACCTTCAGTTCGTCTCCACCATGCTCTGGACGATCTCCACCATTAATATTGTTTCCACGTGCAACTTTTACAGTAAATCTACTGCAATTACTGCAATCATGCTCTTTAATAATTAAGAATCTTTCTTGTACGTCACCTTCCATTCTAACATAATGTGTATATGGAGCAGGGACAACAGCAGGAGATAAAGCAACACCAGTAACAGTTTTAGTTACCTGATCAACTGTTGCCGTTGCGTATGCTTTAGTACCAGCACCATGTTTAATACGAACTTCTGGAACTGCAGTATAATTGTTTCCTCCCGATCCTAAAGTAATTGCTGCGACACATCCACCTGATATAGAAACTGTTGCCGTAGCACCTGTTCCACCACCACCTCCAACAAATTCTACTTCAGGAACTTGTGTTGTTGGTAGTTTAAATCCAGAAGTTCCAGTTCCGCCACCAGTTGTATAGATGTCACTGTCTTCATCTGCAGCAATAATTAGATCACCTACAGTAACATTTGACGTTCCACCTTCATATCCAGTAACAACACCAAACGCAACCTGAGCAAATCCATTGTTAGGACTACTTACTCCACTGGGAGCACTACCTCCACCACCAACAGTAATACTAGCACCAGTTGCTGTTCCAACTTCGTCTTTATCCATCAGCATGTAGATGAATCCACCTGATCCACCACCACCGCCACCATTGCCCCAATAACTTCTGTCTTCTTGATATGAATATTTTACATATCCACCACCACTATTATTAGTAGAGTGACTAGTTTGATTAAAGATGCTGGTCTTAAATGATGTCATACCACGACCACCACCTTTACCGCCGCCGTGACCAGCAGGACCGCCGCCACCGCCGCCGATACCACCACCATTGGCAGTATATGAAGACGTAGCAATACCGCCACCGCCTCCTCCTCCGCCGCCGCCGTTGCAACCAGCGTTACCACCGTTAGCGCCACCACCACCAAATAAGTTACTGGTGGTTTGAAGTGGTGAGTTGGAGTTCCATCCAGGAGTATTGTTTGAACCTCCAGCAAATCCTGCAGCAGAGTTACCACCATCATAACCACCTCCACCGCCGCCGCCACCTGCGCCAGCTAGGATAGTACCACTGCTATTCTTAATGGAAGTAGCACCACCGCCACCACCACCATTTTGTCCATTACCATTTTTGTTACCACCAGATCCACCCTGAGCACCATAGGCACCAGAACCACCACTCTTACCACTGCCTGTATTTCCAGTAACGTAATTGAATGCAAGACCACTTCCAGGACTATTTACAGACAATACTAGTTTAGATCCTTGTCCTCCTGATCCACCAACAGTGCCATTTCCACCATTACCATTGCCTTTACTCACACCTTGTGCTCCAGCAAGAGTAACACTAATAGATGTGATTTTATAAGATGATGTAATATTAACGCTTCCACTACCAGTTAAGTTACCAGAGTTGACGGGACTAGGAACATCCGAAACATAACTATGAATACCATCAGTTCCATCATTTGTACCCAATGTACCACTAACATCACCACCCTCACCTGCTTGATTTGGATTAGATGGATAATCTTTGATGTAATATGGTCCCTGAGTACCGTTGGTTCCAGCTTCTGATTTGTTCTGAAGAATAGTTGCAAATCCAGATGCAGTGCCACTAACTGTCACCGCACCGCCATTACCACCAGTGCTATTTTTGTTGCCACCAGCTCCCCCTCCACATGTAACTGTAAGAGCAGATCCATCATCAATTGTGACAGAAGATGTAGATCCACTACCACCATTTGCATTACTACTAGCACCAGCACCACCACCGCCAGCACAAACAATCAACATAGTTTCCCAAGTTGCAGGAATTGTTAAACTATAATTTCCTGGGGAATTATAGTTATTAAGAGAAGTATATTCTACAATAGGAACACCACCAGTAAATATGGTTCTTCCTCCAATCTGGGAACTACTACTTAAAGTTTTGAATACTGTTGGTGGAATATATGTTTGAATCTCATATGTTCCTGCACCCTGAGAACCAGATGCGAGATAGTAGTTGTCATTTTCATATCCATATTTTGTAGATCCAGTTCCTTGTGCTCCAGGAACATAGTCAAAAATATCATAGGTCGCGACAGTTGGGTCAGAAAGTGGTTGTTTTAACAGAGCATGTTTATGTTCAAAAGCAACACCACCAACAGGGAAAAATGCGAAAAGAGATTTATTAGTGTCAGTATATTCTGCCAAATATCTATCGCCAGAATATCCTGCAAGACTCTGAAGATCCGTTCCTGCAGTTGTATGATATACAAAGTGTGTATGTTGAGGAACATCTTGCAGTCTTCTGTTAACCATCTCAACTTCTACAGTCTGCTGTCCGATAATTGAGACTGAAGCACTATCAGTTACATCAGTATATCCTGTAGTAGTCAGACTACCAAGAGAAAAATATTCTCCCTGAGAATTTTTATCAAAAAACCATTTTCCTCCAATATAATCTGGACCAACACCCAATGTTAGAAGACCTGCGGATGGAGATCCTGGTCCATATACGTTACCATATCCTACAATTTTCTTTGCCTTTAAGTCAGGAACTTTGAATGTTCCTAAATCAGTTTCACCATAATATTCTAAAACATTTTGAGTAGAAATTGCTTGTAATTGTCCTACACTATTAAAATTAAATTGTAGAGCAAGACCAGTTCCAGATCCAGCACCACCTAAAGTCCATGTAGGAGGATTTGAGGGATCGTAACCATAACCCAAGTTAGTAACAGTCACACCTGTTACAGTTCCACTTGTATTAATGACAAGTTGACCAGAAATTACTTTTAAATCACCAGGATTATTTGCATCATAGTTTGGTGGATTTGCAAAAGTAATTGTGGTTCCTGAGTTGTAATTAGATCCGCCATTAGTTACAGAAATTTCTGGTCTTGATGTACCACCATACTCGTTTCCAATAATCCTGTATAGTGCAGGAAAATCTCCAATATTATATTCAGTTCCATCACAATACAAATATCCAGGATATTGAAATTCTGGATTAACTTCTGTCGCTGCATCACCAGATTGAGTAAGATATCTTTTATACAATCCATTACCAGGAATGTATTCGTTATCATACACGTCATCAATCGCTTTGAAAGTGGTTACAATAGAACCAATCTCAGTGGAATCGCAACCCTTATCAGTGTAGTATAAGGGTCTTGTATTTCTATATTGGGGAGCTGACGATACCATGTTAGATCTTGATCAGATATTCTAAAACAATAAATGGAGCAGAAACATTATCAACTGAAGCAGACTGGTCAACAGAAAGATTCAATACTGTTTTCAACGCATCAGGTGAGATCTCTAAGGGATCTGTTTTCAGTGCGAAATTATGATCTCCTTTATCAATAGTTACTTTATGGAAGTGATTTGTAGGATCTCCTTCTTGATCTAATTCAGTTGACTCACTAAATTCGTTAAACAGTGATGCGTAGATTCTACTAGTATCACTATTTAGATTACCATTTAAAGGAACAACATCTACAAGGGAGATATCTCTCCAGTCAGCTGGTGCAGTACCAGTGTCATATGTAGCGTTAACATCTTCTGAAGTGTTAATAGATTTGTTAGTTTCATCAGTGACGCATAGTCCAGTCAATGGAATTGCGGTTGCAGAATCACTCTTTGGTTGCAATCCGTTTAACTGATATGCACCTTGAGAAATTGGATAGTTGTTCCAATCATCTTTCAATAGACAAAAATATCTCCACTGATCTTCTAAAATAGCACCACCATTATAGCAACCATTACTGTATGTCGTTGGGTCAATTGTTCCAGAAAATGCACCAAAGTAAAATTGATATCCACGAGCATATGAGTTTGATGCCATCGCTTTACATGGAGGTTGATTATTTCCTGGGAAATTACTAGCACCACTTGCTTTGGTTTCATCCAACCAATCATCAATTGGAATAGTTGATGCGTTCCAGAATGCAACTTGTCCTACTGCCTGTGGATCTTGTAAATTTGAAGGAGCGGCAGTGTCAATTTCATTAACTGCTCTCAGTCTTGTTCTAACACCTTGGAAAAAGTGAGCATGACCATGAATTCCACTATCAGGAACACTTTCGGTATCAGTAACTTTACCTGCCTGAGTACCAACTGTCCAAGATGGTTTACCTTTCAATTCAATTGTTTGAGATGGAACAATAAATGTTCCAGAATATGTCAATTGGATTGATGTTCCTAGAGTTGCTGTTGCTTCAATACCAATACCAGATCTGCTAATCTCATTACCTGCTTGATTTTCTACACGAATAGATTTATATTGACCTGCATCAGGTCCATCAACTGGTTTGGGATACTTAGATCCTAAATCTGGCACAACAAACTGATTATCGGTTAGAGTTTGTAATGGTTCTCCATCAAGATCTCTCCTTACAAACTTTCCACTAGTTCCAACTCCACAAATTGCTGCTAATTGTGGATAGTCAACAACATTATATACTGTGCCATCACATCTTAGATATCCAGATGGCAATTTATCTTTGTTATCGTTACTATTGATATCAGGATTTACCTGCACTGGCCAGATAATTATTTGACCAGTCAGATTACCATATTTTGCTCTTTCGGATGCGTAAACTCTGGTCATCAGAATGCCTTAATTAAATATACGATATTCATTGACGCTTGGTCAGTATTCACAATAATATTTAGAGCGTCATTAAGATTATCTGGACTTACATCTCCAATACTAATATCATTTAGAGGGAATGTTGCTGGTGGATTTAGTGATCCACGAGACATTGCAATATCAAATGATCCATGATTATGCGATGTAAATGATGAGTCATTTGGATTATTTGTACCAAAATTACTTAGTGAGGTTGGCCAAGTACCCTCTCTAAATTTAACTGTAGTGTTTGTGTTTGCAGCAATCGTTGGGAATGAAATAGAAATTTTATAAACATAGTTAGCATCACTAGTTCCAGAATCTCTTTCAATTGATGTAATATAAGTTCCCTTTGCAAATACATCACCATCAATTAACATCCATGGATGAATTTTATCATATTGATACCATGTAACAACATTGGGTGCTGCTCCAGATGTCAATGTATTTTTAATATTTGTTCCTGCAGGAAGATTAAACTCAGTAACACCGTTGGCAATATTAACTCCAGTAACTTCAAATGTATTTGCTGGGTTTTCTGGGTTATCTTCAACATTCAGATATGGTCCCTTGCTATGACCATAAAAGTTTCTTCTATTACCAAACAACGTTGGTTTAGGGAATAATCCTGTCCAAGAATAATTTGCATGAGTTTTTACAGGATCATATGGAAATTGACCAGTATACTGTGTTCCTGCAAAGTTTACTGACTGACTAACTGCTTGTGGACTATTTCTAGTTGGTGTTCCATCATGCCAATCTGGTGCTGGAACTTGAGACCAGTAATCTTTTCCAGCATCATTCACAAAATCATGGAATCTATCACAAACAGGTAGAGTATGTTCGTAAGTATTATCACCATAGAATGCCATTAAAGTTCTACCCTGCTGCCAAGATGGTGCTTGTGAGTCACTGGGTAAAAGAGCACAAGTGTGATTTGTTGAAGCAACAAGACTACAGTTAGGATGTTGTGTATTTCCACTAACCTCAATATTTGTAGATGAAAAAATTCGTGGACCGTAAAAGTTTGCCTGTGCTGATGAGAATTGACCTGGGTGTGAGTGTCCAGGAGTATGGTTAATACCCAACTTTCTATTCAATGTAGTAATTGATGCAGTAAAATCTGGATCAGTGATACTCATATTGGTAAATTTACCAGATAAATTTGTACCAACAGGAAGAACAAAATCAATATCTGCATTTGCAGAATACACTGTTTTAATTACAGCAGTAGTACCAAATCCAGTGATAAGATCTGATAACTTATTACCTTCAGCATCAAATATAGTATTCAATACATCACCCTGACCCATTTGATATGTTGAATCAGATAGATACTCTGGTTCTAAGTCCATCATAGCTCTATTAGAGATATCTGGTAGAACAAATTTATCTGTTGCATTATAATTTGGGAACTCACCAGTGATGGTGCCACCATAAGTGGTGCCCAATTCAGATGCTAGAACTGGATAATCAGTAGCATCAATTTCACTGCCATCACAAACTCTCCATCCTCTAGGAACGTTGTCAGCTGAGAAACCTTCAAATCCGTTCCCGCCCCATGGCATGATGGTGCCAATACGGGCGGTTTTCATTGTCTTGATAGAATTGTAGTATTGAGCCATGTGTTATCAGAGTTCTGTTAACCACCATCCACGTAGATTGGATGGAATAGAAGTTGCATTTGGATCACCAGCAGCATCAGTAGGTCCAACGTAAATTAGTCCGAACGATGCGTTTCTAGTTTGAACGATTAGTTCTCCACTATCCCAAGCAGTGGTGAGTGTTCCACTACCTGCTTGAATCTTACTACCAGAAATATCACCTTGGATTGCAGTTGACTGGTTGTTAATCTTGAGTGCTCTCAAGACTAAGTTGGTGTTGTAAGTCAAGTTACCACTAACTTCAACGAATCTAATCATGTCACCAGTTTCAGCATAATCTGGTAGATATAGAACCATGTTGGTTCCTGCTGGGTTATTGAGTAGATAGTTGTTATTTGGTTGTAGTGGGTTAGTCTGAGTCTGTCCAAGTCCAGTTAGAGATTGCTCAACATATGTGTATCTGCGTCCACCGTTTCTAGTGAAGTAACGACTGATGCCAAATGCATCAATTGAACAATCCTGATAGATCTTAAGGTCTCTAGGACCAACAGTTCCACCAGTTCCTGCTCCTCCCATGTTGTCAATGTGGAGGACGGCAAGGTCAGCATCACCAACATCTGTAGTAACAACCTTACCTTTGATGTAAAGTTGCTCACCCATGTTGACGTTTCCTTGCTCATTAAAGACACGGAATACATCATCGTTGGTACATACACCGTTCGCTTCGCAAGTATCAGTCTGAACTCTGAGGTCATCTAGGAATGTACCACCACCCTTAATCCAGAGACCGTTCTTACCAGTCTTAGGATCAAGAACTGCACCGTCAGCAGGGTGATCATCATCGTTAGAGATGTTGAATAGTAGTGTCTCACCATCAGAACCCCAGATTCTAAATTCACCACTATAGATGTTAACTTCATCAAAGATGGTAGTTGAACCACCACCGAAGAAGTTAGTGAGTTCTCCAGTAACTGCTTGTGCAGCCGACTGTGTACCTTTAGCAATACGAACACCATAAGAGGAGTTATTGCCATCAATAGAATCTGCCCAGAACCATTCTTGTGAATTACCTGTTACGATTCTCAAGAAGTGTGAGGTATCAAGTTTGTTACCGACAAGTCTAGAATCTTTCAGTCTTAGGCGAATCTTGTTAGCATTTGTATTTGGAGCTTCAACAGCAGTTCTGCCAGTAGCAGGGATATCATCAATCAGAGTTGTTGTATATCCATACTTTCTAAGTTTAATTACTGTTGCACCAGCGGACCAGTTTTGCTTACCAGATCCCTCAGCACCTCTACCACCATTTGGATATTGAGATGCAGGATACTCAGCATTATAGATTGTTGGTAGATAATCCTGACCGCTGCTCTCATATGGATCATCAGTCAACAGAATAATCTCTGCCTGAGTATTTGAGTAGATAAGAACCAGATCACCCTTCTGGAATGCAGTCTTATCATCAATTGGAATATTCCAGTCATCAAGAGTGAATCCAACAGAAACTTGGGAGATAGGACCATTAACAGCGTTAAGTGTCTGCTTATCAAATCTATAACCATGAACAACACTTGTTCCCTTGGTGTGTGCAATTGGTGTTCCACTCCAGTATCCACCGATAGCGAAGACTGTACCAACAGTGCTACCAACAGACATGTCACCATTACACATGTTGACATCCCAGACTGGTCCTTCGTCATTCTTGACAGTTAATTTGTCATCAAGAGAAGGATCAGGACTTGGATATTCTCCTGTAGTTCCACCACAAGAACCCTGAAGACTTAGAGTTCCATTAATAATTGTTGTGTTGGAATTGATGATAGTATCACCAGTTACAGAGTTGATCTCAAATACGGTGGTTTCACTGCCAGTGTCACAACCATTCTTGACTGCAAACTTCTTAGCAACTTGATCAAGAACAGTATCAATCTTGAATACCTCACCCTGATCATCAACACCGTCACCAGCAGGAGTACCGTCTTCTCTATCAATGATCAAGTAGTCATTGATGTCAAGAGATCCACCAAACTGTGACAGATAAACATTCTCTTTGTCCGCACTAGTTCCAGTGCCATCAATTAGTTGTGTTGTCCATGTAGCGTTAAACTGTACGGTACACTTGTAAATTGCAGAAGTATCAGTGTGATCTGATCTAATAGCAGTAAACGTACCAAATGGTTGTCTTTCAACTACAAGGTAGTAAGGAGCAGTGCTGATTCTTGGTAGTGAAATAACCTTCAAGAATTCAGCATGTCTTGATCCAGATTCAGGAGTATCAAGGAGAAGAATATCATTCTCATTGAAATACTGATCACCATTTGAATCATATGGACTGTTCTTAAGTGGCAAGTAGTATTGCTTACCAGTTAGAGCAGGAAGAACTGTTGGTTCAACAGTTCCAGGGATCTGTGTGATTTCTTCCTGATAATCTACGCTACCCCATTCTCCAGAACCAGCAGTATCAAGAGCGTTGTATACATCACTGGTTGTAGCAACTCTGAGAACATCAATGATATCAACGTTAGAATTGTAGATGTTGTTACCAAGGTCTCCAGTAGCATGTTGGAATGCAGGTGAACCCATTTGTGCTCTGAAAGCAGTGAATGAGTAAGAAGCAAATCCACCACAAAGAGTAATATCAGAATTAACTCTGAGAGTAGAATCAACGATTAGGTTGTTTCTGACTGTGGTGCTACCACCTTGACCACCAATCGTGATTGCAGAAGCATTAGTTGCAAGATCAAGAGCAGCAGTAGCACTGTTTCCAGAGAAGAACTCAACAC
>Ga0213858_10001500_pt1 | contig 11137 bp, 20 predicted proteins | sample PICome_FD_160122 | JGI IMG/M metagenome (GOLD analysis project Ga0213858, IMG submission 160122) | Coastal seawater microbial communities near Pivers Island, North Carolina, United States - PICO245 | ecosystem: Environmental > Aquatic > Marine > Coastal | place: USA: North Carolina | collected... | reverse complement strand
TATTGCGTCATTGAAGTTGCTTATTCTTTGGTTTGTGTTACTTAATCTGTTTTCTAATGCTGAACCAAATCTTTCATTGATGCCTTCACCTAATGCGGCAATAATCTTTGCGGCACCTTCTGCTGTTTTACCAACATCAGATATTTCTAATCTTGTGATCCCTAACTTTTTGTTAAGTATGTCATATACTGGTATACCTCTATCACCTAATCTTTCCAGTTCTTCAAGTCCTAATCCACCTGCTGTGGTTCTTGATAATAAACTGATTGCGGCTTCGAAAGCACCTAACTGATCTGTTGTGATAGCCGCCGCATTGGCGAATGTCATTATAGTATCTTCTGTGGGTTCTATACCAGCACCTTTTAACTGTATAAATGCTTTTGTTATGTCTGTTATTTGAAACTGAGTTCTACTAGCAATATCTGTGACTCTTTCAAATGCCGCGGCACCTTGTTCTAAGCCACCAAATACAGTATTTAAACTGCTTTGTAGATCCTGAAAATCTGCGGCTATATTTAATCCTCTCTTCAGACCTGCGAATGCGGCAGTGGCTCCAGCAACTGCTATAGCAACTGCGGCCATTTGTTTTTTACTGTTAGCACCAAACTTATCTACTTGTTTTGTGCTGTCTTGTATACCTCTGTTAAACTGTCTATTGTCTAACTCTAGTGCTACTCTAATATCTTTTGCCATTATACTCTCTTAATGTACCTATCAGTTTCTTTGTTCCAAAACTCAATAGTTGGTTTTGTGAATCCATCTGGTGCTTTTGGACTTTGTCCTGCATCCAATGGTCCTGCATATGAGTAGTTTGCTTTTAGTTCATCGCCACGTCTTACTGTTTTACGTCTTGCGTTACCAGATCGTTTAGGAGTATTTTCTTTCATAACTTTTAAACCACGTTTGGTCAAATGGTCAGGCAGGTTAAGTGCCTTTTTTATTCTTTTGTTAAAAATACTGCTATCTACTTTCATTATTTTTCTCTTTGCGCCTTTGCTCTATCAACTGCGGCTTGTAGTTGCTCCTGGTCGAATAAACTAGTATCCATACTACTATCTCTGTCTTGTTTTTGCTCTATATACTTCTTGTATGTGAAAGCAACGTCCATAACAGTTATATCAAAACTGTCACCTTGTTTTAGCACTTGACTTGGTAGTAACCCATACCTGTGTGCTAACTGATCTAACAACAACAAAAATGTAGTATTTGGATCTCCTGGGGTAATGGTATGGTTACTTACTTTCCCAAGTGTTCTGATACTAAAGTAATAACTTCTGTTAGTACATCAAAAGGTAACTCAGCACCATCTTCCATAATGCTTTTTCCTTTTTCATCTAATACAAGTTTTGATACTAATACTGCAACGTCACTGAAGTTTTCTTTATCAGCATTTGCTAATCTTCCGAATACTTCTAATGGTTGTCTGTCATATATGTAAAAATCAAGTGCGTCACCATACTTTTCTACAAGTTCTGGTTTATCAACTGTGAGTTTTACTAACTGTGGTTTGTTTGCTAAATCTTTTAAGTTCATTGTTTTTTCTCCATATCTGTTAACAAGTGATTAATAGCACTTAAACTAAAACTAAGTCTGTTTTGTGCTTTTGCTAAATCTTTTTCAGCACAACGAAGTTCACTCTTCGCCTTTGCTGTCTCTTCTATCATCGACTTCAGAATCTCTTCCGTCGTGTGATCCTGCCATATCTTCATAACTCTTTTCCTCTACATCTGTATTTATTGGTTTTTTGTTTTTTGCCTTGGCTTTGACACCACTATCAGGTAGTTCAAAACCGTGCTGTTTTGCTAAATCATCTATATTGTGTTCTGAACCATCAACTAGAGTAACCATACGGTCTTCTCTGCCTGTCCATACACCATTCTTATATAGATTAAGCCATATATGTTTTTGTCTGTCCATCTTTTACTCCTTAAAAAATGCTCCCCATATGAGGAGCATTTATTGGTTTTTATGAAAACAACTGCTTACGAAGTTGCATCTTCACTTAAATCGCCATCAACTTCGATTGTGATTGGTGAAACCCATATCGGGCTCGAAGGATTTACCGTAGGAGCAAGTCCTGTGATATATCCTGTTCCGTATACATATTTCTTACCAGAACCTGCTGTTCCTTGGAAATATATTCTGAAGTCGACTTTGGTTTTTTCGTTTGAAGTTCCAAATAATCCTTTGTTAATGATTGGACTTGCGTCTACGCCATCACCAAAGAACTGAGTACTATCTAACACACAGTTTAAGCCGATACTGTTAGTTGCCACAGTTGTAATAACTGCTTCACTTTGCTCGTCTAAAGTCTGGTATCTGAAGGTGCCCTGATTATTTGTTATTGAAACGTCCTGAAGATTTAATAACGTCATAGTAGTAGCAGGAGTTCCTGCTGTTCCTAAGTCTGAAATCTCAACTGTTGCTTCCAGTGTGCTTTCATTTACATTTATTATTGCCATCTCTGGGTCTCCTATTATCTATTATATTTTTACAAACCTATACTCAAATGTATAAGTCAGTATATCGCTTTCTATTTCTGAAGTACTACTGCTTTCACTTATTGAAGTGTTAGCAATGGCACTTTTAGCACCTAAGATACTTGCGATGCGTGTATCTAAGTCTGCTGGGGGGTTTTTAGCATCAACACTCAGATAAGCATTTAACGTGCTTTCCGTTTGATATACGTCAGGTGTGTTATTAACAAACTGATATGCTTGAGTCTGTGATTCTTGCTCTTGATCCAAATACAAAGTTTTCATATTTTTGATATTGAGTTGATCACTGCCACTAGTATATGGAAGTTCTTGACTAACACTGACGTTGCCACTGGCTAAGTCTGTGCTAAGTCTTGTTAATAAGTCTGCTCTAATGCCCATTACCTTACTCTTGTTGTGTTACGTTTGTTTCTAGTTCTGCGATTGGTTCTAAATGACACCATACGGTCTTCATTGTCGATACCATCGCCTTCTCTGTCATACCAGTCCCACATATCCGTTAGTTCTTCATACAAGTCTTGAAACTTGTTTTCGTAATATTGGATCTTTTGTACTTCTGGTGAAAGTTCATCACCAAAATCAGCAACTTTAGGTAGAACGTATTCTTTTAACACATAGTAAGCACACATATCAGTAAAATCTGCTTGTCTACTTACTATTCTGTTTGGATTAAAAGCAGGGATATTATTGAAATCAACAATACCCTCGCCTGTGTATCCTAAATACTGTCTCCATTTAGCACTTGCTCTTATCTTTTGATTGATTCGATTGGTGCTTTTGATTGCTAAGTCGTCTATATACTCATCAAGAGTTGCTGGAGTATCTGGGGCATCTGCATAACTTACTTCATTACTTTCAAAAACTCTTTGGTCTTTGTCTCTAACGTCACTGGCGTCACAATAACTTGTTACGTTACCACTACCATCTGTTATGAATGCCATAATATAACTCCCTTACGCCGCTATGTTTTTAACGATATTGTTAGATCTTAGGAAACGGATTCCTGATGCTTGACCCACTAATGAATCGATTAACACTCTGTCACCCAATGCACTTAATGAACCTACTGTACCGCCGTTAGCAATATGTGTCAACTGATCAACTAGTTGAAGTTCCACTGCCGCGGAAATAGCCGCATAGTAGAATCCACTTGCGTCTGTTGGTGCATTAACATCTCTTAGTTTAGCAACTGCTTCACCAAAGTTACCTAGGGTAGCCTTTTGTGCTGTTGCGCCGACTTGTGTGTTACCTGCGACTGCTTTAATGTAGTCTTTTTGGATTTGAGCAAAACCGTTTCTTAAAGTTGAAACCATTTCGATTCTATCAAATGATACATCCTCAAATGATTTTAACTCTGCGGATCTTTTTACCGCATATCCCATTGCTTCTGGCGAAAATACTGGACAAATATCCTGGTTTCCTGTGATTGTGTTAACCAACTCAATGTTGTTACCAGTTGTACCATCTAAATCAGATGCGTTTGCTGGTGCTGTTTCTGTGTTGTTTAACATCACTCTGAAGCCTGCTTCGTCTGTGGATTGTGCTAACATTCTTGATAGTCTAGTTACTACACTATTACGTACAGTTTCTACCCCACCATCCTCGAGAGCCTCCATATTTACGTATGAAAACGCTCCTCTTTTATTGACTGCTAAGTCAACGGCTGTTGGTGCAAAGTCTGGGTTAGTACCAGGTGTTCCACTGATATCTGTTCCTTCGCCTATTGCACTACTGGCTAATCCCCACGCATTCGTGACTGGGATTCTCATTTTGTTACCTACTGCGCCTTCTAGATTGTAACTGTTTACAATCAACGTTGGAGAAGGTAATAGCACAGAGTTATCATAATAAGGGATAAGATCTGCGGATACTTCCTCGAAAAGCACATTAAATAAACTACTTGTTGTTACTGACATTTTTGTCTCCTTGTTTTAGTTAATGTTATTGGTTACTTCAGTTGTCCTGAACGTAACTCTTCTATTTTTTTCATATGCTTAGTAATCATATCATCATTGATTTGACTTCTACTCAAATGTTTGTTGTGATCACGCAACTGAACATAAGCATTTCTGTATAAACTGTCTGACTTTATTCTATCTTCATTGATAGGTTGTGTCTTCTTGCTTACACTATCGCCTTTGTCTGCGTCAAACACAGATGCACCTTTTTTGGCAAATGGTAAACCTAAGTTCTTGCCAACCATTTCAACTGCTGATTTATAATCAGGAGTTTCGCCGTCGGTAGTAAGGAAATCATCGCCTACTTTAATAGCAAACGTGTCACCTTCCACTGCAAACATATCTCTGGCTTTCATTAAATCAATAACTGCCGCCTTTTGTTCACTTTCCCAACTGCTTGGCATTTCGTTTTGTAGTTTGCTTAAATGATTTGTCAAAACAAAATCTGTTTTAACTCTATCAAGTTCACTACGCAACTCCTCAACTGTTTGTTCACGTTTCTTAACTGCATCTCTCAAACTGTTTACGTCTAAACTACTTGGTGCTTCATCAATATTCGCGGTTTGTAGTTGATTAACAACTGTCTTTACCTGCTTTATGTCGTCCACATTTAGTTCTTTTAATAAACTTTGTTCTGTATCTCTACGAGCATTTGCGGCTATTTTGTTAGTGTCATCACGTGTGAAAACTCTAACTCCGTCAACATACATTTTACCATCTCTGTGTTCCACTGCTGGAGCACTTGAGGTTGCTTCTGCTGTTTTTTCAGATTCTACTGGAGTTTTATCTCCAACATCACTATCTGTATGTAGTGGTTGCGTGTTAACACCTGCAACTGGTGTATCTGTATCCATCTCTGGCATATTATTCTCCTTGTTTAACGATAGAAGTTATCGTAAATCAAAATATTAAACGCCATTGTCGGTTGATGTTGATGACATCAACTGTTCAAGTCGTTTGCGTATCTTGTCACGCATTTCTTCTTCAAATCCAACGTCTTCATTAACGTCATTATTTTGGCCAACTGCCTGTTCATACTCTAAATGAGTAGCAAACGGCATATAAGTAACTACTCCGTCTTCTCTGGTGTGAGAATGGAAGCCGTCACCGCCTAAACTTTGTGCTACACTCACTGCTTCTGCTTCTGTGGCATAGTCTTGTATTTCTGGTAAAGCAAACTGAGTCTTATAACTGTTGTATGCGGATAATAAACTGTTTATCTCGCCTATTTCGTGCTCTAATGCTTTCTTACTGTATTGTCTATTGTAACTTATTGAAAAATCTTGTGGTATTTGTTGGTTAGTCCAGTCAAACCACAACTTGAACAGTTTCATTTCTGCGTTTTCTAAGTTTTGTGCTTTACGTCTTACGAATGCTTCTAACTTGCTGTCATACTGTTCTAACTGTTCACCTGAACGTGATGCTTTGATGAGGTCATCACTTCTAATCATTGCGATTTCAGCCATTTTGGTAATCTTTTGTTCTACAAGTTCTCTGATTTCTGTGATTGCTTGTAGTGGTGGTGCCACAAAGTCGTAAACATAAGCAGGTGATTCGTTACCTATACCTGCTGGTACTCTCACAACACTTCCTGGTTCAGCACCAATGGCGCCATCATTTAGGTTGTCTGTGGTTTCGTCTACTACTAATGTACCGTGTGCACCATAACTTATGACACTATATATCTCTGCCATATCGCCGTATATACTTCTCTGTATTTGTGCTAAGTCGAAACTGGGTGTTGCTCCAACACCTGAATATATTTTCATTCCTTGGTAAACTGGCACAACTGGGATAACACCAAGTTCGTTTTCTTCAACTACTCGGTAATAGTCCTCATACTTTTCTAGGTTGGGACTGTCAACATCAGGCACGTAATCATCTTCTTCTGATGTCCATACTGTTTCTATAGTGTCCGGAGTTATCATTCTATAGACACATTGCTCGTCGTCCTCGTGAAGTTTGATTACGATTTTCTTCAACACGAGTTCGCCTCTGCTGTTATACCCATAGTGCCAGTTTGTAACATCTAATGGGGTATGTATGTTCCATTTAGGAACATCTGAATCTAAAGGTTTGATACAACTTACCCAAACTACACCAAAGATAAAACTTTTTAAGTCTACCTCTGCCATAAAGTTGTTTAAGTCTGTTTCTGATCCATCTACATCGTGTACGAAATCTTCCATTTCTGGTGTTTCTGGTAATACACGTTGTGGTGGGTTTTTGAATAGTATGCTGTTGTACTCTGAACTTATCAATCTCAAATAGTTCAAGTATGGTGTGTTTTTCAGTTTCTCTGAATAAAAACTGCCGTCATCGACTTGGTCCAATCCACGTTTTGCTTCGTAACTACTGCTAACATTCTCAATCTTTGCTTTGTACTTCTTGATAAAACTGCCATCTGCGGCTGTTTCATATGTGTTAACGGTTTCTGCGGGAGTGTTCATATCAACAGCATAGGCTTTTAGATACCTACCGTCTCTGTATTCTACGCCACCATAATATGCATTGATGCAGTGACGCCAATCGTCTTCGTAACGATCGTATAAGTTATGAACACCTGTGATAAAATCTATGTAAGAATCACTCAAAAGGGATCTCCAATATTGGTTATGTATATACAAGTACTATTTATGCCTTTTGGGTAAAATCTCTGTATTTTTGTGTGTAAAAAGGTTGACGAGGGTGAGATTTTTCAGTATAATAGTTGTATATTTAAAAAAAGGAGTAATATATGATAGATATGACAGAAGGCAACATTAGAAAATATGCTAAAGAAAAAGGTATTTCTAAAGCAGAAGCAAGAAAACACTTTGTTGAACTTAGTAAAAAGTTCCACAATATGACAGTTGAAGAAAAGCAAACTAAAGCAGTTAATGGCACAGTTATTGACTTATTGGACCAACCTTTAGAATCAGGCTTTAACAAAATATTTGATGATTCTAAATATAGTGTTTATAGTCCCATACTGAATGGTGATGACGGCTATGATGCTTGGCATAAGGCTATATATGATGAAGATAAAGGTGATGATCTTTATGATACACACTTGCGTGTATACAAAACCATATTAGGTGGCGTCGAATCTCAATCATTTAATCTTTATAACGCAGTTGAAGAACATTACATTAATGTTGAAGAACAACAAAGAGGATCAAAACCTTTTGAAAGCAACGAAGGCAGTTACAGATTGGCGTTTCTATATGATAAAATGGATGATCAAATAGTTCCATTATTTTTTAACACTTGGGATATGACTGAAAAACAGTTGTTTAGAAACTGGCGCGGTAGTGAAATGTATCTCACAGGCTTGTATGCGGCTGTGTGCCGTACGGTGTTAGCAAGTATTCCACTCAGTGGCTTTACACCAAATGCTGATAAGAGTCTAGAAAGGTTAATGAGAGGTAGTTGGTTTAGAACTTCACCGTATATTTGCAAAAACTGGTTGAGCACATACGAAGTAATGTATCAGTTTGGTAGATATCTTATGGAGCACCCGGATCATAAAGATCAGGCTTTAACTTACTATAGGATTACGGATTAAAGGTTGACGCAGGCGGCTAATAACGTTATAATAGTTGTATATTTTAAATAAAAGGAGTAAAATATGTCAGAAGATCAAGTAAAAAAACTAATCAAAGACTTAGATCCAGCCAGAAAAGTAGAAGTTTTAACTGCTAATCTGTTTAGGATATATTTAGACCCAGAATGTAAACTTTCAGACGCAGAGCAAAAAACTGTAACAGGTGCTCTTAGGATTGTTAGTTTATATAGAAGTAAAATATAGGTTGACAACGCATCTATATTGCTATAATAGTTGTATATTAAAAAAAAGGAGTAATATATGAGTAATACAAAAAAATGGAGACTGATTGCTGGCAAATACCAAGCAGATGAACACTTGGATAACGGCACCATAGTCAACTACAAAAGAGCATCCTGGATTATTGAATCTGATTCAAAGCCAGTTTTCCAACTAGTACCAGCACCAGGCAGTGACGTTGCAGACAGTATCTGTATCGAACAACTGGGTTATGATTATGAACTAGAGCAAATGCAAGACCCTTACAGCACTAGTGCTACAGATAATGCGTTTGTGGACAGCACATACATTAGAAACTTTATTGTTCAGGAGGTGGCGTAATGGCTAAACTTACAACGTTTATAGATAATGAACTCTATATGTATAAAAATGATGTTTTACCAAAAGGTGACAAAATGACATACGAAGAAATGCAAGAACTTATGGATAAGGCTTGGAAGTTGGCTTGTGTAAGAGAAGGCTTCAAAGAAGTTCCTGAGTGGGCAATACAGATGGTAACCGATACTCAAACTGAGATATTTGAAGAACTTGGTGGCGATATAGATGCTTACTATGAGGAGATGGCGTAATGAGTAAATCATCAGTATCAAAACACACACCTGAAGTATTAAAAGATGTTTTTAAAAAAAGAGCAAAGCATATCGATGCACTAGAAGTATTGCAAAAAGACATAGACTTTTTACAAGACTTGCAAAAAACATTTGGTAATAACCCTACCAAAGAAGAAAATGTGGTACTGGCAAAGTATCTTTCTGTGTTAGATTACAAAACAGAATACTTGGGCCAACTGTTAGAAAAAGCCGATATGAACTTCAGCAAAGAAAGAAGCACATTCAAACATTTTCATCATATAAAAGACTTATATGATATCACAGTAATAATATCAGAAAAGGTTGACAAGGACCAGAAATAACCTTATAATAGTTGTATATTTAAAAAAAGGAGAAGTATATGAGTAAAAATAATCAAATATCAAACTGGAGCCAAACTTACTATTCAGGCTTAAAAGCATATCAACACAAAGCAAACAACGAATGGTTTGTTATGATGTTCGATAAGTTTCTTAAGGCAGATGGTATACTCACAGTTCCTAACTTGGGTAAATCATTTACCAAAAGTGGTTCAACCTACAAGGAGGTTATATAATGGCTAAGTTAAAAGGCAAAGCAAGAGCAAAGGCTCGTAAGACAAAACGTAATGCATTCAAACAATCTAAAAACTGTATGGTAATATTACCGTACGGTGGATTTAAAATGATTTCTGAACAAGAGTTAGAAAGGTTGACTTCATCCTCAGAGATGCTATAATAGTTTTATATTAAACAAAAGGAGTAATATATGAAAACGCAAAAATACAACACAAAAGAATATGTCGATAGATATGCTATCATAATCGTAAATCGCATTATAGATAGTATCAGTGAGCAGGACTTTTTCCTAAACTGTCTAGATGATGCCATATGGTGTGAAGTCAATGATGTATGTAATAAGTTTTATCTAGATAACAATAACATATCCAAAAAAGATGTTGCTATTAGATGTAGAGAACTCATAAAAGATATCTATAACATCTATATAGACACTGGCGAGTTCTGGTATGAAGATTGGGACGATGCAGAAAATCGTAGCATAGATTTTATTTTTGACAATCACCAAGATCCATACAGTTATAGTGACAGCAATGAGCAGTTATCTGCTTCTCTAGATAGTGTATGTTTTGCTATTGCGAATGATAAAGTAGATACATTGTTAGACAGTATTACAGCAAGACTCGAACAATGTGCAGAAAAAGATAGGACTTACAAAGCAGTAGAAGAGGTTGACGCATAACAAAAATATGTTATACTATATGTATATATTAAAAAATAAGGAGTAAAAACTATGAAAAAAGGTACACGCGGCAGGCCCGTCAAAGTAATAGAAGGAAAATCACTTCAACAATGGGCCGATCATTATGGTGTAAGCAAACAAACTATGATATTTCAGCATAAAAAAGGTATAGCATTATCAACATATGAACCAAAGGTAAGACGTACTCGAAATAAAACATATGATGGTAAAACTATAAAACAATGGGCAGAACATTATGGTGTTGGATATGATACTATAAGAACCCGAATGAGTGAGAACGGTCACACTAACTCAGTACTGAGTAAAGAGATGATAGAAAAATACGGTAAAAAAATAACTGATATAGCAAAAGATGAAGGTGTAAGTCGCACTATGTTATATAAACGCATTAAAAGATTTGGAACACCATTTGCCCAAGAGATTGCCAAGATAAAACTTGACATATAACAAAATCTAGAATGTATGAGATTGTAGCAGAAAAACCCACTAGGGTAACTCGCAAACAGTGGCGCAACAAACAATGCGCCATTGCTTATTGTAGAATACTACAAAACAGATGGAAGAACGAATATTTCAAAGTCCAGAGACTGCGGGGCACTCATACCCCATTCCTTCGGTCTTATATGCCAGGCTGGCCCACTGGTGGACGATAAGGGCCTTTTTACCCACTCAATCCGTATAAAAGTGATAAATACTTTTGTTAGCAACAAAAGGAGATACAATGAAAATACACACAAAATACTTTGGCCCAGGCCCTAGACAAAACGTAACCAAAGATTTAGATTTACCTGTGCCTACTGTTATAAAAGATCAAAAGGTGCAAGACTATGACGGTAATCGTTGGATGACCAAATCCATAAAACTTATACCATTTAACACTCAAAAAGCACCTAATGGTGTTGACAACTGGGTTTATTTTGATTTAGACACAGAAGAATGGATATATGGTTGGTTAACCAGAATAGTGTTAGAATATCAACACAAAATAAACACTTTCCCCACAGC
>Ga0213858_10001499_pt1 | contig 11138 bp, 11 predicted proteins | sample PICome_FD_160122 | JGI IMG/M metagenome (GOLD analysis project Ga0213858, IMG submission 160122) | Coastal seawater microbial communities near Pivers Island, North Carolina, United States - PICO245 | ecosystem: Environmental > Aquatic > Marine > Coastal | place: USA: North Carolina | collected... | reverse complement strand
CAGCTCCGCCAGACTGAATACCGCAAATAAACAGACCTGGAAATATGGTAAGATTTCAGCACGAATAAAACTACCCTATAGTCAAGGAATTTGGCCAGCTTTCTGGATGTTAGGTGCAAATATTAATGAAAACGGTGGAGATACGCCATGGCCTTTTTGCGGAGAGATAGACATTTTAGAATTATATGGTTCTAAAGATGATGGAGTTGTAGAAGCTAATGTTCACTTTGCAAATGGTGCCGGAAAACACACCATGATGGGTGCAGAATCTTATAAATTAAAAGAAGGAAAGTTTGCTGATGATTTTCACATTTTTGATTTAGAATGGAACAGTAAGGAATTGATTTGGTCAGTTGAAGGTCAAGCTTATGCATCTATGGGTATTACTAATGAGATACTTTCAGAGCTGCACCACGAATACTTTATTTTATTTAATGTAGCAGTTGGCGGCACTCACGCCGGCAGACCTGATGATCATTCCACATTTCCACAATATATGTATATTGATTGGGTAAGGGTTTATCAATAAATTATAGATGAGTCATGACTAAACAAATCTACACACTTCTAGTATTCTCTTCCCTAATTTTAATTGCTTGTATAGAGAAGAATAAAGAAAATAACAAAGCCAATACATCGGAGTGGCAAATTGATTTTTTTGATGACTTTGATTCTTTTAATCCAGAGAATTGGCAAGACCAAAGGATATGGGTAAATAACGAGATCCAATGTTACGTCCCTGATGGAGAATACGGCACCCGTGAAGTAAGTAATGGCACCCTTAAATTGAAAGTTATCAATATCAAGAACAAACTAGAATGTGACAACTTTGATAAACATGGCGCTAAGCATCTGGATACAGAATATGTTGCTGGAAGGATAGCCTCAAAAAATAGAAAAGAATTCATTAAAGGAAAATGGACAGCTAGGCTACGCTTAAGTTCAAATGGAGAAGCAAGTCAGTTTCCAGCATGGTGGATATTAGGTGCTCAAAATAATGAACATCCAGTTCAAGAAGAAGATGAAACAATATGCTGGCCGATGGTGGGATCAGGTGAGATAGATATCTTTGAACATCATGGTGATCACCTTAAGGATGAATTTACGACTGGAGCGATTAAAAATTTAGGCAGTTGTGACAAAGGAGATTGGTGGTCATACCGGAGCAACTTCAAAGCTTCACTTAATGAGTATCATGAATACTCAGTAGAATGGGAAGGCTCAGACCTTGTTTACAAACTAGACAATATTGAAATACACAGAAACACCGGACTAGGTGACAATTATCCAGAAAAGATGTTTGCAATCCTTAACTATGCAAAAATCACTGACTCTCCTATGGAAGGAGAATGGTATATGGAAGTCGACTGGGTTAAGCACGAATATAAAAATCAGTAATTCAAGATCCTTTAAGCGCGCACTAATTCTTTTTCTAATTGCTCTAAAGACTTACCTTTTGTTTCAGGTAGTATTTTCAACAAAATGAAGAATCCAATTGATGCTACCACTCCAAAGAGTAAAAAGGTTAATGCATTACCCAGATTAGACAATTCCCATGGGAATATTTGCTGAATCAACCAACTAACAAATGAGTTAACAAAGCCTATTATACCTATTGCTAAACCTCTGTACTTAATAGGGAATAGTTCTGAAAGTAACACCCACATGACTGGACCTAGGGAGAAAGCAAAACAAGCAATAAAACCAAGTATCCCAATCAGAACAAGCATAGCATTCATATTAGTAGCTGCTTCCAAAATGGCACCCTCATTTTTTGCATAAACTTGATTACCCAATAAAGATTTCATCTCATTTTTGAAACTAAGGTCATCAGTATAAATTTTACCGGCTACTGACTCGAGTTTTGATTGATCAATATTTTCTAAGCTTGCAATTTCTAGGTTTGTAAGTTCGTAGCTAGCCTGATTAAAACCATAGGCACATAAAAACAAACTAATTGCTATACCAGCAATACCTACTAAAAGTAATGGTCTCCTGCCCATCCTATCAATTAAAACTATTGCGACTATAGTAAATATTACAGTAACGGTACTAAGTAAAATACCGGAGGCAAATGAAGCATCTGTTCCGATCCCTGTTTGTTTAAAAATAGAAGTGGCATAAAAGTAAATGGCGTTGATCCCTGATATTTGCTGTAAAACACCAATAACTAAACCAACAATCATTATAAATCGGAGCGAAGGCTTAAGAAGGTCTTTGATTTTTACTTCTGAAGCTATTTGGTCAATCTTTATACTCTCTTCTATAGTTTGTATTTCTTTCCTAGCTGTGCCTGAACCATGGATACTATTTAAAATTTCTTTAGCTACTTCTTCTTGTCCATTTGCAAACAACCAACGTGGGCTTTTAGGAACAAAAAATAAACAAACAAAATACAGTAAGGCAGGTATTAACTCAACACCTAGCATCCATCGCCAAACATTTTCATCTGTTAAAAAACTACTGCCTCCAGTATTGTACTTATTGAATAAATAATTACTCAAAAAGGCAGCAAAGAAACCTAAGACTATATTAAGTTGTTGGATTGAAACTAATTTGCCTCTATTTTCTGAAGTTGATATTTCAGCGATATAAGTTGGCGCCAAGATTAAAGCAGCTCCAAAAGCTACACCACCTATCATTCGAGCAATATAGAGCATCTCATAAGAGCCGGCATAAGCAGATAATAAGGCAGAAAGAGCATATAGAAAAGCGACATAAATTAAGATCCTTTTCCTTCCGACAATATCACTTAATCTTCCAGCAAACAACATAGCAATCATTGCTGAAAATGATGGTGAGCTAACAACCCAGCCAGATTGAATATCATTTAAATTAAATTCAGGACCTGCGTAGGACATCACGCCTGAAATAATTCCTGCATCAAACCCAAATAAAAATCCGCCTAGTGATACCACAAAGGCAATTAAAGTCAATCTTTTAGACATGCTTAGCTCTTTTCTGTTTTTCGTTTTAGTTCCTACTTGAGAACATCTTAAGCTATTAAGTTAAAATTATTTTATTGCTAAATAGCTGTAAGGGATAACAAATAAACAAACAGAGCATCAAACCTATATCTACCTTAGTTCGTAATAAACACCTACACTGTATGAAGGTGCAGCGGCAATAATTTCACCTCGGTGTATCCTGTCAGCAAAAAAAATTGTAAAGAGGAGGTCAAATGCTGGATTTCATATGTATTTAGTAAAGAGCGGAATCTCTGCAATAGAGTCAAGTAAAAGAAATGATATCTTGCTAAGTATAAACCAATATTTAAAGAGTGTAGAAGCCTCTAAAAATAAGGATCAAGTCATTTATTCCCCTCAATATTTTATTCCTGATCTAAATGATTGGACCCTTGTTAAAGAATCTATCTTAAGTAAAAATTTAGAGATCAATGAAATAGTAATTGCCAATAACTCCAATTCTAAAAGGGAATCTAAGAAAGACCAAAAAGATGTAAAAAATGTCCCTGACTACATACTCGGCAATGTTTCTGAACTGGTAGATCTTGAAGGAAAAACTTTTGGTGGATCTTATCTTGATAGTAAAGCAGACATTCTAAATATGACATTTAAAGATGAAAAGATCCCAAATGACAATGTAGGTTTTCGTTGTTTCTACAAATGGGTGAAGATTGGCTATGATTAGAATGGTTAATCGTCATGCATATGACATGTCACAAATCCAAAAAGAATAGTCATCTATAAATTGTCTAATTTTAAGACATGAGATTGGTATTTATACTTTGCTTTTGGTTGTGCTACTCTTGTACATTAATTGCTCAATCAATCAACTTAAATTTTCAGCTACTCGATAAGTCTAGCAATGAACCCATAGTTGATGCACATGTATTTATTGATGATGCCAGCATAGGAACCAATAGTGATCAAAATGGATCATGTTACCTAATTATCAATGCTCAAGAAAATCAAACCCTCATCATTTCTCATATCGCTTATGAAACTCTGATATTCACTCCAGCTGAATACCAATCATGGGATTTAGCTAAGCAACTATATTTAGAATCAAATGGCATTGATCTAAGTCAAGTAGAGCTTAAAGCAGAGCGAGGTCGTAAATGGAAAAAGAATTTTAAAAAGTTTCAAAAAGCTCTATTAGGAGAAGACAGAGCCGCATCAAAATGTGAAATCCTCAACCCGGAAGTCATAAGATTTAATGAAAAAGATGGCAACTTAACAGTTAGTGCTATAGATATTATTCAGATCCAAAACGATTATCTCCAATACAATATCAAATTTTTGCTTGAAGAATTAAAGATTGAATCCGATGGTTCTACAATTTATAAGGGAAAGAGCCAATTTATTGACAGGATGGAAGATGGCAATGAGAAGATTCAAGATCGAAGAGAAGAACTATACAGTAACAGTATCGCACATTTTCTTAGATCCCTGCTTCAGAGTAGTGATAAATTGACTTTAGAAGAATTTGGCTATATAGTCTCTACTGAAAAATACGCACAAGGTAGCTTTACTAGTCTTTCTGAACCAAGTCTATCTAGCTTGATATCCAAACATGAAGTCGATGGAATTTTTCAACTTCATTTTCCTGAGTTTTTAAGTATAAAACATAAGGAGATAAAAAATAGAGAAAGTTCGAGAACCCAAATAAATATTTCAGGATTAGAACAACAACGGTTTGGAAGTAGTCGGTCTATGTCAGTAAGATCTGGGGATAGACAGGCAATTTCAAGGCTATTTAAAATAGAACCATATCTTCTGTTCGACACTAGAGGAAATATTCTCAATAAAGCTACTGTAAGAGAATATGGTTATTGGGCAGAAAGAAGGCTTGCCACTACCCTCCCTATCGATTATAAAGCTTTTGAGGATATTATCATTGCAGATAAAAAGGAAGATGTAATTGACAGTTTACTCATATTCAAAAAACTGATTGATGTCAATCCAGTAAAGAGGTCAGAGGCAATGAAAGATCTAAAAGAAAACTGGAACGAAGGGTTTATAGCACCCATTCTTGATATAATGAGATTAGTGAGTGAGGATAATTTACAACAAGACCTAATCAAAATTCTGGAAGATTATGTACCTCAAACACAGGCAAACTTTTTTGATGGTGTAGAATACCTGTGGCAATCAGGAGCCAAATATGGTAGCTACTATCCTGACTTTAAAGGATTCCTGTACAGCTTCATTGACAGTTCATTTAATAAATACTTTAAAGACAGATTCACGGAGTCTAGTATTCGTTTTGATGAAGTACTTTGGGGAGGTGTTCTACAAGATGGTATACCACCACTCAGAAATCCAAAAATGATTAAAGGCCACGAAGCCGATTATCTAGGAGATAGTGATGTAGTTTTTGGCTTGGTAGTCAACGGCATTGCTTCGGCATACCCGAAAAGAATTCTAGCCTGGCATGAGTTTTTCACTGATAACATTGACAATAAATCGATCGCTGGTGTATACTGCACTCTATGTGGTACGGTTATTATTTACGATGCGGAATACAATGGAATAAAACATGAACTAGGTACCAGTGGCTTTTTATATCGCTCAAACAAATTAATGTATGATAAAGCCACTCAGTCACTTTGGAGCACCATAGATGGCAAGCCAGTAATCGGTCCCCTGAAAGGTCAAGACATAAATCTATCTGTTTTACCAGTAGAGACAACAACTTGGAATGAGTGGTTGAAAAGATATCCAAACACAAAGGTCTTAAGTCTTGAAACTGGATATGACAGAAATTATGATGAAGGCGAAGCTTATAAAGATTATTATGCCTCAGATGATTTAATGTTTCCAGTACCAAAGCTAGATCAGCGACTTAAAAACAAAGCTAGAATGGTTATCCCAAGAAGTCAGGGTTTTCAATCTGATCCATTAGCTGTATCTGTTGATTATTTAAAAAAGAAAAGAATTCATCAGGATAAAATTGCTGAGAATAACATTTTATTTATCGCAGAGAAAGATGGTTCTAACAGAGTCTATTCAATAGCTAGTGAAAACTTCAAATCATATAAGAAAGGTGTATTGAAAGATTCCAACAATGAAGTATGGAAAGTCACTGATGATCAATTAACAGGACCAAACAATCAAGTTTACAGCAGAGTAGCTGCGCATGAAATATTCTGGTTTGCCTGGGTAAATGCTTACCCAGAAACAAGAATCATTAAATAGTAATCTAATTATTTAATCACCGTTGTATCTCCACTCCAATTTTCTTCTTTGCCATCAAAGAATTTAATTTGAGCAATCCAGACATATACCCCTGATTGAGAAAATGTGCCATCTATCATACCATCCCAACCTTCTGATTATTGATTTAATGGAAAGTCATTAGTTTCAAATACCACTCTACCCCATCTATCAAAAACTTGAAATGTCAACACGGTTGCTGGGTCTAGGGACTGACTGTGGTTCAAGCATTTTATGAACATTTACAATACAGGTCATATGTCGAAATAGCGAAAGTCGTAGTTAAATCAAAAAATAAACAGCGGACGATTCCAGACCATCTTATTTTATATAATGCAAATGATATTGTCGAAGATGAAGAAATCCAAGTTGTCGTAGAGTTAATAGATGATGCACATACTTCATTTGATATAGCACAGGCAGCACTAATCAGGTCAAAAACTTTAATTAGCGCCAACAAAAAATGCTTGCTACTCATTTAGAAAAATTAAAACATCTAGAACTTAGTTTTGGGGGCGAATTACTGTATGAAGCTTCAGTTGGTGGAGCCACCCCTGTTATGCGTGTCCTTAAAGAAGTATATCAATCTGAACCTATTGCTAAAATAGAGGGTATAGTAAATGGGTCTACTAATTACATTCTGACTAAGATGGCCGAGATTGGGGTTCCATTTTCTGAAGCCTCAAAGGATGCACAAGAAAAGGGCTTTGCTGAAAGCGATCCAACCTTAGATATTGATGGCTTTGATGCGACTTATAAAGCAGTACTACTAGCTTGTAACGCTATGGGTGTCTATGTTAGACCTGAATAGGTTGAAAGAGTCGACATTTCTAATATTAGCATTGAAGATATTTGGAAAGCCAAGGCACAAAATAGAAGAATAAAGTTGATCGCTTCAATCGAGCGTAATGGAGACAAGGTAAACATCAATGTTAAACCTAAAAGTTTGGATTTGACTGATGATTTATACCATGTTGACAATGAATTAAATGCCATTAGCATTGAAGGACAATTTAGCGGTAACAGTACATTGAAAGGTAAAGGTGCTTGAGGAAACCCTATAGCCTAGGCTGTTGTATCAGATTTAAACTATGCGCTCGAGCTAATTCGACCTTTAAAAAAAAATTACACGTATCCTAAGTTAAAAGATGAATCGAAGTAATAATTTAATTACTTCCATTCTCTTTTCCTTTATAAAATATAAGACCGAGTAAAGCGTTCATTGAACTTTTTAAAGCTTAATTAGTTTATTTTTTATCTTTTTTGGAGGAGATAATAGAAAGAAAATTACTTTAGCTCTTCCAAACTAAATGCTGAGTAAAAAAATAAGATGAATCGATCAACTGTTGGAATCTGTGACATGGCCTTATATGTTCCAAAACTATTCTTACCTATAGCGACATTAGCAGAAGCAAGAAATCTAGAATATGTAAAATTGAATAAAGGATTAGGACTTAATAAAATGGTCGTACCCGATGTTCATGAAGATGCTGCTACAATGGCTGCCAATGCTGTTGCGGAATTAATTGAAAAAAACAATTTAGACCCTAGAAAAGTCGGCCGCATCTATTTGGGCACTGAGTCTGCACTAGATGGAGCTAAACCGACAGCTACATATGTGTTAGAGATGTTGAGAAGAAAGTATAGATCAACATATGGTGTAGATTGTTTTCAAAACTGTGATGTGGTTGATTTAACATTTGCTTGTGTAGGAGGTGTGGATGCTTTACATAATACCCTTGATTGGGTGAGAGGTGACGAGGATAGAATAGGTATTGTGGTTACCTCTGATTTTGCCAAGTATGAATTAGAATCTGGTGGTGAATACACTCAGGGAGCTGGAGCGGTTGCTATGCTCATTAAACATAATCCAAGGCTGATGGTTATTGATGATGTCTTTGGCGTCGCTACACAAGGTGTTCATGATTTTTATAAACCTAGACGAAGCTTTCATAAAAAAGATGTCATCATAGAAGTATTAACGCTTGCTGGTGTTGATAATATTGATGCAGAAGAAATCCTAAATAAAATACCTGAAACGTTATCAGTTAATGGTTTGCTAGATGAAAATGATTCTTATCTAGAACTTTATAAAGATACGCCAGTATTTGATGGTCAATATTCAAACTGGACCTATCAAAATAGAATCAGAGAAGCTTATTTAAATTATTGCCGCAATGCAAAATTCAAAAATCAAGATCTAGAGGATAAGGATATACTTAGTCAATGGGAAAGGCTCATCTTTCATTTACCTTATGCTTTTCATGCTAAGAGAATTGCCTCTGAACTATTTATGTATTCAATGAAAAACCAAGGTAGATGGCATGAATTAACAGAAGAAATTCCTGACGAGCCAAAATCCTCAGATTTTGAAGATCAAGCTTCTTTTGAGTCAGCCAGAATAAAATTTCTAAGAGCAATAACCAAAACAGAGGCTTACAGAAACTTTGTTAGTGAAAAACTAGAAAAAGCACAAAGAGCATCATCTAACGTAGGTAATATGTATGCTTGTTCTATTTTCCTCGCCTTAATGAGCACACTAGAAGCTGATCTAAACGAAGGAACTACTTTTAAGGATGGAAAATTTGGATTTTTTGGATACGGAAGTGGCTCTAAGTCAAAGGTATTCCAGGGTCAATTACAAAATGATTGGAAAGAAGTCGTAATGAATTTTAATGTCTTTAAAAAATTAGAGGAAGGCCATGAAATAGACTACGCTACCTACGAACAAATTCACAGGAAACAAAGAAGCAATAGCTTGTCTGCCCCGAAAAATGAATTTGCTATAGAAAGAATCGGTACTGAAGGGGTTAGACTCGGTGCCAGGTATTATAGCTGGAATTCTTAGTGATATTAAATTAGGAGTTGTAAATTAGGTTTTCAATCTACACATATGCGAAAGCCTATTTTACTATTGGTCTGTTTTACCTTATTAAGTAGTCATGATATGTTCCTCAAATTGGACGCTTTTCATTTAGCGCCCAATACAGCTTCTACGATTAAGTTATTTAATGGGACGTTTTCACAAAGCGACAATATCATCACACGTGATCGCATGATCGATGTTAGTCTGGTAGGGAATGGTCAAAGAATAGCATTTGATACTAATCAATGGAAAGACATAGAAAACACAACAGTTTTAGACTTTAAAACCGGAGCTGACGGAACATGGATCGCAGGGGTTTCAACAAAAGCAAGAAACATTGATCTAGAAGCTGATGATTTTAACAATTACCTTGAGCATGATGGTGTATTAGATATGCTTGAATGGCGTAAAGAAAATAATAAACTAGAAGAAGACGCCATTGAGAAATATTCAAAGCATGTTAAAACCTGTTTTCAAGTCGGTAATAAAAGAACTGAAGACTGGAAGGAGGTCTTAGGGTACCCTATTGAGTTTATTCCATTGAATAATCCATATGAAACAAATGTAGGAGATTCTTTAAAATTTAAACTACTCTGGCAAAATCTAGCATTAGCTGATCAATTGGTTTATGGTGGATATACTGCTGAAGACCATGTACATGAAGTTCATAGCCATGAAGACGGAAAAGAACATCATCACCATGATGCTACACAATACCGAACCAATTCAGATGGTATAGTGAGTATTCCAATAGCCCATAGCGGTGACTGGTTTGTTAGAACAATACATATGGCCTTATCTGGAGAAGAAGGATTAACACATGAATCCAATTGGGCTACTTTTACATGGGGAATATCAGATAAAGCAGGTACACATACTCATGCGGATGGCACCACACACAATCATGATAATGATCTCAATCACGGCATGGGACAATATTTATACTGGCTTATAGGTGTCTTAGTACTTTTAGCTACCCTTTTTATGCTAAGAAAAAAATCAAAAAGATGATTGATATCAGAGCCGTTGTGAAAGCAGATATAGAAGATCTAAAAGTTGTTCTCAACTCAATAGAGTTATTTCCTGCAGAAATGCTGGAAGATATGATAGCTGATTATTTGAACAATTCAGAAAGTCAAGATATTTAGCTTACTGCTTGCATTGACAATAAACCGATTGCTATTGCTTATTGTACTCCAGAAAAATTGACTGAAGGCAAACATAACTTATTTGCTATTGGAATTATAAATGATATTCAGGGAAAAGACATTGGTTCTTTAATGATGAATCACTTGGAAGATGGGCTAAAGAATTTAGGTGCTAGAATATTAATAGGAGACAACTCAGGAACAGACCAATTTAAAGCCGCAAGAAATTTCTATAAAAAGCTAAACTATACTCAAGTAGCTACTATTAAAGACTGTTTTGGCAGAAGGCGACGATAAAGTTACCTTCTGGAAAAGGATACGATAAGTCTTGATTACCAAGTTCTTATTTTATTAACTTAAGTGATCTGATTAATAATCATTTAATTTCAGCTCATGAAACAAGTAGTATTTGCTAACGCTGGTTACTATTTAAGCGGTTTAATATTGCTAGCCGTACTTGGTTTTTGGCCTTCTTATTTTTCCCAGTTGTTAGATCCAACTGTATCCTTCAACTTCTATTTTCATTTCCATGCAGTCATTGCTTTAGTATGGATCTTGACAGTGATCATACAACCTATTTTAATAAAAAGAGGACAATATAAACGCCATAGACAAATTGGTAAATTGTCTTATTTGATTTTTGGTTTAGTCTTTATATCTGTTCTATTATTGATCCATGACCGCCATACTATTGATCAAGAAAATCTAGCTGGTAATATGTTCATTCCATTTAAGGATTTAATAATTCTGGCTATCGCCTACCCTATAGCTATCTATTTTAAAAATAATGTGGCCATACATTCAAGAGCTATGATAGCTACTGGACTTGTATTTGTGGAACCTGCTCTAGTTAGATTAATCATGAATGTCTTTGATAGACCCGAAGCAGGCTACCTATGGACCATAGCCATTGTTTATACAATATTTTTAACATTGATAGTTATG
>Ga0213858_10001498_pt1 | contig 11138 bp, 8 predicted proteins | sample PICome_FD_160122 | JGI IMG/M metagenome (GOLD analysis project Ga0213858, IMG submission 160122) | Coastal seawater microbial communities near Pivers Island, North Carolina, United States - PICO245 | ecosystem: Environmental > Aquatic > Marine > Coastal | place: USA: North Carolina | collected... | reverse complement strand
TGATTATTTCGATACGATAATTTTTTGGAGATTTTTAATTGATTTTCAATGCTTAAACTATCTCCCTTACTATCATTGAATAAATGTACAAAAGCACGCACGGTTAATAAAAATTTCCATGCACTTCGTAATTCTTTTATTTCTTTGGAAGTAAAAATATTTATTTGAATTAAATCCTCGAGTTTTAAAATATTAAACATGAATATAGATACCCATATAATTGTATGAATATCTCGCAACCCACCGATACCTTCTTTTATTTGTGGCTCTAGGTTACTTTTAATTCCTAAGTAGTAATCATGACGTTCAACTAATTCGAGAAGTTTTTTTTCACTAAGTTTTAGTGAGTTTAATTTTCCAATTAAAATCTTAATCGATCGGACAAATTCCCCGTAATATTCTTCATCTCCAATCAAATGCCGTGACTCAGCAAATTTTGTGACTGTTTTAATATCTTTTTTCGAGTCGATAATTGCTTGTTTTAAAGTTAAAAAAGATATCCCAACTTCTAGCCCCAAGTCCCAAAGTGAGTTATTAAGAGCAGTGATAAACTCGCGAATATTCTTATTCGACTTTTGATATAAAAATAATAAATCCACATCACTTTTGGGTGATAAATCTTGTCTTCCGTAACCTCCAACAGCAATTAATGAAAAATTTGAAACGGGGAATTGATTTTGAATTTCTTTAACTAGTTCTTTAACTATTTGATCAACCAATTGTGTGTGGTTTTGATTAAATTGTACACCATCGTTACTTTTAATTAGTGTGCCAAAGAGTTTTTCTCTTTCATTTTGATACTTTTTCTTGAGTTCTAGGGCTTTTTTCATTAATAAAAATTTAACACTTATTATATCTAATAAAATGCAGAATCACATTATGTCTGCAGTCACAGTTTCTGATTTATTTAGTGTTTTAAGAAGAGGTTTTAGAGATATTTATTTTTTAGCTTCTTGTTTCGATTATCATCGCCAGCCCAAAAAAAAAATTATTTGTTATCCAAGGCGGCCATTTAATCCTTTGTATATGATATCAAAAGTCAGATGGGGGTTGCCTGTTAAATTTACGTCATCTCTTGATGAAGCTGATCTGGAAGTTTACTTTGATGACCATACCAATAGTCAATTTCAAGAAACTACTAATCTTAACAACGTTAGAACAATTAATAAAAATTGCATCGATATTAGTAAGTCACGTGTTGATCATATTTTTAAGCAAGTTTTTGGTTATTCATTAAACGTGGATCCATCGGATGATAATAACCTAATTCTAGAAAAGTCAGAAGAAAATGCAAAACATGACGGAAAAATGATTCAATCACCCATTCATCCTCATTTGATTGATCAAAGTAAAGTTTATCAGAAAGTTATAAATAATATCTACAATGATTTTGCTATCGACTATCGAGTAGTATGGGTCAAAGATGAAATAGCTCTTACATATGTTAAATATGCTTTAAAAAAAGATAGGTTTAAATCAAAAACTGTTTACTCCAAAACAGTATCTATTTCTAAATTATTTACCAAATCAGAAATAAAATTAATCAAAAGTTTTTGTAAAAAATTTCAATTAGACTTTGGTGAATTAGACATACTGCGAGATCGGCAAACTAAAAAAATATATATTGTTGATGTTAATAAAACTGCTTGGGGACCACCTGATAAGATTACATTGCAAGATGGGAAACAAGCAATTCAAATTATTAATAAAAAGTTTCAAAAAAGTTATCTAAATTAAAAACCCCTCCTTAAAAAAAAGAGGGGTTTATGAGGAGGCGCAGTACGTACTTAGTTATTAATTTGATAGACTGCCGTTGAGCCTGAAAGCTCGTAAGCCCCAATTAGTAATGGGCCATCATTTAGGGCTTTATAGGCTGGCGGGGTTTTATCTGCAGGGATGAAGACTAATGATTCTGGAGATATATCTCCTCCTGTCATCTTGGTGCCATCGCCAAAAAAGTTTCTACCGTTAAAGTATCCAACAAATTTTGGTTTAATAATGCCTGTAATGTCATACATCATTATTCCACCTTGTCTTTCTAGGCCAACAAAAGCGTATGTTTTTCCGTCGATTTCTCCTACTGTTATTGCTTCAGGTTCAGCTCCCTTGTCATCACTTCTATCATCAAAAGATCCCGCATCCTCATTCCAGTTAAAAAAACCAGTGAAAGCAGTTCTTACTGCTATGTCATTTCCACTATCGTAAATAATCTTTCCTGAGTTACCGTCCATAATGGCAAAAGACCTTCCACCGTAGCCATAGATTTCTTCATAGAGACCATCACCGTTTGAGTCGCCCATCGTAGTGGTAGTTTTCAAACGCCCAAGATTTTCACTTTGTTGAAGTTCTTTTGCATTGGGAAATGCAGAAGGGTCAAGAGCTAGATCTTTTACTCGAACCTCTTCAGAAAAACCATCGTAGTCTTTTGCATCACCCTCATTAGCCATTAAAATGTAATCATACATTTCACCATTAATTTCTTTGGTTACAACTACAATAGTATCTGGCTGATACATTCCTTTTACTGGCCAAGGCTGAATGTTTACTCTGTTATCTTTATTAGATGCATCGAGAGCAGACTGTGACCAGTCTTTGTACCCAAGACCGAAGTAATCAGTAACAATGCCATATTCTAAGTTAATTTTTGCAATAACATTGTTTTCTTGAAGCGAAACATAAGCATGTTTGGAGTCCCCACTTACCGCGATGTATTCCGGTTCCGCATCTTGTTCAAAGGTAGCACCAGGTTTAACAATTCTTCCACCCTCAGGAGCACCATTTCTGGTAAAATAAACATGACGAATACGATCCTCACTAGGACCCACAAACCAGTTATTAAGATCAATTATGGAAACCGAACCTTTGGGATCGATTGAATAATCATCATTAGGTTCACCCTCATTTGCGACAAGAGCATATTTACCATCAGGACTAAAAGCTACATTGTCTGGAAGGGCTCCTACGCTGTATCCAAAAGCTAATTTTAATGTTGCAAGATTATAGAATAAAACCATTCCATTTTCCTGTTTGTTTTCTGCTTCAATAGCTAGCGCTAAAAGACCAGCCTCTTCTGATACGGCCACACTGTTTATTCCACCAACTCCTGCACGAGGATTAATAGAAATTTCTTTTTTTGTGTATGGGAGGTTTGCGATGCTTAAAACATCAACAGTTTTAGTAAGATTATTTGTCACAAAAATTCTACTTCTACTGGGGTCATAGGCTGCAATTTCTGAACCGCCCTCATCCCAAGAGAATGTTGAATAACCTGTAATTTTATTCAGTTCTAGCGCTTGTGCGCTTGAAAAAAATAAACCAAGGATAATTATTAGGAATCTCATTATTTTTCTCCAATTATTATTTAAATAATCAGTAGAAAGGATGAAGATGTAACTTTAATTAAACTTATATTAACGAAATATTAAAAATTTCTGACTGTTTCAAATAATTTATAAACCTTATTGGCCTTGGTGATCATTTGATAATCTGATAAATCATTTTGATTTTGCAAATCAGCTTTTAAAGATAAATTTTTTAATGCAGCTGATGACCCTTTGCTCCAAGAATATAGAAAATGAATAATTAATCCAAATTCATATCCAAAAGATCTCTGCTCATCATTTAAATAATTAAGTACCTTTTCTATTTTTTTATTACAAACATCTTGTAAGAGAATATCTTTGCAATGGCGAAGGTACACTAAATAAGCAATTAAAATTCTTTCAGAGTAATCAATGCCAATTAAAGGAAGATTTAATATTGAGTTAAATGCATAATGAGCTCTATTTTTTGATCCTTGCTCCCAGCCAAAATCTGATATTTTACAGGCTAGTTGAAGGATCCTGAGCCTCTGATCAGATAATTTTTTTTCTTTATACTTTAAATACTTTTTTTCAATCCAACTAAATGACCTTTCATTAAACAAAAGAAATCGACATCTTTGTTTTGCTATAAGGTTTAAAGAAATTTCTGTTGGGTCTTGATTTTGATACTTTTTTGGTAATTTACTAAAAATATAGCCTTCTCTTATTCCATAGCGAGGGTAAACCAACTCTTCGCACTGCGTGAGAGTATAAATTTTTTCAAGAACCTTTAGGGCAATATGTAAATGTTTGACTCGATCAATTGATATCTTAGGAACTTTAGAAAGTTCATCAAAGTCAAGAATACTAATTTTAGATTGGAGATTTTTAAATTCTTCCTTTTTAATTTTTAATTGATGAATTTCATTAAGGGGGAGTTCATTAAAATGAATAAAACATCTAGCGATTGATCGAAACGTTCCTCCAATTAAATAAAACTTTTTTTGTCGTTTATGTTTGGTTGAAAGCTCTTTATGAAAATTTTTAATATCTTTGTCTTTATGATCAAAATTTAATATTCCCACAGGGAAAGAATTTATTTTACTTATCTTCTTTTGATGAATATGCGCAAGTTCAAGGCTTCCGCCACCCAAATCAATCATGGTTCCTGAGGCATCGGGAATAGCAGCTATTACTCCTTTGGCAGCAAGCTCAGACTCTTCAGATCCTTGAAGCGTTATAACTTTTCCTTTGAAAACTTTAGATATTTTATTGATGATTTGTTTGCGATTAGATGCATTCTAATTGCTGCAGTACAAAGGGCTATATTTTGATTAGTTTTTATTTCCTCTAAAATTGAATTAAAAAAAATTATTGAATTAATACATTTTCTTTCGGCTTCTTTGGTGATTTCTTTCGTACCCGGTTTATATTCACCTAAACCGCAAAAAAATTTTTTGTTATATAAGACATCAGGATTTCTCATATTTCCTTTGTAAATACAAAGTCGAACAGAGTTTGAGCCAATATCAATTAGACCAACAGAATCTCTTTTATTGAGCATGTTTTTTAATACTTATAAATTAACTATATGAAAAAGTTAATTCTTTTAAGACATGCAAAGTCCTCATGGAATGAGACCAATTTAGACGATATTGACAGACCTCTCTCTAAAAGAGGAATTTATAGTGCTCAATTAATGCGAGTTTTCATCCAAACAAACTATAAAAAAAATATTTCTCTAATTTATTCTTCTTTATCAAAAAGAACAAAATCCACATGCGAAATAGTTTTTCAAAATAAAATAAAAATAAATTATGACAAACGGCTTTATACATTTAATCACCAAGACTTACTGGCTTGGATAAAAAAGGAAGGGAGTAATAATCAAATTTTTCTAGTAGGTCATAATCCGGCTCTCTCAGACTTAATCCAACACCTCTCTAGAACAAAAGAAGAAATATTATTTCCCACATGCGCTTTATGTGAGATTCATTTGAACATTGATTCATGGAATGATATTAAAAAGAACAGTGGTGAAATAAAACTACTGCAGAAAGTTAAAAATTTAAAAAATTATAATTTTATAAAATGAAAAAATATATCAATCGAGAAATTTCTTGGCTTCGTTTCAACGAACGGGTTAATGAAATTTCATTTGATCCCGATGTGCCTATTTTAGAAAGATTGAATTTTATTAGTATTGCAGCATCAAATCTTGATGAGTTTTTCTCTGTGCGAGTAGCAGGTCTGATTGAGCAGGCTAAATTAGATCCTAGTAAAAGAAGTTATGATGGTTTGACCGCAAAAGAGCAATTATTGCAAGTAGATCAATTTACAAGAAACTTAATTTCCAAACAAAATCAATCATTTGAGAAAATTGAAAAAGAATTAAAAAAACACAAAATTTATATTGTACGTAATAAGTTTTTAAAAAAACATATTAGTAAAATTGATAATTTCTTTGATACTGAAATCCAATCTATTTTAACTCCAATCACGGTAGACGCTACACATCCTTTACCATTTATTCCTAATTTATGTCTCAGTTTAATTGCTAAAATTAAACATAAAAAAACTCACCAACAATTTGTCTCAGTAGTAAGAATTTCAGATTTAAAGCTACGTTTTTTTAAGATTAATGACTCAAACGGAACCTACTTTTATCCCATAGAAGAAATAATTACTTTTCAGCTAAAAAAGATATTTCCCGATTTTCTCATACAGGATACTAATCTTTTTCGAGTTATTCGTGATAGTGACTTAGATGTTCTTGAAGAGGCAGATGATCTAATTAGAGAATTTAAAAAATTAGTACGCGAGCGAAAGCGTGGTGAAGTTATTCGCCTAGACGTTCAAAAAAAACTCAACCATGATTTTAAAAAATTAATCACTGATGAATTAAGCGTATCTGATAATGAAATTTTTGAGTATGAAGATCTTTTAGGCTTTGATCAACTCTCCGAAGTATACGGGAATATACAGAATAAAAAACTTAACTATAAAAAATTTAAACCTAGGTTCCCAGAACGCATAAAAGATTTTGGTGGTGACTGTTTTGCTGCGATTAAGAAAAAAGATCTTTTGGTTCATCATCCATTTGAGTCTTTTGATGTAGTAGTGAGTTTTCTTCAACAAGCAGCCAGAGACCCTAAAGTGATAGCCATCAAACAAACTCTTTACAGAACCAGTGATCAATCACCAATTATTGAGGCACTTACTAGAGCTGCTGAAAACGGCAAATCGGTTACAGCTGTTGTAGAGTTAAAAGCTCGATTTGATGAAGAAAAAAATTTGAAGTGGGCAGAAAATTTAGAAAAAGCAGGCGTTCAAGTGGTTTATGGATTTATGAATTTAAAAATTCATGCCAAAGTTTCAATGGTTATTCGAAGAGAACAAAACAAATTAAATCATTACATCCATTTTGGCACAGGAAACTATCACCCTCAAACAGCTAAAATTTACACCGATCTTTCATTTTTTACTTGCGACCCTGATTTAGCTAATGATGCAAGTAGACTCTTTCATTACATGAGTAGTTATAATTTATCAAAAAATTATAAGAGAATTTCTTATTCTCCAGTAAATCTTCGTGAAAAATTATACTCTCATATTGACCATGAAATTGAATTAGCCAAAAGAAATAAGCCCGCCAACATCTGGGTTAAAATGAACAATCTAGTTGATCAAAAAATGATTGATAAACTCTATAAGGCATCTCAAGCAGGAGTAAAAATTACTTGTTTAATTAGAGGCATTTGCTGTCTGATTCCAGGAGTGAAAGGACTTTCAGAAAATATTAAAGTTATAAGTATTGTGGGAAGGTTTTTAGAACACTCTCGTATTGTTTGTTTTGGTAAAGGCAAAACACTTCCTCACAAAGATTCTAAAATATACATTTCTTCAGCTGATTGGATGGGTAGAAACTTTGATCGAAGGGTTGAAACCCTAGTTCCCATAGACAACAAAACAGTTCATGAACAAATACTTTTTCAGATTATGAACACAGCAATTAATGACAATGCCAATGCTTGGATATTAAACAGTGATGGCTATTACAACAGAATAAATGACAAAGGGTCTAAGCCCATTAATTCTCATAAATATTTTATGATCAATCCTAGCTTATCCGGAAGAGGGTCGGCTTTAAGAAAAGTTCAAAAAATTATCAAGAAATCATGACTGTAGTTTTTTTGTCATTCATTATTGTAGTCATAAATTTGATATTATTTTTTAACGTTTCTTTATTTTATTTTATCATATTTCTTCTAGCGCAAGTATTGCTCTATTTCGTTATTTATTTTTTCCTTGAAGATTACTTAGATAAAACCATCTTTGATTTTGATAGCGGTTCTCCTGTCTTTAAGAAAATACGATACAAACTTCAACAAAATATTATGGATAGAGAAAGAAGAATTGAGCTAGGTGATAAACAGAGTTTAGAATACCAAGATATTCTTAATTCTCTTGATTTAATGTTAGGGATTATCGACATTGATTTTAATTTAATTTTTGTAAACTATAAATTTAAAGAAGTTTTTCAACTAGATAAAGCGGACAATCTCAAGACAGTCTTGAGAGACCTTGCCTTCTCATCACAAGTTAAAGATGTAATTAACAATAAAGAAAAAAAAACATTTGAATGGCATCGTCCCATTCCAAATAATCAATTTTATGACGTAGTTGCTTTTCCCATTAATAATTTTTTTTGTATTGTACTAAAAAATATTACTACTATTCGAAATCTTGAAACTGTTCGAAAAGACTTTGTAGCAAACGTGAGCCATGAGTTAAAAACTCCTCTATCGTCAATTATTGGTTATACAGAAACTTTATCAATGGCTAAAAATGAGAAAGATAAAAATAAATTCATTCAAATCATCTTAGAACAGTCGACCCGTATGAAAAATTTGATTGAGGATTTGTTGAGCTTAAGTACCTATGAAAATTATGAAAATTCTGAAATTAAAAAAAATTGCAGTGTGATTAAGGCAATCAATGTTGCCATAAATTCTTTAGAATCAAAATCAAAAGAAAAAAATATATCTATATTTTTTGATGATCAAAAAGAAGAAATTGAAGTAGCTTGCTCACAGGAGGAGTTAGTTCAAATTGCAATTAATATAATTGATAACTCCATAAAATATTCAAAAGAAAACACAAATATTTTCATTGAATATCATATTTTGGGTGAAACACAGAGCTCACAAAAATATTTGGATATTGTTTTCAAAGATCAAGGATTTGGGATAGCTGAGGAACATATTCCAAGATTGACAGAAAGATTTTATCGAACAGATGTAGCTCGATCACGTGAGGTTGGTGGAACTGGCTTGGGACTTTCCATTGTAAAACATATTTTGAATAACAATCGCGGATTTATTGCTATTAACAGTAAAATTGGCAAAGGTTCAGAGTTTCGAGTTTCTCTACCGTTGGTTATTTCATAAAACTTTAACATTTCTTTAACATTTAATTTATTTGAGACCGATATGAATCGAGCTCTATTAACTTATAACAAAGGAAATTTAATAATGAAAAAATCAATCGTATCATTATTTGCTCTTGTGGTTTCAACACTTTTTGCTGCTGAATCTTTTGCAAGAGATCAAATAAATATCGTTGGTTCATCAACAGTTTACCCATATGGAACAGTAAACGCCCAAAGACTTGGTGAATCAGGATTTAAAACTCCTACATACAACCCAACAGGTACTGGTGGTGGAATGAAATTATTCTGTGCTGGTGTTGGTGTTGAGCATCCTGATATCACAGGTGCATCAAGAAACATGAAATCCAAAGAAGCTAAGCTTTGCTTAGAAAATGGTGTTACTAATGTTATCGAAGTGATGTGGGCAAACGACGGAATTACTTTCTCACACTCAAACACAGCTGAAGATTTTGCTTTAACTAGAAACGACATTTGGAAAGCAATGTCTGCTCATGTTGTAGTTGATGGTGAAGTTGTAGAAAATCCATATTCATCATGGAACGAGATTAGAGACGATCTTCCTGACTACAAAATTGAAGTATTAGTTGCTCCTCCATCTTCAGGAACAAGAGATGCTTTTGACGGTGGTGTAATGGAAAAAGGTTGTGAACTTCCAGAAGAAATGGAAGATGACTGTGTTCTTTACAGAGAAGATGGAAGAATAATCGAAATGGGTGAGAACGATACACTAATCGCACAAAAACTTAACGAAGATAACCAGCGTTTTGGTTACTTTGGTTACTCTTATCTAAAAGATAATGGTGACAAGCTAAAAGCTGCGAGTGTTGAAGGTGTTTTACCATCAGGTGAGACAATTGCTTCTTACGAGTACCCAATGGCAAGACCATTATTTATTTACTTAAAAGCTGACCACATTGGCGTTGTACCTGGTATTCAGGAATTCGCTCAAATGATGGTAAGCGATGAAGCTATCGGTGATAACGGTTATTTAACAAAAATTGGTGCTGCTCCTATGGTTCCTGAGCTAATCTCAAGAGTTAAGAACGTAACTGATAACTTAGACGCTATGGGCTTTAGCATCGAAGCATGTGCAAATAAAGAACATCCTCTAAAAGATGCAGGCTACGCTTTCTCAGGAAAGCTTTGCCCGTAATCTTATAAAAATTATTCACAAAAGGGGCAGAATTTCTGCCCCTTTTTCTCACAAAAAATATAAACTACGCACCTAGATGGTCTATCTTGCCCTCCTTCTTCTCTTTATAGTCTCTTATAGTTTTTATTATTTTGGAAAAAATAGGGCGCTTAAAATAAAGTTTACTGGTGATCAAAAATTAGCATCCCTGCCTGATTACTACGGATATTTTTTAGTACTTGTGGTTTTTTTACCGTCACTGATTATCTGGTTTATCCTTCTTTTATACAAATCTAATTTTCAAGAATTATATGTGATGTCTCCATCACTTTTTCCAGACATTGCTCAGTGGAGTGATGCGAAGTTTGGATTAATTATGAACAAAATTTCTAATCTTGCCTTAATCGTCAATATTCCAGAGGCAGACTTATTAAAGGGCCAAACCTCATTACTAAACATGTCTTCAGAGAGTGAATTAATTGCAGCAAAAAATCTTGCTTCTTTTGATAATATTTATGGCTGGTCCATTGTCATTGTCTTTATCTTGCTTCCAGTTATTTTAGGGCTTTCTGTTTCACGATTGATCAATCAAAAACTGAACGTTCAGCCCATTGTTGAGAAGATTATTATCAATATTATTCGATTCAGTTCGATAGTGGCTATTCTAGTTACTTTTGGAATATTTTTTTCTCTAATTTTTGAAGCAATTAAATTCTTCCAGTATGTTAATTTTGCAGATTTTTTCTTTAACACCGCATGGAACCCTAATCGCGCTTGGGTAATTAGCAGTGGCGAAACAGTTGACCCGGAAATTTTAAAGGATGCTTTTGGGTGGGTGCCTTTGCTGACTGGAACATTGCTCGTGGGCTCTGTTGCTATGTTTGTTGCGATACCTTTAGGACTCGCCTCAGCCATCTATCTTGCAGAATATGCGTCCTCTAAAGTCAGAGATATTGCAAAGCCTATCATTGAGATATTGGCAGGAATACCCACTGTGGTATACGGATTTTTTGCAGCTTTAACACTTGCGCCGATGCTCAAGAATTTTGGCGACTCTATTGGTATTGATATATCTGCTGAAAGCGCATTAGCAGCAGGCCTTGCCATGGGGGTAATGATTATTCCCTTTGTCTCTTCACTAAGTGATGACGTTATTCGATCGGTTCCGAACTCACTTCGAGATGGTTCATATGCCTTAGGGGCCACAAAATCAGAAACTATAAAAAAGGTTGTGTTGCCAGCAGCACTACCC
>Ga0213858_10001496_pt1 | contig 11151 bp, 13 predicted proteins | sample PICome_FD_160122 | JGI IMG/M metagenome (GOLD analysis project Ga0213858, IMG submission 160122) | Coastal seawater microbial communities near Pivers Island, North Carolina, United States - PICO245 | ecosystem: Environmental > Aquatic > Marine > Coastal | place: USA: North Carolina | collected... | reverse complement strand
TGCTTCTAAAGCACAGCTTTTCGAATTAAACGACGAATTTACAAGAGCTCAATTTAGAAATATGCTTGAGCCATTCTTAAGAGACGTTAAAGGAAGACGTGGAGTTACAGACTTCTTAGTAGTTTGTGACGAAACTAATAACACAGGACAAGTAATTGATACTAATAGATTTGTTGCAGATATCTTTATCAAGCCAGCAAGATCTATTAACTTCATTACTCTTAACTTTATTGCAACCAGAACCGGAGTCGATTTTTCTGAAATCGCTGGCGGATAATTAGGAGATAACAATGGCTATTTTAGGCGTAGATGATTTTAAATCCAAGCTAGTTGGTGGTGGCGCTCGTGCCAACATGTTCAAAGTAACATGTAACTTCCCTGCTTATGCTCAAGGCGATGTTGAACTATCTTCCTTCTTAATTAAAGGCGCTCAAATGCCTTCATCAGTTGTAGCACCTGTACCTGTATTATTCAGAGGCAGACAACTACAATTAGCTGGTGACAGAACGTTTGAACCATGGACAGTAACGGTAATTAACGATACTGATTTTGCGGTAAGAAACGCTTTTGAAAGATGGATGAATGGTATTAGCGAGCATAATAATAATACTGGTTTGAGTAATCCTACAGATTACCAAGCTGATATGATTATTGAACAGCTAAATAAGCAAGGAGAAGTAACTAAGACTTATGATCTTAGAGGTACTTTCCCAACAAATATTAGTGCAATTGATGTAAACTATGATTCTGAAAACACAATTCAAGAATTTACAGTTGAACTTCAAGTACAATATTGGGAATCTGGCACCACTTCTTAATGGTATAAATAGTATTAGACGAGGGGAGATTGTCTCCCCTCCGATAATATTGAGGTAAAATTTTATGGCAGAGTTTTTTGGTTTTGAAATTAAAAGAAAGGGAGAGGACGGTAAAGAGCTTCCATCTTTTGTTCCAAACACAGATGATGACGGTGTAGGCGTTATATCGACAAGTGGTCATTTTGGCCAGTACGTTGATCTTGATGGCGATACAGCTAAAAATGAGGTTGATCTCATTATGAAGTATCGTGATATTGCTTCGCACCCAGAATGCGATGCTGCTATTGAAGATGTTGTTAATGAATCAATATGTGGGGATGCTAAATCTGCACCTATTGAAATTATTTTAGATGAAGTTGAAGCTTCTGATAAAGTAAAAAAGGCAATAAAAGAAGAGTTTGAAAACGTAGTAAACTTATTGCACTTTAATAGTTATGCGCATGACATTTTTAGAAAATGGTATATTGATGGTAGGTTACCATATCACATTATTGTTGATAATAAAAATCCTAAGAAAGGTATACAAGAATTAAGATATATCGATCCTACAAAACTTAGAAAAGTTAAAGAGATCGAAAAAGAGAAAGACCCGAAAACGGGCGCAGATATTATTAAGAGTCAGCAGGAATATTTTATATTCCAAGATGGTAATATGAATGACACGAATCAAGGATTGAAAATACATCCAGATTCTATAGCTTATTGCACATCAGGTATGCTAGATCCTCAAAGGAAAAGAATACTGTCATTCTTACATAAGGCTATTAAGCCAGTAAATCAACTAAGAATGATGGAAGACTCTTTGGTTATATACAGAATTAGTAGAGCACCAGAACGTAGAATATTCTATATTGATGTAGGTAACTTACCAAAAGGTAAAGCTGAAGAATATTTGAAAAACATTATGGGTCAATATAGAAATAAATTGGTTTATGATGCAAATACTGGTGATATTAAAGATGATAAAAAGCATATGTCAATGTTGGAAGATTTCTTCCTACCACGAAGAGAAGGTGGTAGAGGTACTGAAATTTCTACATTACCAGGTGGTGAAAACCTTGGTCAAATAGATGATATTCTATATTTCCAGAAAAAGCTTTATAAATCATTAAATGTACCAGCAAATAGATTGGAACAAGAATCTGGATTTAACTTAGGTAGAGCTACTGAAATATCTAGAGACGAAGTTAAATTTAAAAAGTTTGTTGATAGATTAAGAAAAAGATTTAGTGATGTTTTCTTACAATTACTAAGAACTCAATTAGTCCTTAAAGGAGTAATGACAAAAGACGATTGGAGACTATTTAAAGAAGATATCGCATTTAACTTTATTGAAGATAACTATTTTTCTGAACTAAAAGAAACTGAAATTATTAGAGAAAGGTATGAAATGCTCAGTCAAATGGATGAATATGTTGGTAAATATATATCGACTGAGTGGATTAAAAAGAATATTTTAAGACAATCTGATGATGAGATTGCTGAAATACAAAAACAAATAGCTGCTGAGAAGGCATCTGGTGAAATTGAGGACGACGACCTCGATCTTGACATCTAAAATATTATAAATATATACGAGGAAATATTACTATGAGTATTGACAATTTAATTGATAATGTAAAAAATGGCGATAATGTAGAAGCCGGAAAGCAATTTAACAGTATTATGGCTGATAAGTTGCAAGCGGCTTTAGATGCTAAAAAAATAGAAATTGCATCTGACCTTATCAATAGAAATTCTTCAAAAGAAGAGGAATAAAATAAATGCTATCATTTGTTGAGCTAAGAGAGAAAGTAAAATTAGCTGCTGGAGAAAAGCAAGTTAAAGCTCTCAAAGGCGGTAAAAAGAAAAATGTAGATATCATTGTTACCAAAAAAGGTAGCAAATTTGGCGTTTATATAAACGGCGAAAAACTTGATGGTAACTATAAGGATGAGAAATCAGCCACTAAATCAGCAAATGATTTCATCAAATTAATGGGAGAAGAGCTAGAATGAAGCTAATAGCAGAATATCATGATAGCGATCTAAATGTTATCACTGAGAAAGTTGGTGGTAAAAAGAATTTAGTAATCGAAGGCGTGTTTATGCAGGCCGATTCGAAAAATAGAAACGGCAGAATTTATGAAAAAGAAATTCTAGAAAAAGCCGTAAACAAATATGTAACAGAACAAGTAAATACTGGTAGAGCAGTTGGGGAACTAAACCACCCTGAAGGTCCTACCATTAATTTAGATAAAGTTTCACATAAGATCACTGAACTCAGGTTTGAGGGCAGCGATGTTATAGGAAAAGCATCAATCCTTAAAACCCCTATGGGACAGATCGTTGAAGGTCTACTTGAAGGCGGCGTTAAGCTTGGTGTATCAAGTCGTGGTATGGGAAGTCTTGCACAAAAGAATGGAGCCATGTACGTGAAGGATGACTTTATGTTATCCACCGTAGATATAGTCCAGGACCCTTCCGCTCCGGAAGCATTTGTTAATGGAGTTATGGAAGGTGTTGATTGGGTATGGAATAATGGTATTCTTTGTCCGCAAGAAGTTGAAGAAATTGAGACTGAAATCAAGGAAGCTCGAGGTATTAGTTCATCTGATGTCGAGATCAAAGCTTTTAAGAATTTCCTCTCTAAACTTGTAAATTCTTAATAGGAGAATAATTATGTCATTAGACGAAATCAAAAATGATGACTTAGTCGAAGACGTATCAGAAGAGCAAGAGCTTGAAAACGAGGAGCTCGTTGAAGACGAACAAGTTCAAGACGAAGAAATCGTAGAAGCTAAAGACGAAGGCGAAGACGAAGACGAAGAAGAAGTCAAAGAAGATTCCGATGAGGATGAAGACGATGACGACGACGAAGTCAACGAGGAAGATGAAATGGAAATGCCTAAGACTAAAGCTGCTATAATGGCTGGCGTTCATGATATGTTGAAGAAGTCGAAAAAAGACGGCGCACAGAAAATCTATGCTCAAGTGTATAAAGTGATCAATGCACCTGATGTTGAAAAGCCTAAGGTAGTTGCTAAGGAAGATGTCGATGTAGACGTTTCCCATATTGACTATTCTGAAGATCTTGAAACATTAGTTGCTGAAGAAGCTACTTTATCAGACGGATTCCAAGCGAAAGCTGGAATCATTTTTGAAGCTGCTTTAAAATCTAAAGTATCTAAAGAAATTGAGAGATTAGAGTCTGAGTACGTTCAAAACCTTGAAGAAGAAGTTGGCGAAATCAAGTCAGAGCTTGTAGAGAAGGTAGATTCTTACCTTAACTATGTAGTTTCTAACTGGATGGACGATAATGAAGTTGCAGTAAGTAACGGTCTTAGAACCGAAATTGCTGAAGATTTCATGACTTCTTTACAATCAGTGTTCAAAGAACATTACATTGAAGTTCCTGAAGGTAAGGTTGATCTGGTAGACGAATTGTCTGAGCAGGTTACTGAGCTTGAAGAACAGTTAAATAAATCAACAGAAGATAACATCCGATTGAATGAGTCTGTTTCTAAATTAGAAAGAGCTGAAATCGTAAGGAATGCATCTTCTGGGCTAGCATTAACTGAAGCTGAAAAGCTTGCATCTTTAGTTGAAGATATCGATTTTGATGATGCTGAATCTTTCGAAATGAAAGTGAATGTTGTTAAAGAATCATATTTTAAAGCTGAAGGCCAAGAATCAGTAGATGAAGCTCAACAATTGGCGGGTACTGACGAAGCTCCTGTAGCTGAAGTTAGTGACTCAATGGCTAGATACACATCTGCTATTTCAAAACTAAATAAATATAAGTCTTAAGGGGAAAACTAAAAATGTTTAATACAGACTCAAACTTAATGGAAAAGTGGGCTCCGGTTCTCGAGCATGCTGAACTTCCAAAAATCGAAAGTGGTCATAAAGCTGCAACTGTAGCTAGACTTCTTGAGAACCAAGAAATTGCTGCAAGAGAAGAATCTCAAGCAGTACAAGGTAACTTCATTTCTGAAGCTGCAGCTGCTAACAACATGGGTGGTGGTAATATCGATAAATTCGATCCAGTACTAATCAGCCTTGTTAGAAGAGCTATGCCTAACCTAATTGCTTATGATATCGCTGGTGTACAGCCTATGTCAGGTCCAACTGGTCTTATCTTCGCAATGAAATCACGTTATAGTGCTCAAGACGGTACTGAAGCACTCTTTAACGAAGCTGACACTGGTTTCTCAGGTACAGGTACTCATGAAGCTGGTGGTCCTTCTGGTCTTGAAGGTGTTGATGGTTCAACTGGTGTAGCTACTACATTAGCTGACGATGACACTACTCATACTACAGGTGCTGGTATTGGTACTGCTGCGGCTGAAAGACTAGGCGTTGGTGGTGACGGTGATGGTTCATTCGGTGAGATGGCTTTCTCAATCGAAAAATCAACTGTTACAGCTAAGTCAAGAGCTCTTAAAGCTGAGTACACAATGGAGCTTGCTCAGGATCTTAAAGCTGTTCACGGCTTAGATGCTGAAGGCGAATTGGCTAACATTCTTTCTGCTGAAATCCTTGCTGAAATCAACAGAGAAGTTGTTAGAACAGTTAACGTAAAAGCAAAACTTGGTGCTTTACAAGCTAACGTAGCTCTTAAAGGTGCTTTCAACATCGATACTGATAGTGATGGTAGATGGTTAGCTGAGAAAGCTAAAGGTCTTATCATGCAAATCGAAAGAGAAGCTAACGTTATTGCTAAAGAAACTAGAAGAGGAAAAGGTAACTACATCCTTTGTTCTTCAGATGTTGCTTCAGTATTAGCTGCTTCAGGTATGATGGATTACAGCCCAGCACTTTCAACTAACTTAAACGTTGATGACACAGGTAATACTTTTGCTGGTGTTCTTAATGGTAAGTTCAAAGTATACGTTGATCCGTATGCAGTTGAAGACTACTGTACAGTAGGTTATAGAGGTGCTAACCCTTACGATGCAGGTTTATTCTATTGCCCATACGTTCCTTTAACTATGGTTAAAGCCGTTGGTGAGAATGACTTCCAACCAAGAATCGGTTTCAAAACTAGATATGGTATGGTAGCAAACCCATTCGTAGGTGTTGATGGTGTTGGCACAGATAGAGCTAACCCATACTTCAGAATCTTCAGAGTAGATGGAATTATGAAATCAACATAATCAATCTTCTTATTGATTCTTTTAAGGGACTCTTCGGAGTCCCTTTTTTTATGTGTATAAATAAATGTAAGCACTGTTGATCTAGAAGTGACAGAGGTTACGAAGAGACTAAGATCCCGCCCTGGTTGCGGGTACGCGGAGGAGGATACCGCACAGTGCTTTATTTAACTTTTTAACTCGTATAAATAACTATATGACTACTGAAAATAAAAACTTTTTAAGTCCTGTTGGGTTTCAATTTAAAATTGATTCTACAAAGTATGCTAACGTAGAATACTTTTGTACAGCGGTGACTTTACCAGACCTATCTCTATCGGAAACTCCAACTCCATATAGAGGTTCTAATCTAGCTATGACTGGTGATAGAATCAACTTTGGTGATTTAACTATTAGGTTTAATATTACTGAGGATATGGAGAACTATATTGAAATGTTTAATTGGATGCATGACATTATTCAAAAAGGCGAAGCGCACAAATCTGATGCCACCCTTTCTATTTTGAGTAGTCATAACAATGTTACTAAAGAAATAAACTTTAGAGATTGTTTTCCAACATCATTGTCTGCAGTTGAATTTTCTACACAACAAGTTGATATTGAGTACTTACAAGCTGACGTTACATTGAAATATACTTATTACGAAATCAAATAAGCCGTTTACATTTAAGTAAACTTGTGATATAATAAGTATACATATAGATATACCATGGGAAAATTATGAATAACTTAGAAAAAATATTAGAAATGTGGAAAGAAGATTCAAAAATTGATGAACTCAATTTGGATCAATCAGCTCGGGATTCAGCCAAGCTTCACTCAAAATACCTAGAACTTTACTCTATAAATAAACTTAGATTGAAAAAATTAGATCTTGAGTTTAAAGTTTTATTGCGTGATAAATTTATGCACTATAATGGAAAATTAAGTAAAGAGGAAATAGATTCTAAAGGCTGGGCTTATGATCCTTTAGATGGTTTAACAGTACTTAAAGGCGATATGGATAAGTGGTATGATGCTGATCCTCTTATTCAAGAACATCAGGCTAAAATGCATTATACACAAGAGTTAGTTGATACATTAAAAGAAATACTAGAAAATATTAAATGGCGACACCAAAACATAAAAAATATAATTGAATGGAATAAATTTACTAGCGGTATTTAATGGAACAAATAATTGTTAAAAAGAGAAACGAAGTGTTTCTCCAGATAGTGACCGAACCAAGCATAGAGCATGAATTAGCAGAACACTTTTGTTTCTATGTTCCAGGGTATAAATTCATGCCAGCCTATAAAAATAGGATGTGGGACGGCAAAATAAGGCTATTTGACCTTAGAAAAAAGGTATTATATGGCGGATTATTCAAATATTTGAATGAATTTGCCTCTGCTAGGGGATATGAAGTCATTGTTGAGGATAATTCAGTATATGGAAGGCCCGATACTGAGGAAATACATGATATTGATACCTTCCTTAAGACTCTGTCACTCTCTGTGAACGGAGAAGGTATAACCCCTAGGGACTATCAACTTGATGCACTCTCGCGCACATTATCAGATAAAAGAGCGTTACTATTAAGCCCGACAGCGTCAGGTAAGAGTTTAATCATATATCTAGCCATGAGATATTATTTAGAGATGAACAATTATAATGTATTGCTTATTGTTCCCACAACATCTCTTGTTGAACAAATGTATTCGGATTTTGCTGACTATTCATCAAAGGATGATTGGAATGTTGAAGAGAATTGTCATAAGATTTATGCTGGTAAAGAAAAATATAATATCAAACAAAGAGTTATTATTACAACATGGCAGTCAATATATAAACTAAATACTAATTGGTTTGAAGATTTTGGAATGGTGATTGGCGATGAGGCTCATAACTTTAAGGCTAAATCATTAACATCTATTCTGGAAAAATGCGGTAATGCGAAATATAGGTTAGGTTCTACTGGTACGTTGGACGGCACTCAAACTCATCAGTTAGTATTGGAAGGATTGTTTGGACCAGTTTATAAAGTAACTACAACCAAAAAGTTAATTGAAGAAAAAGCATTATCACAATTAGATATATTTGTATTGTTACTAAAGTATACTGATGAATATTGTAGGTTAGTTTCGAAAATGAAATATCAAGAGGAAATTGACTTTATTGTAAAGTATGAACCAAGGAATAATTTTATAGCTAATTTGGCTATGGATCAAGAAGGTAATTCATTAATACTATTTCAATTTGTAGATAAACATGGTAAACCATTACATGATTTGTTGAAGAAAAAGTTTGATGAATTACCTAGAAATACGAGGAGGTTGTTTTATGTCTCAGGTGAAACCGATGTTGATACGAGGGAAGAGATACGAGCGATTACAGAGGAACAGGATAACGCAATCATTGTCGCTAGTATGGGCACTTTTTCTACAGGTATTAATATTAAGCGTCTACATAACATCATCTTTGCTTCACCTAGTAAGTCGCAAATTAGGGTTCTTCAAAGTATCGGAAGAGGATTAAGGAAATCTGCAGATGGTATAGATACTAAGGTATATGATATTGCGGATGATTTACATTGGAAAGCAAAGAAAAATTACACACTTCAACATGCGGCTGAAAGGATCAGGATTTATAGTAAAGAGAAATTCGACTATAAATTACATGATATAAATATATAATATGGAAAGTATGGATAAGATTAACATTCGTCATTTTAAACTGACCAGTGGGGAAGAAATCATTGGTTATGTCATTGATTCAGATGAACAAGCGTTTGTTATAGAACGACCTGCGGTCGTACAGGTTTCACCTGTTGGAATGTACACGTTTGGTCATTGGTTTCCATTTTCCGATAAAAAGGTGTTTAAGATCATGAAACGTTTCGTTATCAATCATACTGAGATTGTACATGAAACAAAAGAGTCTTATATCAAGTTTTCATTAAAAGATGATTGGCCTGATATTGTACCTGAACATGAAGAGGACGGATTAGAAGAAGATCTGTTTGAAAACTATTATGATGATACCAGTGATCCAACTATACATTAACTTTAGTATACCCCTAACCTCCCCGGTAACATCTATATTATATCACACTTCTAGCGATTTGTAAACGGCTAGAGTGAAAAAAAGTGAAATAAATTTAATGAAATAAACCGTTTACATTTACAGTAAACTGTGTTATAATATATTACATTATTAGGAGAAAATTATGACTTCAAAAGCTAAGGCTAAACCACACTACGTAAACAACAAGGAGTTTTCTCTTGCTGTAGTTGAATATGTCAAAGAAGCAAATGCAGCAAGGAAAGCTGGTAATGAAATACCAAAGGTAACAGATTATATTGCCACATGTTTTATGAAAATATCTGAAGGACTGTCTCACAGACCGAACTTCGTTCGGTACACATATCGTGAAGAAATGGTAATGGATGGTGTTGAAAACTGTTTAAGAGCAATTGGTAATTATAATATTGAAACAGCAACTAGAACGGGTAATCCAAATGCATTTTCGTATTTTACACAAATATGTTATTTTGCGTTTATTCGTAGAATTACCAAAGAAAAGAAACAACAAGACATCAAATTTAAATTCATTGAAAAGATGGGCATTGAAGATTTTGCCGCTATGGGAATGGATGATGCTGGTGCACAAGAAACTATGGCTTATGTAGATACTTTAAGACAAAGAATTAATCAGGTAAGAACTAAAGATAATAAACTTAAAGAATTTGCTAAGATTGAAAAGGAAAAAGAAAAACTAGAATTATTTATGGTATAATTAATGAAAGTAGCTATTTTGAATGACACCCATTGCGGTGTACGTAATTCTTCTGATATATTCCTAGACTATCAGGAAAGATTTTATACTGAAGTATTTTTTCCATATTTGAAGGAACATGGTATAAATAATATACTTCACCTAGGAGATTATTATGAGCACAGGAAGTTCGTTAACTTCAAAGCCCTCAACGCGAACCGTAAGCATTTTCTTGAGCCTATGCGTGATATGGGCATCACAATGGACATTATTCCTGGGAACCACGACGTATATTTCAAGAACACCAATGAGTTATGCTCACTCAAGGAACTACTGGGGTACTTCACATCCAACGTTAATATTATTATGAAGCCAACTGTGTTGGACTACGATGGATGTAAAGTTGCAGCACTACCTTGGATTAATAATAGTAACTATGCTGAATATACTCAATGGGCTTTGAATTGTGAAGCTTCTATTTTAGGTGGTCACTTAGAATTAGAAGGTTTTGAAATGATGGCTGGTATTACTAATCCACATGGTATGAATGCTGAAATCTTTTCTAGGTTTGAATTGGTTATGTCTGGTCATTTCCATACTAAATCGCATCAAGGAAATGTTCACTATCTTGGATCACAAATGGAATTTACATGGGCTGATGTTGATGATCCAAAATACTTCCACATACTGGATACTGAAACAAGAGAAATTACTCCAGTTAGAAATCCACTTACAATGTTTAAAAAGATTGTGTATGATGATACAAAAACTGATTATAGTACAGTTGATGTATCTGAATACGAAAAGAAGTTTATCAAACTAATTGTTTTAAATAAAAATGATTTGTATATGTTTGATAAATTTGTTGATAAGCTACAAAGCATAGAAACATATGAACTAAAAATTGCTGAAAGTTTTGAAGAATATCTAGGTGAAAGCGTAGAAGATGAAAAAGTATCTTTGGAAGATACCACCGAACTTTTAGATTCATATGTTGAAGCAGTTGAAACAGATCTAGATAAAGATCACTTAAAACTTGAACTAAGAAAACTTTATACTGAAGCACAAAACTTAGAGGTCTTATGATAAAATTTAAAGCCGTTAGATGGAAGAATTTTCTGTCTACAGGCAATGATACTATTGAAATACAATTAGATAGAACTCCCTCAACCTTAATCGTTGGTCAAAACGGTGCTGGTAAATCCACAATGCTAGATGCTCTTTCTTTTGGTTTGTTTGGTAAACCTCATAGAGATATTAAGAAAGATCAAATGATTAATAGTATCAATAAAAAAGGTACTATTGTTGAAGTTGAATTTGAAATTGGTAATAGCGAGTTTAAAATTGTACGTGGTATCAAACCTGGAAAATTTGAAATATATCAAAATGGAAATATGATTAATCAATCTAGTAATGCTAGAGATTATCAAAAGTTCCTAGAG
>Ga0213858_10001495_pt1 | contig 11151 bp, 10 predicted proteins | sample PICome_FD_160122 | JGI IMG/M metagenome (GOLD analysis project Ga0213858, IMG submission 160122) | Coastal seawater microbial communities near Pivers Island, North Carolina, United States - PICO245 | ecosystem: Environmental > Aquatic > Marine > Coastal | place: USA: North Carolina | collected... | reverse complement strand
CTTTAAGTATTTGATTTAGAAATTTTCTTGTATCTTCGAGTTCTGAATTTTCTAAAGCAGTTATAGCTGTTTCAACAGCCAGCTGAATTGAAGTAACAGGAGTTTTAAGTTCATGAGATGCATTAGCAATAAATTCTTGCTTTAATTTATCAATATTCTGAGAATTGTTATCCATCTGTAACTAATTTATATCCGACTCCCCTAACAGTTATAAGTCTTTTAGGTTCTCTAGGATCTTTTTCAATTTTTTCTCTAATTCTTTGAATATGAACATCAAGTGTTTTTGTATTACCAATAAAAGAATAGCCCCATATCTCATCGAAAATTTGCTCTCTAGACATTAAATTACCTTCATTTTCACAGAAAGCATATAGGAGCTCAAATTCTCTTGGTGTTAAATCAATATTTTTATCATCTACTTTAGCCTCATACTTTGATAAATTAATTTCAATATTTCCAGATTTAATAGATTTATCATTCTTATTTGTTTTTGTTGTTGTTGTTCTTCGTAATACAGCTCTAACTCTGCTCATCAATTCTCTTACAGAAAAAGGCTTAGTAACATAATCATCAGCCCCTAGCTCTAGACCTGAAACTCTGTCTGCTTCACTGTCTTTTGCGGTAACCATTATTATTGGCACATCAGATTCTTTTCTGATAGATCTGCATATATCTAATCCGGAAATTTCTGGAAGCATTAAATCTAGAATAATTAAATCAAATACTTCTTCACTGAATATTTCAAGAGCAATAGGTCCTTCATCAACATGTGTTACAGAAAAGCCTTCTTGTTTTAAATTGTAAATTACGGGCTCGGCAATACTGTGTTCATCTTCGACTAATAAAATTTTGCCTGACATTAAAATTCTTTAAATTCTCCAGTTACTAAAAAGTGTGTTAACTCACAAATATCAACTGCATGATCTCCACCTCGTTCTAGTGTCCTAATACAAGTAACAAGTCTGAATAATCCTTTGAACAAATCTTCGTTGCCAGCAATTTTTGGAGCTTCTTCTAGCATTGAGTTATATAGTCTATTTACCTGACTATCTTTTTCAGCTGTTGCTAAAGCTAGATCTTTATCCCGATTTTTTAAACTTTCCATTGCGGAGGAAGCCATATCAATTACTAAATCCCCCATTTCTACAACTGTTGCATGTACTGTCTCTGGTAATGGTGAATCAAAAATCTCTTGTGTTGTATTTCCAAGGTAAACCGCCAAATCACCAAGACGCTCTAAATGTAAACTGGCTTGCAAAATAGATGTAGAAAGTCTTAAATCTGTAGCAACAAGTTGCTCAGTGGCCATAAGCTCAACCCAGTCTTGGTCAATTTTAAGATAAGCAGCATCAATTTCATCATCTTTTTCAACTGTTGCTATTGCTCTATTAACATCTTTATCTTCTAAAGCCCGAACACCATCAACCAGAGCATCTAAAACAAGCCTGCCCATTAAATGTAAATCTGTCTCAAGATTTTCAATCTTTTCTTGTAAGCTCATCCGAACCTGCCTGATATATATTGTTCCGTTAACTCCTGTTCAGGAGTAGTAAACATAATACTTGTTTCATTGAACTCAACTAATTCTCCAGTTCTTCTTTTTCCATCATCAGAGGTTTTAGTTGTAAAAAATGCACAATAATCAGAAGATCTTGATGCTTGCTGCATATTGTGTGTGACAATAAGTATTGAGAAATCTTTTACAAGCTCTTGCATGAGGTCTTCTATTCTTTTTGTTGCTACAGGGTCTAATGCCGAGCAAGGCTCATCCATCAAAATTGTATCTGGCTCAACTGCAATTGTCCTGGCAATACACAATCGTTGTTGTTGACCACCAGACAACTCTAAAGCATTTTTGTCTAAGTTATCCTTAACTTCATCCCATAATGCTGCTTGAGTCAATGCCTTTTCTACTCGATCATCTATATTGTCAGTCATGTTGTTAACTTTAAGTCCAAAAGTAATATTCTCTTTTATAGTTTTTGGAAATGGATTAGGTTTTTGAAAAACCATTCCTATTCTTCTTCTAACCTGGACTGGGTCAACCATTTTGTCGTATAAATCAACACCTTGGTAAGTTATTGTTCCATTTACTTTTGCACCTAATATAAGATCATTCATCCTATTAAATGTTCTTATCAATGTACTTTTTCCACAACCTGAAGGCCCAATAAAAGCTGTAATTTTATTTTTTGTAATATCCATATTTACATTTTTGATTGCGACAAAGTCTCCGTAACTTACAGATAAGTCCTTGACGTTAAAAACATTTTCGCTACTAACCTGAATAGTTTCTTTAGTATCCACTCTTTGTCTCCTTTATAAATATCACTATAAATCCTTTTCGTATCTGTTTCTAATAAATATAGCTAGAGAGTTCATGATTAATAATAAACCCAAAAGTAGTATGATTCCAGCTGAAGCCGTTTCCTTCCATTCAGCCTGAGGGTATCCAATCCAGTTATAAACTTGGATTGGAATAGCAGTAAATCCACTTAAAGGTGTATCAGGAAAATAATTAACATAAGTCAAAGCACCCATAAAAATTAATGGAGCAGTCTCTCCAATTGCTCTGGAGAGTCCGAGAACCATCCCGGTTACCATTCCTGGAATTGCAGAAGGAACAACCTGTCTAAAAACTGCCTGAAATTTGGTAGCTCCGAGCGCTAAAGCACCCTGGCGTATTGTGTCTGGAACAGCTTTAAGAGCCTCTCTAGAAGCCACAATGACAACTGGAAGAATCAGTAGCGTTAATGTTAAACCACCTGAAAGAACAGATCTCCCAAATCCGGCTAAACGCACAAACACTGCAAGCCCCAGTAGACCATAAATAACCGAAGGGACTCCTGCTAAATTAGTTAAATTTAATTCAATAAACCTTGTTAATCTATTTTTTGGTGCAAATTCTTGAAGATATATTGCAGCTCCTGTACCGAAAGGAAATGTTACAGAAACAACTATTATCATAAGCCATACTGTCCCTGCAAAAGCAGGGCCGATACCAGCTCTATCTGGATAACGTGAGTCTAATGTTGTTAAAAAATCTACAGGATTATCAATTTGTATTTTTGTAATGAGGCCAACTTCGTAGTCTGATGTCAATCTTGTAGTCCCAGTTGAAAGAACATCATAGATTAAGGTCATCAAAGTTAAGATAGCAATCGTTACACAAATGTATAAAGTAAATAGGAATAAACTTTCTTTTATACCATTTTCAGCTTTCTTGCCAGTTAAAAGTGTTTCGTTACTCATATTCTTTTCTGTACTTTCTAGCAACATAATCAGAACCTATATTCAAAATAAAAGTCATAATAAATAAAGTTATACCAAGTGCGAATAAAGCATTATAAGCCGTAGTGCCATGAGGTGTGTCACCAAGGGATACATTTACTATTGAAGAAGTGATCGTGTACATTGCACTTCTAGGATCTAAATTTAATTCAGGATACTGCCCTCCTGCAATAGTCACAATCATTGTCTCGCCTATAGCCCTTGAAAAACCTAATATAAATGAAGCAATAATTCCTGACAGAGCTGCAGGAAACATAATTTTAAGTGATGTAATTCTTCTAGTAGCACCAAGTGCTAATGACCCATTTCTCAAAGAATTTGGAACTGCATTGAGAGCATCATCAGAGATAGAGGCGACTGTAGGTATTATCATGATACCAACAGCGATACCTGCCGACAACGCATTAAAAACTCCCGTACCTGGAATAAATCTCTGAATTATATTCGGAGTAATCCAATTAAGCGCGAAGTAACCAAATACTACGGTAGGAACACCTGCTAATACTTCTAAGACTGGTTTTATAACTTTTCTTGTTCTTTTTGTTGCAAATTCAGATAAGTATATAGCTGAAAATAACCCTAGAGGAAAAGAAATAAGACAAGCAATAACAGCTATGTAAAGAGTTGAGGAAATCAAAACAATAACACCATATTCGGGATTTTGGAAAGTAGGAGTCCACCTAGTTGCAGTAAAATACCCTTTAAAAGTTACTGCTGGATCCTGAAAAAAATTAATAGCTTCAGTTAATAATGTGAAAATAATTGAAATGGATATAAGAATTGCGGCAAAAGCAGAAGCTGTAATAAAAAATTTTACAATTTTTTCAATTGGACGTGTAATTGTTTTTGTAAGTTGGCTACGAAGGTGGTTTTCATTTTCCATAATTTGATATTTTTATTGTAGTTTGTGAGGGCAAATGTGCCCTCACAAATTACTATTTTTTAATTAAAGTGACTATCCCCTACTAAACGCTGACCATGACATTAATGATGCCATTTTTTGTTCAGCTAACATAGGTACATAACCTACTGCAGGTACAATTGCATCCATTGCTACAAAGTAGAAATCGACGAATTCTCTAACTGCAGACATTCCTTTTGCAGACTCTGCTATATAGATGAAAAGTGGTCTTGCTAAGAAATAATTTCCTTCAAATGCTGCTTCAGGTGGTTGACATCCATCTCCAGCATCTACTTGAACAGCAGTAAGCTTATCTTTGTTCTCTTCATAATATGCGAGTCCAAAGTATCCTAAACCACCAGCTGATCCAGATACACCGTTTACAAGAACGTTGTCATCTTCTGATGCAGTGTAGTCAGAACGGCTACCACCATTATCTTCTGTTAACTCTTCATTGAAGAAGTCAAAAGTTCCAGAGTCAGTACCAGGACCATAAAGGTCGATTGCTACATCTGGGAAGCCTGCTCTTACTTGGCTCCAGTTTGTAATAGTGCTGTCTGCACCCCAAATTGAAGTAAGTTCTGCAGTTGTAAGACATGTAGCCCAGTCATTTGATGTTGGAACAACAACTGAAAGAGCATCAATACCTACTTGTACTTCTAAATAATTAACTCCGTTTTCTTCACATAATGCTTTCTCTTTATCTTTGATTGGACGAGAAGCATCTGAAATCATTGTTTCACCAGGACAGAATTTCTTGAATCCTCCACCAGTTCCTGAAACACCAACAGATATGTTGACATTAGGATGCACTGCTGTGAACTCTTCTGCTACAGCCTGAGTGATTGGAAAGACTGTTGATGAACCATCAATTAAGATTTCACCAGACAATGGTTTTCCTGTTACAACTTGCCAATACTCTAATTGTCTTGCAGCAGCGTCAGGCAACATTGGAATGTAGCCAACAGCTTCTACAATTGGATCTAATGAGTCAAAGTAAAAATCAACAAAAGCTTTGATCACTGGATCATTTGCTTTTGCATCATTTACATATATAAACAATGGTCTTGCTAGTCCGTATGTGCCTGAAAAGGCGCCTTCTGGGCCAACACATCCATCACCAGCATCTACTTGAACAGCAGTAAGCTTATCTTTGTTCTCTTCATAATATGCGAGTCCAAAGTATCCTAAACCACCAGCTGATCCAGATACACCGTTTACAAGAACGTTGTCATCTTCTGATGCAGTGTAGTCAGAACGGCTACCGCCCAAGTCTTCTGTAATTTCCTCATTGAAGAAGTCAAAAGTTCCAGAGTCAGTACCAGGACCATAAAGGTCGATTGCTATGTCTGGGAATGAACTTCTTACTTGATTCCAACTAGAGACTGTGCTGTCTGCACCCCATATAGCACCTAACTCTTCAGTTGTTAGACATGTTGCAAAGTCATTTGATGTTGGAACAACAACTGAAAGTGCGTCTACACCAACTTGAAGTTCAGTATATGTAGTGCCATTTTCTGCACAGAGATCTCTCTCTTTGGCTTTAATAGGTCTTGAAGCATCAGATATATCTGTTTCTCCAGGACAAAATTTCTTGAATCCTCCACCAGTTCCTGAAACACCAACAGATATTTGTACATCTGGGTTAAGAGCTGTAAATTCTTCAGCTACAGCTTGTGTTATAGGGAACACAGTTGAAGATCCATCGATTAAGATTTCACCAGTTAAACCTGATGATCCATCAGAAGAAGGTGCAGCAGTTGTTTGAGTAGCTGACTCTTCTCCACCTGATTCTTCAGCTTCTTCAGCAGCATCGTCGCTACCGCCACCACAGGCAGCAAGGACAAGTACCATCACAAGAAGCAAAGACCAGAATTTAGATTTTGATCTAATCATGGATTTCCTTTCTTTAATTTAATTAAATTAACTGGTTCCAAGATATTCATGACAGGTAAACACAAAGTAAACAAAAAATATACGTTAAGTTAATGACTTTTTTTAGATTAAATCTGTTTCTGAAGACCAAGACCCTCTATTAAAAGCAAGTATGTAGTTTTCATATCCTAAAAAATCCTCTTTAAATTCATCTGGAATATTAAAACCCCACCAGTCATCTTTAAACTGACTTCGATGAGCTTTCATCGATTTAATTTTATGTTCAACATACTTTGTTCCATCAACTTCAACATCTATATCATCATGTTCACTACCAATTGGGTTAAACCTATTGAATTCTTCTTCTGAAATAATTCCAGCATCAAACATCTGTTGTCTTCTAGATTGCATTCTTTTTTTAGACCAGGCACTGTAATACAGACGCTCTGGAATCCATACTTCTTGACCCTCTTTTAGAGGAAATTTGTCTAAATCACTGGCTGCAAAGAAGGCTGCTGTTCCAATTCTATGTGTCTGAATATGATCTGGATGACCATATCCTCCAAAAGGGTCATATGTGATTAAAGCATCGGGTTTATATTTTCTAATTATGTCGACTAATTTTCCGACAGGATCAAAATAGTTCTGTCTCCAGAAGCAATCGGGGTCATCATTTTCACTAGTACCCATCATTCCAGAATCTTTAAACCCCATCCACTCATATTCTTTTACACCCAGTGCTTCAAGGCTTGCCTCTAACTCTTTTCTTCTCATTTCAGCGAGTTTAGGAAAAAGCTCTTCTGGATTATCGTAATTATGAATTTCACCAGCGGAGCCGTCAGTAGCTGTGGCAACTACAACTCTGTGACCCTCGTCTGCATATTTTGCTAGAGTGACTCCAGTCGAAACGCTCTCATCATCTGGATGAGCGTGAAATGCTAGAAGAGATGACATTATTCCTCTGGAAAGGCTTTTTTAGCTAACTCTTGACCAACTTCAACAGCTTTTTCGTGATCTCCATCAATCTTTTCAACAAGTTCGCCTAGAACAATTACTTTCTCTCCAGTTATTTGTAGAATTCCACCAGAAATTGCAAAGCTTGTTCTTGTGTTATCGTGTTCAATGGTTAATCCACCAGGTACTAAAGTTGCAACTGTTTGTTCATGACCCTCGAGAATTCCTATTTCTCCATTTGGAGTTCTTGAAATAACCATAGTTGCATCTCCTGAGAAACAATTCTCCTCTGGTGAGACAACCTCGACAAACATTAAACGCTTTCTTCTAGTTCTTTAGCTTTGGACATGACTTCATCAAGTCCACCAGTCATATAAAAAGCCTGCTCAGGGACTGAGTCTAGCTCTCCACTTAAAATTGTCTTAAACGCTTCAACTGTGTCTTTAATAGATACGAATTTACCTTCAATACCTGTAAACTGTTCAGCAACAAACATAGGTTGTGATAAGAATCTCTGAATTCTTCGCGCACGACCAACTATTTGCTTATCTTCCTCTGATAATTCATCAATACCAAGAATTGCAATAATGTCTTGCAAGTCATTGTATCTCTGAAGTACTCTCTGAACCTCTCTAGCTGTGTTGTAATGGTCGTCGCCAACAACGCCTGGATCTAAGATTCTTGATGATGAGTCAAGAGGATCAACAGCTGGATAAATACCAAGGTCAGCAATACCTCTAGACAAAACTGTTCTCGCATCTAAGTGAGCAAAAGCTGTGTGTGGTGCAGGGTCAGTAATGTCGTCTGCAGGCACATACACTGCTTGGAGTGATGTAATAGATCTACCTTTTAGAGATGTGATTCTCTCTTGCAAGAAACCCATCTCGTCTGCAAGTGTTGGTTGATAACCCACAGCAGATGGCATACGCCCTAATAATGTAGACACCTCAGAACCTGCCTGAGAGAATCTGAAAATATTGTCAATAAACAACAGAACGTCTTGCTTTTCTTCATCTCTGAAATATTCAGCCATAGTAAGTGCTGACAATGCAACTCTTAATCTAACTCCAGGTGGTTCGTCCATTTGACCGAATACAAGTGCGGTTTTATCAATAACTCCAGATTCTTGCATTTCTCTAAACAAGTCATTACCTTCACGTGTTCTTTCTCCAACACCAGCAAAAACTGATACACCACCGTGTTGTGTTGCTACTCTGTTGATCATTTCTTGAATAAGAACTGTCTTACCAACACCAGCACCACCGAATAGACCAATCTTTCCACCCTGGACATATGGCATTAAGAGATCAATAACTTTAATTCCTGTCTCAAACATTTCATTTTGAGCAGTTACTTCTTCATATGGAGGTGGTTGTCTGTGAATTGGCCATTTTTGTTTTACACCAATTGAGCTTGTTTCCACATCTAGTGTTTCACCCCAAACATTGAATATGTGACCTAAAGTTTCTTGTCCAACAGGGACTGAGATAGGAGCTCCTGTATCAGAGACTTCTGCACCTCTACGTAAACCATCTGTACCTTGCATAGAAATTGCACGAACTCTTCCTTCTCCAAGGTGCTGTGCAACCTCTAAAACGATTGTGCTTTTTGAACCATCAATTTCTACATCTACTTCAAGTGCATTTGTAATTTCTGGCAAAGAATCCTGTGCAAATGCAACGTCAACGACTGGACCTGCAATTTTTACAACTCTGCCTAAACTATCGCTCATTTATTTTCTCCTTATCCTGCTAGAGCTTCCGCTCCACCTACAATTTCTGAAATCTCAGTAGTAATTTCAGCCTGTCTAGCTTGATTACTTTGACGTGATAAAATCTTGATTAACTCCTCTGCATTCTCAGTTGCTGCTTTCATAGCTCGCATTCTTGCAGCATGCTCTGATGTAGAAGCATTAAGTAATGCAGAAAATATTGTTGCATTTGTGTACTTTGGAATAATATTACTTAACACCTGGCTTGCTGAAGGTTCAAAGGTATAGCCTCCAACTGACTCAATCTCTTTTGCAATCTGCTCTACCTCAAATGGGAGGACAGTTTTGTAGAGTGCTGTTTGGGTCATTGCAGACTGATATTCTGTATAAACAAGTTCAATTTGGTTTGTTTTTCCCTCATAGAACTCTTCAACTAATGGAGTCATTATTTGTAAAGCATTTTCGAAATTAGGTTCATCAGTTATGCCTTCATAGTTCTGTTTAGGTTCAACATTTCTGTACTTGAAATATCCATTTGCTTTCTTTCCAACAGTGACAATCTCTACTTGGTTACCTAGATTTTCATACTCACCTTTTCTTATCTCAGCAAGTTTTAAAATGTTAGTGTTATACGCACCCGCAAGTCCACGATCTGAAGTAATAACAACAAGTGTTATCTTTTTAGTTCCTTCAATCGCAGGAGAAGTTGGCATCTCACCACTCCCTGTAAGTTCTTCAACAATCTGAGCGAGTAAGTTTGTGTAATTGTTGGAAGATGTAAGTCTTTGTTGTGCTTTTACAATTCTTGAAGAAGCAATAAGTTCCATTGCGCGTGTTATCTTCTTAGTAGACTTAACACTCTTAATTCTTCGATTTATGATTCGTAATTCAGCACTTGCCATAATTTACTCTTCTTTTTTCTCCAATGTACTTACAAAAGCCTCAACAGCAGCTTTTAATTCTTCTTCAGGCAACTCACCAGTTGTTTTTATTGAATTAATAACATCAGAGTGTCTTGTTTTCACAAAGTCAATTAAATCTTGCTCAGCTTGTGGAATATCAGCTGGATCCACTACGTCAAGGAATCCCTCTGTTACTGCGTAAAGTGAAACCACTTGTTCTTCCATAGGTACTGGTTGATACTGTGGTTGTTTTAGCAACTCAACAACTCTTCTACCTCTATCAAGCTGTGCTTGAGATGCTGCATCTAAGTCAGATCCGAACTCAGCAAATGCCTCTAACTCCCTGAACTGTGCAAGGTTAATTCTTAAAGGACCAGAAACTTTTTTCATGGCCTTAGTCTGTGCTGCACCACCAACTCTTGATACTGATGTACCAGGGTTTACAGCAGGTCTTACACCAGAATAAAAGAGCTCTGATTCCAAGTAAATCTGTCCATCTGTAATGGAAATAACGTTAGTTGGAATGAATGCTGAAACGTCACCAGCTTTTGTCTCAATAATTGGGAGACCAGTTAGCGACCCTCCACCAAGCTCTTCACTTACTTTTGCACAACGCTCTAATAGCCTTGAGTGAAGATAGAAAACGTCACCAGGATATGCCTCTCTTCCAGGAGGTCTTCTTAGAAGTAGTGAAATCTGACGATAAGCAATAGCTTGTTTGGATAAGTCGTCAAAAACAATTAATCCATGTTCACCGTTATACATCCAGTGCTGACCAATAGCTGAACCAGCATAAGGAGCGTACATCTGCAATGCTGCAGCTGCTGAAGCTGGCGCGTTAACGATAACAACTTTATCAAGCACTCCCTCTTGTTCAAATCTTTCTACAACTTCAGCTACAGTTGAGGACTTTTGACCAATAGCAACGTAAATACACTTTACGTCGGTATCTTTTTGATTGATTATTGTATCTACTGCAACAGCAGTTTTTCCAATCTGCCTATCTCCAATGATGAGCTCTCTTTGGCCCCTTCCAATTGGAATCATGGAGTCAATAGCTTTAATACCAGTTTGAAGTGGTTCTCCAACAGGTTGTCTTTCAACAACAGAAGGTGCTTGAAGCTCTAAACGTCTTCTTTCGGTAAACTCTATAGGACCTTTTCCATCAATTGGGTTTCCTAATGGATCAATAACACGACCTAAAAATCCATCTCCTACTCCAATAGAAAGTACTTCACCAGTCTGCTTGACAGGGTTACCTTCTTCAATATGATTGGAGTCACCCATTAAAACAACACCGATTGAATCTTCTTCTAAGTTAAGAGCAACACCGACTAATCCTCCAGGAAACTCGAGTAGCTCGGAAGCCATAACATTTTCTAAACCTTTTACTCTTGCTACACCGTCTGCAATCGCTGATACATAACCAACTACGTCATCTTTTACAGAATCTTTCCAGTCACCAAGAGTAGACTTTAAAGAATCTGATATCGCTTTTGCATCAATATTTAGATCGC
>Ga0213858_10001494_pt1 | contig 11154 bp, 10 predicted proteins | sample PICome_FD_160122 | JGI IMG/M metagenome (GOLD analysis project Ga0213858, IMG submission 160122) | Coastal seawater microbial communities near Pivers Island, North Carolina, United States - PICO245 | ecosystem: Environmental > Aquatic > Marine > Coastal | place: USA: North Carolina | collected... | reverse complement strand
CACTCATTGCGAATACAGACTTTGCTTCACTAATCGAAAAAGCCAACGAAATTGGGACTCTTACCCAATCACGTCTATTAATGAAAATTGGTTGAACATGAAGAGTAGCAAGGCGATTTGAATGCTGAGCTGTTTTTCAATGCCTTGCTATGCCCTCATCTCCGCCTAACAAAATTTCTTACATGAACTAATTTTTTGTTACGGTCCGTCGACGATAAATTGCAGCTTAATCGTTCAGATAGAAATCCGTAACTTCAAAGAACGACTTAACCTAAAAGCACTAAAACACTCTGCTATACAGGCCGCACGACGAAAAACTCAAATGAGACCGTTTCGTTCTAGCGCTGACCGTCCTATTTCGCTCGACGCCATCCACGCAGGAAACGTACTTTGTAAAGTTTGAGCACCATCAAGTATGATTTTGTTACGAGAGATCTCAACTTGATATGAGGTGTAATTCATAAAGCACGCTGCCAAGGTGGTCTTTTTCGATATAACAATGAGGTCAGGATCACGGCCCAAGCTATTATCAGCAAGTTCTGGCCTCCTCCGATTTTCTATATGATACCAATAATCTGTCGAAATCGCTCGACTATCTTCTTCCATACAGAATTGTATGGTCAAATCGTTCATAGGCAGCGCTTCTGTATGGAGCTTGCGTCCCAAGACCCAAAGAAGCATACCGCTATCGGCAGCATGAACGCTCGCTTCTTGATCCAACCAATCGCGACCCCACTCGCCTAGAGTTAACAAGACATGTTTTAGTTTCATACCTGCGTCAGTTGGTGCGTAGCAACTCAACTTGGAATGATGATCACACCGTTTTTCCAAAATGCCGTGCTCTACCAAAAATTTAAGGCGGGCAGAAACCAATGTAGGCGATACGTTAGGTATCAAGCGCCGAATGTCGTTGAAGTTAGACGCTCCATACAAACAAATAGCTCGGAGAATTTGGATGTTCCATTTGGGCTGCAGAACCTTAGCTGCAGCAGCAATCGGGCAGTAAGTATCTTTTAGCATAAGCACTCCTTGCGTCTAGAAGCGTGGCTGAACGTTAGCATAGAATTCGATTCGTACCAAATTGTGACCACACCAAGTACTGCCGGACAACCAACCAATGCATAAAAGATCGCAGACGCAAACGTTCTACAAGATCATAATTGAGCCCCCAGTATCGGGTTCACTAAACAGGCATCGATATTGGTGTCATTTACGAGGCTTTTCTAGTTGCCACTGCAAGTTAGCTTTCACTGTGGGCCACTCTGAAACCAATATAGAATAAACCGCTGTGTCCCTAACTGTGCCATTCGCCATGATCATGTGTGATCTTAATACACCATCTAGCTTAGCACCCAAACGCTCGATCGCTCGTCGACTTTGTTGGTTCACAAAATGGGTTCTAAATTCAACAGCGATACATTGAAGTTCTTCGAAAGCATGCTGCAAAAGTAGATATTTACATTCGGTATTAATCTGAGTTTTTTGCACGCTTGGGCAAAGCCAAGTGGAGCCTATCTCCAAGCGTGGTGTAGCTGGATCGATATTCATGTATGTTGTCATACCAACACACTTGCCCGATTCTTTATCGATGATTGTAAACGGAAGCATATTTCCTTGTTCCCGCAGCGCCAAGCGTCGCTGGATTTCATCTGAAACACCATCAGGCTCAGGTATCATTGTGTACCACAACTTATGAAGCTGTCCTTTCGCGACAACTTCTGCCAAGTCATTTGCATGTTCCAGACGAGACATTTGCAGACGGACAATTTTACCATCTGCAATAAATTCGGGTGGCCATCTGCTCATTTTATCCTCGCAAATAATCGATGCAGAATGCATGAGACCTTTTTTAAATCAGTACAAGTAAATGTTCACTCCCTGGGTATTATCTAGCACATATAATTTTGCTCGTCCCACTTTCACTCATTATCGTGAGATGTGTTCTTTCACTCGGTTCGAGACACAGTGTCCGAAGATAACATCTCACACCCTACAGTTTGCTTCACCGATCTTTTCAATAGGAGATTTCACAAATCGGTGTTAGCGTTATTGTAGCCAACACAAGGAGCCTCTGGTTTCCAATAACAATAAAGTTCCAATGCTAAGGAATTTGCTGCAGCGTCGTTGTTTGTGGCAAATGTAGTGTGATCAGCGGGTTGGCAATGTTCGTTGGTCACACGTCACCTCAAGAGGGGTCAGTTGATTTTTTCCCAATAATGTCTTCGCTGACCCCACTTTTTCTCTCCAGCGCATAGTAGAATTTCTATCTCGCTCACCGCCACTGTCGTTAGCAGGTCCAGATAATAACCTTTGCTATTATTTGAGAAACCTGTACGCTGTTGACATTCGACGCTTCACTCCATGCGGAGGTACTGATTGATGGCAATCAGGAATGAATTTGTCGAAAGAGAATGGCTGCTGCGCCACCTCGGACATACAATCGGAACCCACAACGTTGATTACATTATAAACTTCGCGCGCGATGCAGGCTATCTCGACGCGGATGGCTGCGTAACCGTGCTTGGTAAAAACTTTTATAGAGTAGCCAGCCGTGATCCTGGCGCTCTCGGTTATGACAAAAACTACGTCATGCAACATTACCACTAAACTTTAATCGGGAGAGATAGTGATGGATAGCATGCAAGAGTTTTGGGCTTGCCAGTGGTTGTTAAATCACATTGGTGAAACACACAAAACGCAAGAGATACTTAAAGCTATAGAAATAGCACAAACCGAGGGTTACATATCGAAAGCTGGTCATCTCACAGTAGCTGGTAAAAGCTATATAGAGCAAAACAGGGAAGTGTTTTCTCTGGTAGAATAAGCTTCAGATAGATGTGTTCGGCATAAAGCGTAGGAATTTGTGGATGTTATATGTATCGTTAATGGTTAATGTTATTGTGCTTGTGCCAGTATGCATAATCTTACTGAGGAATTGACAAGCAGCAGAGTCAGCATGGGGTGCAAAGACGGACGGCAGGTCTATCTTGCTAGCTGTCTACTTTACTATTTTGCTATTTAGCGGACTTCTTCTCATTGCAGGACCAAATGGCCTTTTGCCGATTGTGCATACACTGTTGACGGTACAGATAACTTACAAGTTAATATCAGTAATAACCGTTGGTATAGGCAGCCCTGTTGTTATATCGAACATAGCCATTAGTCTGCTACACTCTGAAACTATCTATCTTACGATATAAGTCGCCACCAAAGCATTTGAAACTTGGTATTGTCAGACCAAGCGGCTTACGCATCAGTATTCATATAGTGATCGACTGCTATACGCGCAGATAACTGATTGATGCAAACAGCAAGAACTGTGTTCTTCCACTAGGTTGTAGACACAGTGTCGAACCCCGGAATCCCAACTAATAACCACGTGAAAAAGTGTGTGCTTGGTGTGTTTGTGAACCCTACACGCATAGCGTTAGTGTGCAAAAATTAAGTCGTTGATATTGTTTTGGAAAGTGGTGCCCGGGGGCGGAAACGAACCACCGACACGAGGATTTTCAATAGATATGGTAGTAGATTTTTATTTGATAATAGCTACTTAGATTGATGAAATTATGGTGTGCTCTAAAGTGTGTTTTTGATATCTAACTGGTTATGTTAAACAATGCGTCTCCGCCAATTGCAGGCATACAATCATTTTACGGAACTTCAGCAGCCTAAGTGTAAATTTGAGTCCAATTTTTCGATGCATTTGATCGAACGCAGGCATCGATGAACCGAACACCGTCAATGCCCTCATCAATGTTGGGATAGCGTAAGTAGGTATCGAGTAATTCAATTTGATCGCGCCGCGCGGCAACAGCGACGGCAAATTCGGTGTATAAATTAGCCCAGGCCTCGATCAGTCCTTCTGGGAAACCACGTCCTGTACGCACAAATCGTTCTGTCTGTTTGGAAATGCCATGCCCATGTCCTCGGCTCAGGATTTGATCAGCTTCACCAAATACATTCAGGTGTAACTGTTCTGCACGTTCCATGTCCCATTCTAACCCACCCAGGCTGCCAAAAATACGCAAGCGTAAACCGCCCCGATTTCCGGGAGCCTGCCGGGTTGCCAACAATGTCCCTGGGACACCGCCTTCATATTCAGTCATCATAAACACGGTGTCTTCTAATGGTTTTGGTGAACCGCACACATGAAAATCTGCACGCACGCTGCGCAAGGTCAAACCACTGACAAATTGTGCCAAATGTGCTGCGTGTGTGCCGATATCCCCCACACAAGATGTAGGACCAGACACTGCTGGATCCAAGCGCCATTTGACGTGTGGCGCGTCCCCTGCATCTGGCGGCGTCATCCAGTCCTGCATAAATTCAACGTGAATTTGATTGATGCGCCCCAACACGCCTGATGCGACAATGTCCTGAGCCTGTCGGATCATCGGATAGCACGACATTGTATAGCATACGGCGAAAACCTGACCACTTTCGCCCACCGCATCCCCGAGCAAAGATGCCTCTTCGACCGTATTCGTCAGTGGTTTATCGCAAATCACATCAATACCGGCGTCCAAAAACGTTTTTGCAGCTGGATAGTGCATATTGTTCGGGGTTGTTATCATGACAGCGTCGACGCCATCATCACGTTTTTGTTCCTGCTCCGCCATCTGCTGAAACGAAGAATACGCCCGATCTGGATCAATGTGCCAATCTGCTGCCCGCTCTAGCGCGCGTTTGGGATCCGAGGATAAGGCCCCTGCAACTACATTCCAGCGGTCTGTGAGACGTGCGGCCATCGCTTGTGTTTGTGCAATGCGCCCACCGCCAACAACACCCAATCGCAGACGACGGGATTGCCGTGGGAACGGGCCATTCATATCAATTGGGTCACGTAAAATCATTGGTGTCTCGGATCTTTTAAAGGGTTGGGGGTGTGGCACCTTCTGGCAACATTTCTACGGCCATGAAAATCGAGGGTGTAATAGTTTCAAATTGATGCCATGGGTAATTTCCATCTGCATCATACATGGGGCGGTGTGTCGTTCCAGGAGCCATTGGCTCTTCTAAATAAAGCGTGCTTACATCGCGTTCGCGACACTGCTGCATTTTTCCAAACCCGATGATTTGTGTGTGTACTTCGCGAAATCCTGGAACAGGACAAAAGGCATGTTCACGGTGCAATCCGACATTCAGGGGCACTGTTGCGGAATGATACATCGTGAACCCAAATTGCCCTAACCAGACCTTGGGCGACATATAGTGGCCAATGCCGCGCAAACGTTCTTCGCCGCGCACCTCATAAGCAGATGGCCAAGTTGTGCGTACGCGCTCCAGCAATTCATTTTCATCAGGATAATCCTCTAATCGTTCGATCAGCACCGCGTGTTCCAGACCGATGATTTCGACATCTGAAACAATCACAGACTGCAAATGCCCAAGTTTTTGATCCTGAATTTGAATTGGGGGCTCAGACAAGTTCAGTAAGATACTTTTTCCGTGAACCTGATACCCCTCCTCATCTTGAAACACTTTGGTTGTGAAAAATGGCTCAGAAATGTCCAGTTTGGTAATGCTCATCACAGATCCTCGGCAAAATTTTCAGGTAACGGATTGGGTCGGTCGCAGCGGCTTTGGATATCTACGTAGCCGCCTCTGTCAGGGGATTCTAATATACCCAACATAACGTCCAAAACATGTTGGGCCAAATCACCACTGGCCCTTGGGGCGCGACCCTCTTTCACCGCATAGGAAAGGTCCAACAGTCCTAAACCACGACTATTTTCGTTGAATCCATGCCTATTTTCAGCAATGCACCACTCCGCTGATCGATCCGTCGGACGCGGTTGAAATTCCCACCGACTCTCCTTGCGTGTGCGATACCAAACTGGGCCGTGGAAATCATTTGCCCCATGAACAGGATCAGGATCGGGAATGCAAATTGTTCCTTCAGTCCCATAGATTTCAAACCGAGGCGCTTCACTGTCCCAAATATCAAAGCTGATCGTCATGGACCCGATCGCGCCGCTTGCAAATTCAAGCATCGACAATGAATGCGTATCGACCTCAACATTCATCCATTCCCCGTTGCGCGGACCGTTTGCGATTTGCCGCCGATCAAATGTTTTACGCGCCATACCACTCACCTGACGAATTGGCCCCATCAGGAACACCATCGCCGTTAAATAATACGGCCCCAGATCCAACAATGGGCCGCCACCAACTTGATAGTAGAAATCTGGGTTGGGATGGTGACGCTCGACCCCGTGTGTCCCAACAAAGGCCATGCAACCCGTCACATCACCAATCAAACCCTCGTCTAACAACCGACGCACAGTTTGCCAGCGTCCCCCCAAAAACGTGTCAGGTGCATTACCCACCAACAAACCAGTTTTTTGCGCCCGACTAAGAATTGTAGCGCCATCTTCACGGTTGGTCGCGAATGGTTTTTCGGAATACACATGTTTTCCTGCCTTTAGCGCCCGCATACTGACATCCGCATGCACCGCAGGTATTGTAAGGTTCAGGATGCAATCAAGGTTTGGATCGGCAATTATATCATCAGGATGGGCAACGCGCGGCACATCGTATTTTGCGGCTTTCTCTTCGCTTTCTAACAGGTTTAAACTGCCACAGACGTCAATCGACAGTCCTGACCACTTGGCACAGTTTTGAAGGTAAATATCGCTAATCTTGCCTGTGCCGATCAATCCAACGCGGAACGGTTCCTGATGCTTCCGAATGGAGTCACTGTTTTCCAATTTAGTAAATCTTTCCAACTTGTCAGACTTTAGGCATACCTTTTATGGATTTAATGCGCTTTTGCGCTGCAATTCGAAACGGTGCATTGGGCGCGCCGTAACCTTGATAATTGCCGTCCCGTTGCACGATTTCAAAGAATAATCCCCCAGTGAACTCTTTTGAATAACATTGGAAAAATGTACCGCCATCGTCCTGATCATAGAGAACATTCGCTCGTTTCATTTTATCCAAAAGGCCAGCAGGCAGATCAAACCTCGCACTCAGATCATCATAGTAATTTGATGGCATTGGTAAGGTGTCAAACCCGTGATCCATCATCTTTTCTAGAGTTGTGAAGATATCATCACAGGCAATGGCCAGATGTTGTACTGATGCCCCGAAAGACTCTGCTAAGAACGATCCTGCCAATGTTCGATGCGTATCTGCACCATTGAGAGTTACCCGCAAAGACCCATCAGCTGTTTCAACAACTTGACTGCGGACCAAACCGTCAGGGTCAAAAACATCGACCATCGGTGATTTTTTCATTTCAAATAATGAGGTGTAGAAAAGACTCCAGCTTAGCATGTCATCGTAACTCATGGTTTGAGCAAGATGATCGATTTTGCGAAGGCCGAAACCCTTGTGATCAGCTGTTTGGGAAAACTCGGTTTCCCAGAGGCGGTCCATCCCGTTTTCGTTACCAACAAAATGTATTACAGATCCTGATAAGCCACGAACAGCTGGAATATCCAACTCATCCTCTTCTAACGGCTGATTAAATGAAGAATTGCCAAGGTGTGCAGCGCGCTCCAGAGTATCCCTAGCTGAGGCAACCTCAATACCGATATCGCACACTGTGGTTCCACGGGCATTCCACTGGGTTGCGGCATGGCCAGATATCTCTTGATTCAAGACAATGCGGATATCTCCCTGCTGATAGAGGTCTGCCGCTTTGTTTTTATGTTTGCCAATTTTAGAAAAGCCCATGCTCTCTAAATAAGCACCTAAACGTTGCGCTTCTTCCCCACGGGATGCAAATTCGATGAAAGACAAACCTGTTGTTTCGCTACGCCGCGGGAAGTCAGGTAAATCCAAACTTATATCTGGTTCAGCACGCCGAACATCATCCATCAAGGAAATTAATGACCGATATCCATCTACGGCAACCAACTTTGAGGAACCCCCTCTAAATTGGTCATTAAAGATCTCTAGGCTTACAGGACCACTGTAACCGGTCGCCATGACTGCCTGCATAAAACCTTGAACGTTTAAATCACCCTCACCCGGCATGTTTCGGAAATGGCGTGACCAATAAAGAAGATCCATTTCGATCAAAGGCGCATCAGCAAGCTGCACGAAAAATATTTTATCACCAGGAATTGATCGAATGGTTGCAGGGTCAATCTTACGGGAAAGCGTATGAAAGCTATCTAAGATCAACCCAACATTTGAGTGATCGGCACGGCGCACGATTTCCCACGCATCCCGATGGTCATTGATGTGTTTCCCCCAAGCAAGCGCCTCATAGCCAACCCGGATGCCGCGATCTTTCGCAATTTCCCCAAGCTCATTAAAATCTGCAGCCGCGCGGTCAATTCCCCCAAGAGAAGATGCATGACAAGACGAACAGATTAAAACAAGGTCGGTACCAAGCTCCTGCATAAGATCAAACTTACGCTTAGCACGATCAAACGCTTTAGCGCGCATAGGCTCTGGTAAACCTTCGAAATCACGAAATGGCTGAAACAAAGTAATTTCTAGGCCGTGATCTCGAACCATGTTCCCAACGTCGCGTGGCGAGCCATCAAAAGCAATGAAATCTTGTTCAAAAATTTCGATGCCATCATACCCAGCTGCCGCAATCGCCTCTAGTTTCTCCCTGAGGTTTCCGGAAATTGAAACTGTGGCGATCGAGGTTTTCATGCTGTTATCCTTGATATCCAAACGCTCTCGGAAGCCACAAGGTAATATCGGGTACGAGCAGCATGATCACGAGCGCAAGTAACAGAATACCAAGAAAACCCCAAACTTCAGCAATAATTTCTTTTAACGGAATTCCAGTAACTGCATTGATTACAAATAATAAGATCCCGTAGGGTGGAGTTATTAATCCAATCATCGAATTAACGACGATAACGACTCCAAAATGAACAAGGTCTATACCCAAGGCCTCACAAGTTGGAATAAACAGTGGGACGATGACGAGTATTATTACCGTTGCATCCAGAATGCACCCCAACAGCAGCACAAACACATTCACCAAAATCATGAAAACCAGAGGATGCATATTAGCATCATTCAAAAACATCGAAATTGATTGTGGAATATTTTCACGAACCACAACGTAGGTAAGGATCATCGAGGCACCTATGACCAACCCCACTGATGCCGCAGATCGCGCACCATCTACGAATGCATGATATAAGCTTTTCAGTTTGATCGCGCGATAAATACCTGCAGAGATCAACAACGCGTATAATGCTGCGATTGCTGCGGCTTCTGTCGGGGTCGTGACACCGCTGTAAATACAACCAAGCAGTATGACAGGCATCAACAAGGCTGGTGTTGCTTTTACAGTCAATAATGGCAGTTCATTTAGGGGTACCACTGCATCCTGCCCGAAATCTCTTCGATGCGAAAACCAGGCATTTGCCAACATCAAGACAAGACCCATCAAGAGACCCGGGAAAATACCCGCAAGGAATAGGTCCCCAATCGATACATTAGAAACCAACGCATATAAAACCATCGGAATTGAAGGCGGAATAATTGGTCCAATCGTTGCTGTTGCGGCAGTGATTGCGGCAGCGTAGCCACGTGTGTAATGACCCGATTTCACCATCATTTCGATTATAATTTTCCCAATTCCAGCAGCATCCGCAACAGCAGATCCTGACATACCCGAAAAAATCAAGCTAGCGACGACATTGACATGTCCTAATCCGCCACGAAATCGACCGACCAAGGCCACGCAAAACTGAAGTAGCCTATCAGTTATGCTTCCAACGTTCATAATATTTGCAGAGACGATGAATAGTGGAACAGCTAATAACAAAAAGCCGTCGAATAATCGCTGAACCATCGTTTCGCCCGCGATTGCAAGATCCTGCCCGGAAACCCCCAGATAGACCACTACACCCGTGATAATGGCATAGGCGACAGGAACTCCAATTGCCGCAACCCCAAATAAAGCAATCAGACCAAAGATCAGTTCCACGCTCATGTCTCTTCGACCTCTGTGTTTTGGTTATTTGTGCGAAGTTCCAAAAAAATCCGAGAACATGACCGGATTATAAGTATGGCCATGAGAACCAGATACGGAAAGAACAACCACTTTATCGCAATCTTGTCGCCTGTGATCGGCAGTCTGAGAGTTTGAAGCTTTTTCAATTCCATAAGACGGTTGGCCATAATTGCCTCCCATGTCGCTGGTAGTGAAATTAACATGACCGCTATCAAAATAATCGCGCCCAATATCGTCATGATTTTTCGTAATCGAGGTGGAGCAGCTTGATAAAGAATATCAAATGCCACATGGTCTCGTTCCCTAACCACGAATGAACAGCCGAGAAAAATCAGCCATACCCAAAGCAATGAAATAAGATAAACAGTCCAACGAAGCGGCTCTATTTCACTCATCCACAGGGAAAGATTTTCAACAGGCATCCATTGGCTTAGTTTGCCTGAATATCTGGTGAAAATTTGAAATAAAAAAATTATAAATATTGCCGCCAACGCTGTGGCGGCAATAGCTTCTGCGATACGGGTAAGTCTGTTCATTAAAATTTTCAACTGACAGACCCCTCTAAAAATTACACAGTTAGTTACCTAACGCATTAATGCGCTCTAGAACGCCATCAGGCCAAGATGCCGCCGCTTCCGAACCTACGTACTGTGCCTGAACATGATCACGAAACGCAGCTAGATCCGGCGTATAGATCTCTACTCCTTGGCTGCGAATAAAGTCCGCCAAATTGTTCTCTTTATCAAGCTGTTTCAGACGTCCCCATGCAGCAGCTGCATCTGCAGCACGTTGCACTGTTGCTTGTTGCGCAGGTGAAAGTTTATCCCACACTTCCTTGGAAAATGCGATGTAGTTCAAGTCGACCAAGTGGGATGTAAGCGCGATCTGTTTTGTTACTTCATAAAACTTTTGATCAACAACAGTAGGCAAAGGATTATCCTGGCCATCTACAGCTCCTGTCGACAATGAGGTATAAACTTCAGAGAAAGCCAACGGTGTTGGTGATGCACCTAAAGCTGCACCAAGAAACTGCCATGCGTCAGTTCCCGGCATACGAAGATTAACTCCGGCCAAATCTGCAGGTGTTTGTACATCAACTTCATCACGAGTGAAGCGTAAGTTCACGTGGCGTTTTCCGAGATACATCACAGAAAGAAGTTTGACACCAAGCTCTTCTTCCGCTGTTTTTTTGAATGGCTCCATTAACGGATCATTGA
>Ga0213858_10001493_pt1 | contig 11157 bp, 7 predicted proteins | sample PICome_FD_160122 | JGI IMG/M metagenome (GOLD analysis project Ga0213858, IMG submission 160122) | Coastal seawater microbial communities near Pivers Island, North Carolina, United States - PICO245 | ecosystem: Environmental > Aquatic > Marine > Coastal | place: USA: North Carolina | collected... | reverse complement strand
AGTGAGTACACGAGTTTTTCCTGAGCCAGCACCAGCGATAACCATAGAAGGTCCATCTTTATGTAAAACGGCAGAGCGCTGAGCATCATTAAGTTCCTCTAAATACGACATGAATCAAACTTTAAAATTCGAATTTATTGAATTCTTTATGGGTCAGAGAATCTAAGTTCATATATTTAGTAACATCTTTTAAAACCAAAGAATGAAATCATTATCTAATTCCCTTTTCATGGCTTTTGTATTTGTATTTTCTACAATACAAGCTCAATCTATAAGTGAAAAAGCCTATTCAGATATCAATTCAAAAGTAATTGAATGGAGAAGACATTTCCATGAAAATCCAGAGCTTGGAAATCGCGAATTCAAAACCGCTGCCTATATAGAGAAGCATCTACGTAAACTAGGACTGGAGGTTCAAACTGGCGTCGGAATTACAGGTGTCGTAGGAATTTTAAAAGGTGATAAGCCAGGAAAAGTTTTGGGCTTAAGAGCTGACATCGATGCACTGCCAGTTACCGAAAGAAATGATTTACCCTTTAAGTCACAGGTGGTAACTGAATTTCTAGGTGAAACCACTGGAGTTATGCATGCCTGTGGCCATGACACACATACTGCTATCTTAATGGGTGTAGCAGAAGTGCTTGCTAAGAATAAAGACCAAGTCGCTGGTACTATTAAGTTTATTTTTCAACCTGCTGAAGAAGGACCACCACCAGGAGAGAAAGGTGGAGCTTTGTTAATGGTTGAAGAAGGTGTTCTTAAGAACCCAGACGTGGATGCTATTTTCGGATTACACATCAATTCAGCGACACCTGTTGGGCAAGTTCGTTACAAAACAGGAGGCATAATGGCCTCTGCGCAACGATTTGTTATAACCGTTAATGGAAAACAAACCCACGGCTCTCAACCGTGGTCGGGTGTTGACCCAGTTTACATCTCCTCTAAAATCATTGACGGAATTCAATCAATCATCAGTCGTGAATCAAACTTACTAAAAGAAGCCGCGGTAATATCTGTCGGTAAAATTAAAAGTGGAGTTCGATTTAATATCATTCCTGAATCAGCAGAACTTATTGGAACCATACGTACACTTGACTACGATATGAGAGACCATATTGAAGAAAGGATGAATGAAATGATTCCTGCAATTGCCGAAGCTTATGGAGGAACTGCAGAGGTTTCGATTTCAGAATCAACCGACATCACTTTCAATGATCCTGAACTCGTAGCACAAATGTTACCATCAATGGAAAAAGCACTAGGTAAAGAAAATGTTTTGCTTACAAAAGCGACGACTGGAGCCGAAGATTTCTCTTATTTCTCTAGAGAAGTACCTGGATTTTATTTCTTCCTTGGGGGTATGACTCCAGGTAATGAAACCCCATTTCCGCACCACACTCCTGATTTTTTCATCGATGAGGATGGTTTAATTCATGGAGTAAAAGTGCTTACTCAAATGAGTATGGATTACTTAAACCAATAACATGCGATTAACCCTAGTTTTTTTCTTACTTCTATTTGGAGCCAGCAGTATGATCGTGGCTCAAAAGAAAACCGATTTGATAGAAGACTTGAAGGCTCTTAATGAGTTGGTAGGAAGAAAGGAAGATGAGATTAGCAGATTAAAAAAATCACTAGTAGCAGAGGAAACCTTAAATCAAACCTACCTCTTTGAGATTGAAAATCTAAAGACAACCAATTCTGCTTTGATGAAGCGATTGAGCAATTTTACAAGTCAATCGGTAAGTAATATCATTAATATTGGAGATCAGATCGAGAGTATGCGCGTGTTAGAAAAACAAGATCAGGCCTTAAGGCAATTGATCATTGAAGAAGACTCTACGCTCATTGAAACGGTGAAACAATTAGCTCCAATTGTTACTAAAACGAGTGGCATGTTAATTAACAGAGATCGTATAGAGGTATCCTTTTCTGCGTTAGAGTATGCACTTAAAGATTCTTTACATCAAGATCCCAAATTAGTTCGTATCGACTCTGCCCTTCGTGCCATAACCGATTTAGAACTCATGATCAGTGGTGCTTTTCAACCAGTTATCATTGATTCTGTAACAGTTGACAACGAGTTAATAGCTCCGAGATTTTATGAGGTCTTCTCAAAGAGATTTGATTTAGATCAAAACCGAATAAAACTAGTTCCTACAGAGAATAACGACACGGTAATCCTTAGTCTGCGACCTTCTTTACAGAGATCTTACGAACGAATTCGATCGATATTGAAAAGGTAAAACCTCAAACCATTTACTATTTCATTTAGTTAATGAGTGACCATCCTTCTTTAAAAAATTCAGTAGCTCTGCTTAACGGTTTTGGCAAACATCGTGCAGAGGTACTTTATAAAGAGTTTGGCATTGAATCTCTATACGATTTACTATTTCATTTTCCTTTGAGGTATGTTGACAAGAGTCGATTTTATTCAATTTCAGAAATACAATCAGAGCACTCCTATGTTCTTGTCAAAGGAGTATTATTTGATCTGAGAACCGTTGGGGAAGGTCGAACAAAACGTCTCGTTGGTGAGCTTAAAGATGCTACTGGTAGCCTTGAATTAGTATGGTTCAAGCCACCACAATTTTTATTAAAAACACTGCAAAATGGACAGGTCTACCAGGTTTTTGGGAAGACCACTAAGTTTGGTAATAGCTTTTCTATTGCTCATCCTGAAATTTCAAAATTAACTAACCCTACTACAGGAAAAGGACTTGGAATTGAGCCTATTTATTCTTCAACCGATAAACTTCAAAAAGCGGGATTAAGCCAACGGATCGTAAAAGAAGGAATTAAAAAAATAGTCACCGCCATTGACTTTAGTTTAGCAGAAAATCTTCCAAAATCTCTCATTGAGAAACTACAGCTTCCTCAAAAAACAGAAGCAATTAGAAACATCCATATTCCTCAAAATTTAAAACAGGTAGATCTTGCACTAAATCGATTCAAATTTGAAGAGTTATTCTTTTTACAACTGCGCTTACTGTATAAAAATTTAGTGGGTCAAAAGAAAATTAAGGGGCGTATGTTCGATCATGTAGGTGATCTTTTTTTCGAGTTTTATGAACACCATCTCCCCTTTGATTTAACCAATGCACAAAAACGAGTAATCAAGGAGATTAGAAAGGATCTAGGTTCTGGGATCCAAATGAATCGACTGTTACAAGGAGATGTAGGGTCTGGTAAAACTATGGTTGCGCTTTTATCAAGTCTCATTGCTATCGGCAATCAATCCCAGGCTGCCATTATTGCACCAACAGAGATCTTAGCTCAACAGCATTATAACGACTTAGCATCTCTCTTAAGCCCAATTTCGGTGAATGTGGCATTACTTACAGGCTCAACTTCAAAAAAAGACAGAAAGGTGATTTTCGATGAACTATCATCAGGAAATCTTAATCTGATTATTGGAACACATGCACTTTTAGAGGATAGCGTTGTATTCAAAGATTTGGGAATTGCCATTATCGATGAGCAGCATCGTTTTGGGGTGGCACAACGTTCGAAACTCTGGAAGAAAGCAGAGGTACCTCCACATATTTTGGTAATGACTGCAACTCCTATTCCTAGAACCTTAGCAATGAGTCATTATGGAGACCTAGATGTTTCTGTGATCGATGAATTACCCCCAGGAAGAAAACCCATTCTTACCCAGCACCGCACTGATTCAGCTAGACTGAAAGTATTTCAATTCATGAAATCTGAAATTGCCAAAGGCAGACAGGTTTATGTCGTGTATCCACTTATTCAAGAGTCTGAAAAGCTTGATTATAAAGATCTAATGGATGGGTATGAAAGTATTCAAAGAGAGTTTCCACCCCCACACTATCAGATTTCAATAGTTCATGGAGGAATGAATGCAGAGGCTAAAGCTTTCGAAATGGCTCGTTTCGAAAAAGGGGAAACCCAAATTATGGTTGCCACAACCGTTATCGAAGTGGGTGTAAATGTACCAAATGCCTCCGTAATGGTCATTGAAAGTGCTGAACGTTTTGGCCTTTCTCAGCTTCATCAACTTCGAGGAAGAGTCGGAAGAGGAGCTGAAAAGTCCTATTGTATATTAATGAGTGGTTCAAAAATATCGGATGATGCCAGAACTCGATTAGAATCTATGGTAAGAACTCAAAATGGATTTGAGTTATCAGAAATCGACCTTCAGCTACGAGGGCCAGGAGATTTGATGGGAACGCAGCAGAGCGGTACGCTTCAATTAAAGGTAAGTGACATCGTTAAGGATGCTGATATACTCTACCGAGCGAGAGAGGCCGCAGAATGGATTTTAAGACAAGATCCAGAGTTAGTGCTTAATGAACATCAAGGGATACGAGCTACCCTCAATAGGCTCCTTAGAGGCAATCTTCTTTGGAGCTATATCAGTTAGTTAATCCTCTAAGGCTTATAGCTTCACTTAAATGTCGAGTACTAACCCATTCGCATTCCTCAAAATCTGCAATCGTTCGAGCAATTCTATAACTTCGTTCAATGGCCCGTATAGAGAAATTTTTCTGATTAAGTAGTCGTTGTAATATTGCTTTTGCCTTTGGCTCCATCTTAAAACCTTCTAAGTGAATTAAATTACTAACAGAGGTCGTAGGTTGATCTTTTAATCGACTCTTTCGAAATTGATTCGCCCGATTTATTCGATTCAATACCTTCCCATAGGACACCTTCTGTTTATCTGACTTAAAATCAGGTTTAAATAAGGTGATTTGAAAATCGACTCGATCTAAAAATGATGGGGTCAGTAATTTAGAATCTGAAAACGAATTATTGGTAGTCCCAATTAATGTAAAATCTGCCAAATAGTTTTTGTGATATTTCAATGTGTTCAAAGTCACAGACTTTTGTTCTATTGCTATTTTAATCAATTCCAGGATTGATTTGCGGTAACTATCTATTTCATCCATATAAAGTATTCCTCCGTGTGCTAAAGAAATTTCACCGGGATACGGATGGACTCCCCCTCCCATTAACTGAGTAGGCGATATATTCTGATGAATCTTACGAATCGTAGCCTCTTTTTGGAATGGTATATTTCTTCTACTTAGTAGTTCACATTGTTCAGTGCTTAGACTCTTAGAGGTATTTTTAGCAATCTCTAAAAAAGATTCACACAGTGAAGTTTTGCCAATTCCTGGGCTTCCCGATAGAATAGTATGATGTTTTCCCACTAAGGTAAGCTCTAAAGCTCGTTTTGCTTCGTCTTGACCAATGACATCAATTTCTCTCGCTAATTGGACTTTTAAAGATTTTCGACTAAGAGGTGAGTAATTGCCTGTTTTAAGGTAATCGATTAGCTCCTTTACTGTATTTAATACAATTATCTCAATTCCATTTAAAGCCAAGTGATCTTTGAAATTTTCTGATGAAATGATGACTTTATGAATTCCTTGTTGTTTAGCGCGCAGTAACCAACCATCAATATATGGCAGTGGTAAAATATTGCCATGAAGGTCTACCCTACCTAGAAATAGAATGGATAAGAGACTATCTGAAATATCTGGATGCTTTAAGGTATACAATGACATGAAAAAACTCAATTCTACAAAGGAATAGTGCTTGGATGAAATAGGTGTTTCAGCACTCAAAGTGATACGTTTTAGTGGCAATCGAACATTAAGACGATCTAAGACCCTAACCAGTTTATCTATGCTCGATCGACAATGCCCTTGAGGTAAATTATTAAACCGAAAACCATAACCTTTTGAAATGGCGAGGGAAAGCGAACTAATCTCGTAAGAATTTCCTGTTAGAATGGGAATATGTAGTTTCTGAGCCATATTGGGCTCAAAGAAAGAGGTGTTTAATGCAACAACTATTCAGTAATTTCCAAAGCCTCAAAAGTTTTCAATGAGGTCCTTAAAAACTCTTTAAAATCAGCAACTGAAGTCATTTGAACCGGTGTATTTAATAGGTCATAGTTCGAACTTATAGGTACATAATAGGGTTGAGATATCACCTTAAAATTAACACCTTGAAAAAGCGAGTAGTATTGACCTACGGTTTTCACTTCTTTGGTTCCACCATTAGACAAAAGATATGCTCCTGCTCTATTATCGTTTAACTTTTCGCGGTCATCTACGTATAAGCTGATAATGACAAATTGCTTAGCTAACAACTCATAAATTTCAGGATCTGACCAGACTTCTGATTCCATCTTTCGACAGTTAACACAGGAATATCCGGTAAAATCGAGCAATACAGGTTTCTCTTTCGCCCTAGCCTCCTTAACTCCTGATTCTAAATCATGAAAACAATTAAGCCCTAATGGGCAATCCGCATCTTCTTCAAATTTCAGACTGTAATAAGATGGTGGAGCAAAGGCACTTAAAAAACCAAGATTTGAAACGGATGAAAATCCAGAAGTAATCAGTACGAGAAAATAAATACTTATACCAGAAAACACTACCCTAACAACTCCGATAGCTTTGTCTTGAATAAAGCGGATAAGGTAATAACCGAGTAAACCCAATCCTAGTGCCATCCACAAACCCAACATATATTCAAGCTTGAAAATTCCCCACTTTCCGATAAGATCGGCGTTGGATAAGAATTTCAAAGCTAGAAAGGCCTCGACGACCCCCAGACCTACCTTTAATTCCTTCATCCATTCACCAGATTTAGGAAGTTTCTTAAGAACTGAAGGGAAATAAGCAGCAAGAGTAAAAGGAATCCCAAGACCAAATCCAAAGCCATTAAATACAAGCGTTAGATTCACTCCCAGATCAGATCCATTACCAGTAAGTAAGGTACCCAAGGCAGCGCCTAAAATTGGACCCGTACATGAAAAAGACACTAACACTAGGGTTAAAGCCATAAATAGAATGGCCAATATACCTTTAGAATTATTTGCCTTTTCATCGATTTTTTGCGTCCAAGATTGCGGTAGTTGAATTTCTTTACCCGAGATAAATGAAACTGCAAAACCGAAGAGTACGATAAACAGTATTAAGTTTACCCAAAGATTAGAAGCCAATTCGTTAAATAACTGAGCATCTTTCGACCAACCCAAAAGAAAAGGGATACCTAATAAGGTATAGATAATAATAATCGCTAATCCATAAAAGATAGCGTGTTTACGACTTTTAGCGGCGCTAAAATAAGAAGTGGTTAATGGAATTAAGGGAAAGACACAAGGGGTTAATAAAGCTATCAAACCTCCTATAAATCCGATCCACCAAGCAGAGAAACTACTACTCTTTGCTTGAACTATCGTAGCAGATAATCGGTCTAAATTTTTTAAAGGAACCCTAAGTTCATCTACCGATCGCGTCTCTTTGCTATTAGTTTGAAAGGTGGTGACATCACCAAGATCAAAAACAAAGGTCTCTGTAGCCGCTATACATACGGTTTGACACACTTGATAATACAAGGTAATATTAACGACCGCCCCAGGGTCTAAAAGCTTAATATCTTGATAGAATGAAGCTCTTTGCTTAAATATTAATTCAGTAACATCAAAAACTTCATTGTAACTAGCAATAGACTTAGACTCAACAACGGCTCCTATTCGTTCAAAATTTTTAGAATTTTCGAACTCAAAGAAAGCCGGCTGACTTCCACCTTCTGGCGAATGTTGAGAAAAAATATACCATCCGTCCTTGATATTAGCCTCAAAGAATAATCTATAAGTACCCTCGGCTGTTCGTTCTACTTTTGTTTCCCAAATAACAACGTCATCGGTACTGATAGCACCTAGCCCGATCCCTTGAATGAGGGTTAAGAAATAAAAAACAACTCTTAAAAACATCTAATCAGCCAATTTACAGAATCATTATCTAAGGGTTCGTAACCTGGGTTCAGATAATGACCTAGAACGGCCACCGTTTCCTCTCCATCCTTGATAACAACAATTCTTTTTTTATTCACGGGATTAATTTTTAAATCTCGAAGTAACTTGGAAACTTTCTTTTTACCTCCATTTTTGAACTGAATATAATCTTCTAAATTCCAAGGTCTCAATTGTAAAGAATTGCTTACAGCGGAGCCATTGATCAAAATTTCATTTTGTTTTAATTCGATTTTCTTTCGATCTAATTTCTTTACGATTTCAAGCTTGTTATAGCTGTAAAGAATATTCAAATTAGCAAAGATTAATTCATTATCGAATTTAAAAAGCGTATAATCCCCAATAGTGATATACTTACCATTCTCAGCTGTGTAAAGGCGAATAAGCGATTCTGTATCAATCACTCCATAAGGAGCAAACAAAAGCTTTAAATAGGTAATATTCGGTTGTAATTCTTTTAATTTAAGAATATTGAGATACCAGATTTTATCTTCATTCTGAAAGGCAATATCCTTCCATAAAAGGTTACGATAATCTTCTAACAATAAATAAGAATCAGTAAGCGAAGCTATAGAATAGTTTAAACGCTTACGAACATCTGGGAGATTCTCCTCAACCGAAGTAATCACCTGATTTCTAATGATGTTGCGCAAATAATCATTAGATTGATTTGAGGCATCTTCTCGCCATTTTAATCCATTTTCCTGTGCATATTGTAGTAAATCGTCTTTATGAAAACTAATAAGTGGACGAATTACTAAAGCTCGATTAGAAAGGCTCTTGAACTGCATTAAATGCATTCCTCTGAACCAATGAATAAGTCCTGTTTCAATAGCGTCATCTAAGTGATGTGCAGTAGCTATAAAACTTAACTGATTTTTACTAAGGAGCGACTGAAACCACTCGTATCGAATCGAACGCGCCTTTTCTTGAATACCAGGTCCTTTAGCTATGGGAGCTTCTAAATAATGAAAAGGAACGTTATACTCTGCAGCGCAGTCTCGAGCAAATAAAGCGTCTTGCTCACTGTCGTCTCCCCTTAATTGGTAATTTACATGGGCAATTTGAAAATCAATCTTAGCTGAGTAAAGTAATTCAGCTAGGACCCGACTATCGAGTCCTGAACTAAAGGCAAGTAAGATTTTGGCTTGCTCAAGCCCAGGATTTTGTTCGAGAAATTGAGCGAGTAACTTCAAATATTAAGTGTGTAAGGCTCTATTTTCGGTAGCTGCAAGTGCTGCTTCTTTAATCGCTTCTGAATAAGTCGGATGGGCATGCGACATTCTAGCAATATCTTCAGCAGAGGCTCTAAACTCCATTGCGGTTACAGCCTCTGAAATTAAATCGGCACATCTAGCACCAATCATGTGTACTCCTAACACTTCATCTGTAGATGCATCTGCTAAAATTTTAACGAATCCATCAATATCTCCGCTTGCTCTTGAACGTCCTAATGCACGCATCGGGAAACTTCCCGCTTTGTAGGCTAGCCCATCAGCTTTTAACTGCTCTTCAGTACGACCTACTGCCGCCACTTCTGGCCAAGTATATACCACACCTGGGATTAGGTTGTAATTGATATGTGGTTTTTGTCCAGCAATTACTTCTGCAGCAAAAACACCCTCTTCTTCGGCTTTATGAGCTAGCATAGCTCCGGCTACAACATCTCCGATAGCGTAAATATGAGACTCTTTTGTTTGTAATTGTTCGTTTGTGATTATTCTACCTCTTTGGTCTATTTCTATCTGAGTATTTTCTAGTCCTAACCCTTCAGTATTTGGAACACGACCTACAGATACAAGTGCGTAATCACCTTCAAAAACGACTTCTTGATTTTTCTTATCAGTCGCCTTGACCATCACCTGATTTCCTTCTCTAGTGACACTTGAAACTTTGTGTGAAACATAGAATTTAACTCCTTGTTTTTTCATCACCTTAGTCAGTTCCTTAGAAAGCGCAGCATCCATAGTTGGAATGATGCGATCAGCGTATTCAATAACGCTAACCTCAGCTCCTAATCTGCGATACACTTGACCAAGCTCTAGACCAATTACCCCTCCTCCAATGACTAGAAGATGTTTTGGAACCTCTGAGAGTGATAAAGCTTCTGTTGAAGTAATCACACGATCTTTATCGAGTTCAATGAAGGGCAAATTGCCTGGCTTAGAACCTGTCGCGACAACAAACTTAGAGGCGGTTACTTCAATCGTTCCCTCATCACCAGAAACCTGAAGTGTTTTTGAATCTTTAAAAGTTCCCAAACCTCTGATCACTTCGATTTGGTTTTTATCCATCAGATACTCGATTCCTTTTACGGTTTGATCAACTACTGATTGTTTTCTCTCAATCATCTTTGAGAAATCGAAGCTAACACCCCCTGAAATTTGTATACCGTGATTTTCAAAATCGTGAACAGCCTCTTCATATCTATGTGAAGAATCTAGTAGTGCTTTAGACGGGATACATCCGACATTTAAGCAAGTACCACCTAGGGTGTTGTCCTTCTCAACAATGGCGGTTTTTAAACCTAATTGCGCTGCACGAATGGCAGAAACATACCCCCAGGACCTGAACCAATAACTACTAAATCAAACGTTTTCATTCTATTTTATTCAAAATTTTAACCCTGCAAAATTACCTAAAATTGGATAGATTTTGGACATTACTTAGTTAATGTTGTAATATCGTAAGAACTTATAAATTCTCTGAATGAAGTCTACCCAGCCTATCAGCCTAACCTTAGCCTTAACCCCTCTATTATTGTTGGTTATCCTATTGGGAATCAACGTATTTTATTTTGGAGATGCAAGTTTAGACGGTTCAAATCAGTTTATTTTACTAATCGGTGGTTTTCTAGCAGCACTTGTTGGGTTTTACCAGAAGGTATCCTACGAGGATATGATGGACGCGGTCTCCAACAACTTAAAATCAACTTCAGGATCATTACTCATACTTCTTATGGTCGGGGCTCTGTCGGGTTCTTGGTTAATTAGCGGAATCATCCCGAGTATGATTTTTTATGGGATAAAAATTCTTAATCCAACGGTCTTTTTAGCAGCTAGTGTAGTTATCTGTGCCTTAATATCAATAGCTACAGGGAGCTCTTGGACCACTTCTGCAACGGTAGGAATCGCACTAATCGGAGTAGGTAATGCCATGGGAGTTCCAGTAGGCATGACTGCTGGAGCAATCATTTCGGGCGCTTATTTTGGAGATAAAATGTCCCCTTTAAGCGACACCACAAATTTAGCTCCTGTTATGGCAGGAGGTGAACTCTTCAGACATATCCGCTACATGACCTATACAACGATTCCATCAATCCTAATTACGTTGATTGTCTTTATTGTTTTAAGCTTGGGACT
>Ga0213858_10001492_pt1 | contig 11162 bp, 7 predicted proteins | sample PICome_FD_160122 | JGI IMG/M metagenome (GOLD analysis project Ga0213858, IMG submission 160122) | Coastal seawater microbial communities near Pivers Island, North Carolina, United States - PICO245 | ecosystem: Environmental > Aquatic > Marine > Coastal | place: USA: North Carolina | collected... | reverse complement strand
TTAATTTTTGGACTGAATATTTGGTTTCTTTATTGGTTGTTCTTTAAGAAATTCAAAAAAGCTTACTCTATTATTTTTACTTATCTTTTGGGATTTGGTCTGATTTTATTTGTTTTAATTGGGTATTTATTGTTTTTTGATTTAGTGGAACCATTTTATGCCATGTATATCAAAAATAATATTTTAATTAAGGCACACCAGGTACAAAATATGTTTAAAGATTTGGAGGAGTGGTATTTGTTGTTTTTTCAGGAAGGTGTATATTATGATGAATTAGCTTGGTTTTTCAGATCTTGTATGTTTTTATTTTTAGGTTTCTTCATTATTACTTTTCTCTTAAAAAGCTTTTTAAAGCCAAATAAATCGAATGGGATATTATCTTTAAAAACCATCAATTTTAATCTTTTATTCGTTTTACTTATTTTATTATTAGCTGTTTTCGCTGTGATAAGACCAGGAAGGATGGGATTAGCTGCTAAGACCAGTTGGGGCCATTATCTATTGTTTATTGTGATTCCCGGGGCTATGTTTTGTGCTTTTCTTTATTTTCAGGGCATCCGTCATCTTAATAAAAAAATAGAGAGTTGGGTGTCTTTAGGTTTAAAATTGTTGCTATTTATTTTTATTGTTATAAAGATTGAAATGTATTTAGATTATGGTGACTCTTTATCGGATATTCGATTTAATAATCCTTACATCAACCAATTATCTAATAGTCATAACTCCTATTTAAAAACAGAAGGAAAAATATTAACCCATTTTAATAAGGAATATGATCCGTTAGCTATCTGGGGTTATAATTATGACGTTTATATTCAAACAAAATTAACTCAGGCAACTCGAGATGGTTCTGATTGGTATATGTCTACTAAATACAGTCCTGTATTGCCAGAAGAAATTACGAGTTATCATAAAAAACAATATTTAAGAGATTTAAAACGATCCAAACCCAGGACTTTTATAGACTTTACGAACGAAGAGTTTCGTGGAATTAACGATTTAGAGATAGTAAATTATATTGAATGTAATTATCACTTGATTTATAAGAATGATTACCGTGCAATCTATTTGAGAAATGACTTAAACTTTTATACTTCAGGAAAATCTTAAAGTGCTAAATTACTTTGTAAATAAAGCAGCATAGAAACTAAAACAAAAAGAATTATTTTTTGCTCTGATAAGGTCACTCTAACTTAGTGGTAGAGGTGGTTTAATTTTTATTTACTTTTTGGATCAAAAAGTGTCATTAGTGCCATGATAATTCCTATGTTAAAGGCAAAAAAAGATAAAATAGGTAGGTTGATCTTGTGAAATTTTTTACCTGCCCTTTGTTATAATATTCACAATTTCAATATTTAACTAAACACAAACCAAGTATTGTCATTTTCTAACTATTCTTAAAATAACTAATACTGTGTATTCCATCTTTAATAAATTATATTATTTATCCTATCCTATCTACAAGCCACTGTATTTTATTTACAAAGGGATTAGTGATCGAAAGAAAATTGCAATAATTGAAGAATACCTTAAACCAGGAATGACAGTTTTGGATATTGGTGCAAATATTGGATACTATACCAAACTGTTTTCTAAATCTGTTGGAAGTACTGGAAAAGTTTTTGCCTTTGAACCCGATGATACTAATTTCAGGCACCTAAAAGAAAATACTAAAGGTTTAGGTAATGTAACTACTATTAACAAAGCGGTAGGAGAAAAAAGCCAGCAGGTGAAATTGTATTATTCTGAGGAAATGAATGTTGATCATCAGACATACGATAGTGGTGTATATATCACTCAAACCATGCCAGCCATATCACACCAAACCGTGCCACATGTATCACTTTAAACCATGCCAGCCATATCAATCCAAACCATGCCACTAAATATTGTTAGAAAATAAGTTGGGTCAGGTTTCAATCAGCTGTATTAACAGCTAGCCAGGGGGCTAAGTATTGAACAAGATGAGGAATTTTGTAGCTCATCAAATACTTAGCATATGGCAAATAAAATCGTTGAAATCATGGACTTAAAACACTTATTGCGGTTAAAATCGACAGGGCATAGCAACCGGGAGATTAGTCAGATTCTGGGGCGATCTCGTAATACGATTAATGATTATGTCAATCTGTTTGGTAAATCCGGGAAGGATTTTGCTTCATTGAGTCAGTTGGACCTATCCTCCCTCTATCGACTATTGGGTCAGCTAAAAGGTAATCAAATTCCCATTAAGGATACTCGATATGCTCATCTGGAAGATCATAAACAGACCTACCTTAATGATCTAAAACGTCCTGGAGCCACGTACCAAACGCTGTGGTATGCGTATAAAAAGAGTTGTCCGGATGGTTACGGCTACACCCGTTTTAAGCACTATCTTCAGCAATTTGAAAAGGCAAAGGATTACAGTATGCCTATGCGCCATAAATATGGAGATAAGCTCTTCATTGACTACACAGGCAAGAAACTACCGGTGGTAGACAGGGCTACTGGAGAAGTAAAGCAGATGGAAGTTTTTGTTGGTGTTTTGGGTGGCAGTAATTACACTTATATAGAAGCCTGTCCAAGTCAAAACCTGGAGCATTTTATCACGTGTACAGTTAATTGTTTGGAATATATGGGTGGTGTTCCTCAGGCCTTAGTACCGGATAATTTAAAATCGGCTGTGACCAGAGCTGATAGATATGAAGCGATGGTCAACCGTCAATATAAATCTCTGGCACTACATTACGACACCGTTGTTTATCCCACCCGTGTGGCTAAACCAAGGGATAAAGCCCTGGTTGAAGGTGCGGTCAAACTCGTCTATCAACGTATTTTTTTCCACCTGAGTAAACAGACCTTTTTCTCTCTGGCAGAACTTAATGAACAACTTCATCTTTTGCTTGCCAAGTATAATGACGCCCCTTTTTATAAACAAACGGAATCAAGAAAAGAGCGATTTGACAGGGAGGAAAAAGAACTATTAAAACCCTTACCGTCCTATCGTTTTGAACAAAAACAGATCGCCCGGAATCTGGTCCACAAGAATTGCCATATCTGGTTAAACAAGCATTATTACAGTGTTCCCCATAGTTACGTTGGCAAGAAGGTTCGTGTATATTACAACAGCCAAACGGTTGAAGTATTCTTCAATTACGAGCGCATTGCCATCCATAAATACTGTGAAAAGCCCTGGGATTATACGACGATCAAAGAACACATGCCAGATCATCACCAGTTTGTAATGGACTGGAACCCAGGTCGTTTTATCAACTGGGGAGAGCAAATCGGAAAAGCCACCGGTGAATACATCCAGAAAGTGTTGAATAAAAGATCTTACCCTGAACAAGCCTATAAATCCTGTCTGGGTATTTTAAATCTCAGTAAAAAATACTCCCCCGAAAGACTGGAAAAAGCCTGTCAGAGAGCTTTGAGTTATGAGAAATATTCCTACCGAACCATCGACAGAATACTCTACCTGAAAATGGATCAAATCCAGGAGGACACTTCCTCCGAAAAAGCCAAACTGCCCGACCATGATAATATCCGTGGGTCTACCTATTTTGAATAAAAAGATGGGCAAGGTATTATTTTTTCTTTTTCATCAGCCCTCAAAAACGGTGGGGACTGTTGGAAAAGAAAAAAGCGGGCAGGCATAGAAAAAAACATCATTCACTAACCCATTATAAAATATGAATATAGCAACCTTAGACAAATTACGTTCCATGCGCCTTTTTGGCATGTATACGGCCTTTGAAGGACTGGTCAAAACAGCTAACCTAAAAGAGTACAGCCATGATGAGTTGATGGCTCATCTGGTAGAAGCTGAATGGAATGATCGGCACAACCGAAAACTAGCCAGGCTTATTACCTATGCCAGGTTTAGGTATCAGGCCAGAATCGATCTGATAGATTTTAACCATCCCAGAGGTCTAGATAAAGGTTTGATCCAGCGACTTGCTACCGGAGATTTTATCAACAAGGCTCAAAATGTGATCATTGTTGGACCAACCGGTGTGGGCAAAAGTTTTATCGCTTCAGCTCTGGGGTACCAGGCCTGCATGCTGGGTTTGAAAACTTTTTATGCCAGTTCCTATAAGCTCTTCAGTAATCTCAAGCAAGCTAAAGCCGATGGTTCTTATCAGAAAACGCTGAAAAGAATCGAAAAACAACAGTTGCTCATACTTGATGACTTCGGTCTTAAACCAATGGATGCCAATGCTCGAATGGCTCTAATGGAAATTATTGAGGATCGTCATCAAAAATATGCTACCATGATCACAACTCAGTTACCTGTTAAGCATTGGCATGAGGTCATTGGAGAAAGCACCATTGCTGATGCCATCCTCGATCGACTGGTTCATAGTGCACATAAAATTATATTAAGCGGAGAATCCATGCGAAAAAAATTAAAAAAATAGTACTTTTAATCTCTTACCTGACTCAACTTAGGTGGCACAGTTTAAAGTGATATGACTGGCACTATTTAAGTTGATACGACTGGCACCCTTTGAATGATATGGGTGGCTTAGTTTGGTGTGATATATCCACATTGCGCCTACCATCGCAATAAATGAAAACGAAGGACGGTATATTGTCTTTAATTTTTATAATGCAACCTCCATTAACCTGACGGGAGATACGCCTAAAGGATACATCCTTGCCCCAAATGCCACCTTTACCAAAAAAAACAGCTCCACCAATGTGGCCGGTCAGGTTTTGGTACAGAACTATATTCACGAAAATGGCGAATTGCATTACTATACTTTTGATGCGATTATCAATATTCCTCCCAGTGGTCCGCTGGTTGAAATCTGTGATAATGGTATCGATGATGACGGTGATGGAAATATTGATTGTGCAGATAATGACTGTACGACCAGTTCTGTCTTTATTGGTAACGACACCACCATTTGCAATGGCGATAATCTTACATTAAAAGCCACAATCACAAATTGTAATCCAGGCTTATGTACCGGAACCACAATTTCCGCCAATGTCCATATTGGTAATAATGTAGACCTGTACACACCTCTGTCCAGGTTTAATATGAAAGGTGGTTCACTAACTACAGCTGCCCAATTTAAAAACACCTATGGGATAAGATTTATAGAGAATGTCTGCTTATCGTTGGGAAGCAATTTAGAAAATCAAAATGGTTCTGACTACCTTTTCAACACATGCGCAAAAATAGGAATGCTCAATTGGGGAGTAGTCATTAATCAGGCAAACAGTACTATGCATTTAACAAATTGCAATTTCCATCTGTATAATGGACCCTTTGAAAATAACGGTGACCTAATTGGTACAGACGTGAATTTATGGATAGAAAATAATCATATGATTAATTACGGAAACTGGAATATTTCCGTCAACAATTACTGTGCTGATCAATTAATCGGTTTACCGGCTGAATCCCTCCTCTCCGCCCAAAATTGTAACAGCATCAGTAACATCTTAAATGAATGCCTCTGTCACTAAAAATCTTTTTAACTTTCATTACCTGTTCAGCCACATAAGAATACTACGAGTTACCATATCCGAAGCATCATGCTGGACGAAATGTCCGGCCCCCGGAATGGTTACCAGGGTAAGGTCTTTTTCCAGCCAATTCCCGGTGTCATTCAAAGCGCCGGGCAATAATGCCCAGTCCTCCAGGCCATGAATCATCAAAACCGGGCATTGTACCTTCACAACTTCGGAGACATCTTCCTCATAGGATTCTGCTGAAGGGTAATTAGCTTTATAGTAATTGAGCATCGCTTCAAAGTCAGACCTTCGGTAAGCTGCAATATATTTCTCTTTCACTGTTTCGTCGTTGATCCATCTAGCCAATGCTTCCGCAGTAATTCCTTCATGTGCATTTTCCTTTTGAAAATTACGGGCATACTGACTGTTTTCCCTTTGTTTTGGATTATTTACCAATTCCCTGGCAAGACCCCGGGGATGGGGCAAATTGCAGATAATCAATTTTTCAATCCATTCCGGCTGGCTCATTGCAAAGGCCCATGAAATAGCTCCACCCCAGTCATGGCCAATAATAATCGCTTTATCCGCTCCATGATGCTTAATTACGGCCATAATATCACTGACCAGTAAAGGCATGGCATAATTGGCAACACCTTTTGGTTTATCACTTTTATTATAGCCTCTCAAATCAACAGCTACTACTTTATATGTATCAGACAGGGCTTCCATCTGATGCCGCCAGCTATACCAGAAATCCGGGAAGCCATGAATCATAACCACCAGGGGACCTTCTCCCATGGTTGCATAGTGAATTTTTACCCCATTATTATCGGCATAACCATGCTCAACCAATTGCATGACATCTGTGGATTGTCCATTCAGATCAAAACAAAATAAAAAAATAAAAAAACAGATCAGGTTTTTCATAATTTATTTATTCTTAAGTTCCATTTATTTTTTCGGTGCCTAAGGCGCCGAAAAAGAAGGATTTTAAGGGCCCAAAAAACTCGTCCGACACTATGCTAAAATTATCAAATTTAACGTAATTCCACATATAGCACAGAGATCAAAGCACTAATTTGATGTAATATTCAGAAAGACAAATCAAAAATCAGCTACTATTGAACGGTATCAAGTAAAATAAAAAGATTACAAATGACAGAACAAAGAGAAAATCAAAAAGTCACAAATAAAACTGGAGAAGATGCTCGCCGGCCAGCTTTTGTTCAAAGTCTGGCAATTGCAGCCTCCTTTGTTTTGCTAATAACCGGTGCCTGGATCATTTTTTCCCAGCCTGTTTCTCCAAAAAAACTATATGCCCGTAATTTCACCTTCCATCCGGACCTGTTATCCCGCGAAGTGGAGGACCGGCTTTCAGAAACCGGCTTTGGAGCCAACTGGAAATTATTAGAAGAATTAAAGGCGGGTATGTCTGCCTATAACTCAGGAGAGCTCCAACAAGCCCGAGAGCATTTTAATGCATTTCAAACAGCTGTTCCCCAGGACGGACTGAGCCCTTTTGCCGGATTTTATGAAGCGATTGTATTACTAAAACTGGAACAAACCAATGAAGCTATATCCAAATTACAAGGATTGACCCAAAAATCTGGTTTTCCATTAAAGGAGGATGCCAAATGGTATCTGGCACTTGCTCAGATAAAGCAAAATAATCCGGAGACTGCTCGCCTAATCCTGAAGGAATTAAGGGATGTTGAAAAATATAGCATAAAAGCAGACAAACTTTTTAGTAACCTTTAAAAATAAAGCCTATTAATTCCAAAAAAATCATATTTGAATATAGTTTTTTTCAGTCTTATGACTTTATAACCTCCATATTCCGTGTTCCTTTTGTGGTCTATTTCAACCACTACCCTATTGCCGTAAGCGGACAACTGGCAGATGCCTATGATAATTTTAATATAGGGCCGATTTTTATTTTTCTTTAAAACCCGAAGTCTTTTACATGCAGGGCTTTATTGTACTTTTGGTAGCCCTTAGTTTATCTTTTTATCCAATTTTAATTGCTCGCCTTCAACCAAAAAAGGCGATGCGAAACTGATTTTAATCAAATATGCTCTTACTACCTGCCTGGACAGCCATTCGACTGAAACCGGTAGAAGCTATGCGAAAAATCTGAAATCGATATTAAAATAAAAAACGCCCCTGTCTAGTAAGACAAAGGCGTACAACCAATATTAACTTGAATTTTATTTAAATATTAAGAGACCGGAATTTACAAAGCAGGCAAAATAACTGAATCAATTACATGTACTACACCATTGGTCGCCTGTACATCTGTAGCAATAATAGCAGCTGAATTCATCATAGCATCAATGGTCGGTGTAATTCCGGACAAATTGATCTTGAAAGTACTGTTTTCCAGTAGCGTTGGGACTTCCTGACCATCCGTTAAGTCTGTTGATCTTACATTTCCTGCTGCAGTTACATGATACATTAATACTTTTTCCAAAACGGCTACCGGAATATCATTAAGCGTATTCCAGTCCCCATTGCTGTCTAGCAGCGCCTGGAAGGCATCATTCGTTGGAGCAAAAATGGTAAAAGGACCCTCACCCGTCAGTGCAGAAACAAAATCAGTACTGAGATCAGATCGGGTTAAGGCGGCTACAAGTGAAGAAAACATTGGATTAGACAAAGCAAAGGTCACAACCGTAGGTGGTAAAATCACCTCGTCAATAACATGAATTACCCCATTGGATACTTCATTGTCAGTACCTATTACGCTGGAAGCACCATTGATCTTAACTCCACCATCTACACTAATGTACACACTGGTATTTGTCTGATCCGAAAAGGAAGTAGTAGATAAAGTCGTAAAATATCCCGTGCTCAAATCAGTTGATCGTACATCGCCGGAAAGAACATGGTAAGTTAAAACAGAAGTCAAAACATTTAATGGAATATCATCCAGAGAATTCCACTCAGGATTGCTGTTTAATAAATTAACAAAGGCGTCGTTTGTTGGAGCAAAAATTGTAAAAGGACCTTCGCCTGCAAGAACCCCTGCTAAACCTGCCTTTGTAACAGCCTCCACCAAAATACTGAAGTTTTCATTTGCCAATGCAAATTCCACTGCATTCGGTGTGGCATTAGCAAAAGCAGCAGGTAAAATTACCGCATCTATAGCATGAACTACACCATTCTGCCCTTGTACATCTGTCAATATGATATTTGCCGTATTTGCACCTGCAATTATTTTTGGATTTCCACTAAGGTCTATTGTAAATGACTCTTCTCCGAGTAGAGTAGGCACTACCTGATTATCCTGCAAATCCGTTGATCGAACATTTCCTGCAGCCGACACATGATATTTCAATACATCTTCCAGCACGGCTACTGGTACGTCATCCAGAGTATTCCAGTCTTCACTGCTGTCTAATAATGCCTGAAAGGCATCGTTCGTTGGCGCAAAAACAGTAAAGGGTCCTACCCCACTTAGGGCTGCAACAAAATCAGTCATAAGGTCAGATCTTGTTAAAGCGGCCACCAGGGAAGAAAATGCCGGATTAGATACAGCAAAAGTCACTACATTAGGTGGTAAAATTACCTTGTCAATTACATGAATAACACCATTCGATACTTCATTATCAGCTCCGGTAACACTTATATCACCATTCAGTTTAACACCATTATCCGTATTCACATACAAACTGGCATTTACACCATAAGGGGTTGCACTGACTGTTTCAACATATCCGGTAGACAAATCGGTTGATTTCAAATCATCAGCAACCACATGATAGGTTAAGACTGTGGTAAGTACATCGGTAGGAATATCATCGAGCGTATTCCAGTCTGAATTACTATTCAATAAATCCTGGAAAGCAGCATTCGTCGGAGCAAAAATAGTAAAGGGGCCATTTCCGGAAAGTGTAGTTACCAGATCAGCTCTGGTCAGTGCAGATACCAGAATGCTGAAATCAGCATTGTCTGAAGCAAATTCTACAGCATTTGGTGTCTCAGGGGCAAGGGGTGGTTCAACTACATCGTCATCACCACAGGCAGTGAAAACAGCTAGAGAGAGTAATAAAGCAGATAGATAATAAAATCGAAATAATGATTTCATAATTTTAATTTTTAGGTTAATAAGAGATTGTTAGCTATTTGGACGTAAACAGAGTTAATTTTTGCCCAAGCAATTGATTACTTCCATACTAAATAATTTTTCTTTAATTTTGTTTAAAGTTTTATAAAAAAAATTAAACAAAATTAAAGAAATAAAGAAAATGTCCGGTTGGATCTTTACACTTATCCAAAATAATCTCTGAACTTACTTATGATTTTTTGGTAATCTGGAAGGATTTATCCGATTGTAGCGCTTAGGTTTTGAAAAGGATTCAATTGATCTATCGTTTTTAAATCGTCCCTGCTCCACAAATAGTTATACATTTTTATCCGAACATTTCTCCTGTCAATATCAACCATTGAGAAACCATTTTCCTCGACATTTTCAAAGTCCTCTTCAATACCTATAGCATTAGGAGCAGAAGCTTTTATTTTTCTGAAAGTGGAAGGAAATACAGTTGCGCCAAGGGGTCCGGCCAAATAAGCATGAATGGGATTGTCACTCATGTCTGACAGATCATTCCGATATATCCTGCCGGAGGCGAAGGTATGCAAATCACCACTGATCATTATTGGTTTTTTAAAGCTGGTTGCATGCATTTTATGTAATATTCGGTCATGTTGCAGTTGCCAGCCTTTTTGCCAATAGGGCTTATTCAGATCATCTTGAAGTTTGCCCTCTTTTCCCAGCAAATCCGGATACCATTCCAACCACTTGCCGGCAGACCAGCCAAAGGGTGTAGACGGTACGTGTATGGTATGCTTAACCGATTTGGATGCTGTTCTGGAATGCAACCAATTTTCGGTAGCAATGGGTAAAAACTGAGCTTTTGCTCCCTCTAAAGTTACAAACCGGCGGCAATCATACATTAATAATTCAGCCAGTCGACCATATCTAAGCGTACCAAAAGATTCTGAGGTCCCCGCTACCCTATCCGGTGCCCCCGACCCTGGTAAATCAAGCGGTCGGTTTTCATCTGGTAAAAACTCAGGCAAATACATCCTTGCAACGGTTCTGCCCAATTCAAGCTGAAAAGGTTTGGGTGGAAAAGTAATCAATACATCATTAGCCTCATCATTTTCAAAATAGTCATGGTCGTCACTAAAAAAGAAAACAGGCGTGGAACGGCAGGCCGTACCATATAAATCTATGATTTGGGGATTAACTACTTTTTTTAGTATTTCTTCGTTTTCTGTTCCAAGTACCGGCTGATTCCGGTCAAATTTAGGGGCAATTGACAGAATTCCGGGGGAATCATCAACACCGGGTCTTGTCTTTCCATTCCCTGATAAATCCCAATATAACGTATCTCCAATAATAATAAGAGCATCAGGATCCATGCTAAGCCCCTTATTAAGCAGCCGAATTCTCTTTTCAGCAAAATGGGCAGATGGTTCTTTTTCATCCTCAGGAACAGGTATAAACTTCTGCACTTCCGGGTGCCCACCGGCACAGGTGTACACCATTAACTTCAAATGATTCGGATCAGACCCGGGACTGGGAAAGGTTTTCAGTGGCCAGGGATCGCATAAGGCTTTCTCTCCTTCAAAAAGTCGCAAATCATAGCTTGTATCAGCCAGCAAATCCGGGCAATCAAATTTCCAGAAAAAACCTTTTGTATCCT
>Ga0213858_10001491_pt1 | contig 11164 bp, 6 predicted proteins | sample PICome_FD_160122 | JGI IMG/M metagenome (GOLD analysis project Ga0213858, IMG submission 160122) | Coastal seawater microbial communities near Pivers Island, North Carolina, United States - PICO245 | ecosystem: Environmental > Aquatic > Marine > Coastal | place: USA: North Carolina | collected... | reverse complement strand
AATTTGCTCTGATATCTCACCATTCAGTGGGATAATAGCGTCATATTGATGATACTCTGGTAGAGTAAAGGAACAGTAAGTGGTTTTGGACTTGTGAATTTCAGCCAAGATGTCTTTGTTATTCAAGTAATTTCTTTTTTTCATATAATACTCCATATATATTTATAATAATAGCATATACCCAAGAAAAAGTCAACTAAATAATGTATAAGGAGAAAATAATGTCTGTAGGACCTTTTGCTAATATGCCTGAAGTCCCGCAAATCAATCTAGGGGCGGCATTTGGCGATGCAAAAAGCACTATCATGGGAGGAATCAGCGGAGCTGAAGGAGCACTCCAAGGATCAGCAGATTCTGATGGGGGATTTTCCCTAGGAGGGGCAATATCTAAAGGTAAAACGGCAATAGGAGGGGCGCTTTCAGGAGCAGCAGATGCTGTTGGGCTTGGAGGTATCTTTGGCGGCAAGGGAGGGCAGAATCCAGCTGGAGGCTCTGGAGCAGGAGCACAATTTACTTCACAAGGAGTACCAGACTGGCGTGTAAAGATAATGTTACCAGATGAATTCAAGAGATTGGGCGGAGATATATTCAAACCATTAATAGAAACAGATAATGCGTTAGTATTTCCTTATGCGCCAATGACAGCTATTGCTTATGAATCATCATATACAGATTTTCATCCCACTCATAGTAATTATGCATTCAAAGCATACCAAAATAGCGCCCCATCAAAGATTACATTAGATGCTGAATTCACAGTTGAATCAATTGATGAAGGAAAGTATTGGTTAGCAGCGAAACATTTCTTATTATCAGCTGGAAAAATGGCGTATGGGTCTAATTCTGTGGTGCCTGATGGCGCTCCACCGCCAGTATTGAAGTTATTTGGGTATGGAGCTCATATATGGAATGGATTATCTGTAGTTGTTAGTAATGTAACTATACCTTTACCAACAGATATCGATTATATGTTTATAAAAGACTTTGCTGGTGATGCACAAGGCACTTATGTTCCAATTAAAAGCAATATGAATATAACATTAGACATAATAAACAGTCGTCAAAAGATTAAAACCTTCTCATTGGATAGCTTTATACGCGGTGATTATGTTAATACTGGAGAATTCTTCTAATGTCAGGATCAATAAGTAATCCTTGGTATAATACTAGGATAATTAAGGACACATATTTAGATATTTTGACAGTTCGTCCTATTCCAGCAATGGATAGTGACCCATTATATATAATAGAAGAAAAATATACACATAGGCCTGACTTATTGGCTTATGATTTATATAGTGATCATCGTTTGTGGTGGGTTTTTGCCCAAAGAAACATGGATCTTATTCGAGATCCTGTGTATGATATTGAAGCAGGGCTAGAAATACACATTCCGCAAGCAAATGAACTTAAAAAAGCATTAGGATTATAATATATGGCTCTAGACTGGTTATTAGATGGAGTAAAATCTACTAAAGATTACTTCTCTAAAAAAGATGATGAGATTATAGGTTATACTACTGATTATTCCGAAAAAATGACAAGTAAATCATTATCTATGGAAGAATTAGAGAAAGATGTTGTCCAAAAGATTCCTTCAGCAGAAGAATTGATACCGTCAAATGTAAGTAAAATAATTCCTAAAGTTCCAGAATTACCAACTTCAACAACATTTGATCCGTCAATTCCAAAAGATATTTCTCCTACATCTGTAACACCTGTTGCTCCAGCTGGCGCAAAACCAAAAGCAGTAGATTATAACCAAAAAAGTCTGCCTATACCAAATCCTTTAGATATATTTGCTAGTTTTAACTATATTATAACTTTAGCCGTATTGACAACTGATGAAGTTAATGATCCTACTGGAACATATCGAAAAATAGTCCCTGAAAATATCATATTGAGATCAGGAGGAGGTATTGAAAACACTCCTGGCATAGTAGGAACCAATAATTGGGACGGTAAGCTAGAATATTATATAGATAATTTGTCAGTAGAGTCAATAATTTCAGCAACTGAATCTACTAGACATACAAATGCCACTAATATTGAGTTTGATGTAGTAGAACCTTATGGTTTAGGAACATTTATTCAAGCAATAATGAAGGCATCAACAAATGCACAACATGAAAATCACTTAACAGCACCATTTTTGCTTATGATTGATTTTGTTGGGTGGGACGATGAAGGAAAATCCCCAATGGATGCCTCTACCAAAAAATCATTAAGAAGAACTATACCTATTAAGCTATCAAATGTTACTTTTACAGTTGATGAGAGTGGATCTAAATATAAAGTGTCAGCATATCCTTGGAATGAACAAGCAACATTAAATAGTGTTGAATCTTTACCTATTGATGTTAAGATATCTGGAAGAACTGTAAAAGAATGTTGCCAATCAGGGTTATACTCAATATCAAATGCCTTTAATGGGGTAGAACAAGGCAAGAGAAAAGTTAATCCAAAGTATGTAGCAGACGAATACATTATAGTTTTTCCAAAATCTCATGAAGAAGATGTAGTATCTCAAATTAAAGGAGCAGCAAGTGCGTCAAGTGCTACTTCTACAACAAATTATTTTCAAAAATCGTCTCTTGGAGGCGTAGCAACTGCTGATGAAAGAACAGTAGGTAGTGAGGAAGAAGAAAGATTATGGGCATCTTGGCAAGAAACATCATTAAAAACAAAAACATTCAAAGATATGCTCAAAAAAGATACCGCTATATCAATAAAAAGAAGTAATGAAGGAGAGCAAGCAAGAAAATATGCTGACTCAATGGCTAATACTAATCCAATAGGCGACGCAAAAATAGTTGAAAATCCACAGGATCAAGTCAAACATCCTTTTATGGCACCAATATTAACAGAGCTTAATATGAATAGAGATGGTATTTTTGATAGAAAATATATAAAGATACAAGATCATGTGGGACAATTTACATTTAAATCAGGAACAACTATTGAAGATATGATCGAAGAGCTTATCATAATGAGCGATTACGGCAGAATGTTAATGGAACAGACGCCAGATGCTAATGGTATGATTGATTGGTTTAGGGTTGAAACAAATATACTTGCTATTTCTGGCACATCAAAAGGAAATGCTGAGGGTAGAAATGCTTATATTTACATATATAAAGTATTACCCTTCAAAACACATAGCAGTAGGTTCTCTCCTGTAACAAATATTGTTGATTTGACAACATTAAAGAATCAATGTGTAAAAGAATACAATTATATGTATACAGGAAAAAATGATTCCATAAGAAATTTTAATATTAATATTGATAGTTCCTTCTATGTAGCTTTAAATACTACACATCTCGGAAAGCATGGCTCAAGAACAAAGATGAGTGATACAAGAGGAAAACAATCAAAACCTACAAATATTGTTCAAGCTGAAGGTAAAGGCGCGTCATCTGATGTTGGACATCGATCTACACAAACAATTCATAAAAATACTACAGGCAATCAAGGTGGAGGACATCATGAAAATGAAAAATCTGTGGCTGCTCGTAATATGAATGACATATTTTTGAGTAGTGCAACCGATCTTATTATGTTAGAATTAGAAATAATGGGCGATCCATACTTTTTAATGGACTCTGGAACTGGAAATTATAAAGCATCTCCCACAGAATACATCAATCTGTCAAGTGATGGCACGATGTATATACATAATGGCGAAGTTGATGTAATGGTTTCATTTAAATCTCCTCTTGATTATGGATATGCTGGCGCAGGAGAAGGAGACAAACAAGGTTATATGTCATTTGATAACGGGTATGAAATTACGGCATATAGTGGTGTTTATCATGTAACAACAGTAACAAATAACTTTTCAAACGGTGAATTTACGCAAACTTTACAATTAGTAAGACGCCCAATGCAGAAAGGCATTGATAATGAGTCAGCACCAGCGTCACCACCAGAAGAAAAAGCTATAAAAACATCAGGAGTTCAAGAAATTTACTATGCAGAAGATTATTTAGGATTATACGGATAAAAATAGTATGGCAACACAAAATAGGCAAAAAAGAGGTAGAAAACCTGATTGGATGCAAGGAGTTGGTCCTTATATAGGTAGAATCACAAATCATTTGGACCCAGAATATATGGGTTCTGTAGAAGTTGAGATACTTCATATATCAGATACTGGCACAAATTATGAAAATAGTGGATATTTTATTCCTTGCACATATGTTAGTCCATTTATGGGACAGACACCTAGAGAAGGAGTAAAAGAGCAACCTGGATTTGACTATACACAAAAAAGTTATGGGTTTTGGGCTATTCCACCAGATGTAGGAGTCAAAGTTCTCGTTATAATGGCTGAAAACAATTATGGTTTTGGCTTTTGGATAGGGTGTGTCTCTGATAAGTTTATGAATTTTATGTTGCCAGGTAATGCAGCATCGGATTATAGTCGAGGCGGGGCATATAATGGAAAGCAAGTACCAGTAGCAGAATATAATAAAGATATAGAGCGTGGCACAGGTAATGATCCAACGCAATATATCAAAGAAGCAGACTTAGAACAAATAGCTATTCTTGAAAGGCAAGGATTAGTAAAGCATTTAGAAGGAAAAGTAGATCAAACTAGAGGATTGATTAGTAGCTCTGCTAGACGAGAAGTACCGAGTATGGTATTTGGTTGGAGCACACCAGGACCAGTAGATAGACGCCCTGGAAAACCAAAAGCGCCATACTCTTCAGCAGAAGGATTGACTGAGTTGCCATTCAATAGGCTTGGAGGCACAAGTTTTGTGATGGATGACGGTGATTCAATGATTCAGCGTGAGAAATTACCACATCGAGAACCACCTAACTACAAGTTGATAGAAAAAAAGGAAAAAGGTGAGCCTACAAAGCCGCATAATGAGCTAGTTAGGCTAAGAACACGCACCGGACATCAAATATTGATGCATAACACTGAAGATTTCATCTATATTATAAATGCTAGGGGCACGGCTTGGATAGAACTAACAAATAATGGCAAAATAGATGTCTATTCTTATGACAGTGTTAGCGTACATACAGAAATGGACTTTAACCTGCGAGCCAAACGGGATATCAACATAGAAGCCTCTGGAAATATCAATATCAAAGCACACGAGCAACTTAGAATGGAATCTGGCAATGCATCTCACTGGAGAGTGGGCACAGCGGAAACGAAAAAAGCACCAGGAGAGCGTGATAAACTAGCACTAGAGGATGAAGATCCAAAAAGCCCAACATATGGTGACAGAAAGCATCGTACATTTGAAGATTTATCAGATACAGCACAGCCTGGAGACAATTTATACATAGATGTAACCAGAGATGTGTATTGGAAAGTAGGAACACACCCAAAGAAGGGTGATTTTAAGTTAGAAGTATCACAAGATGGGCATGTTACATTAGATAGAGACTTTTTCTTGTATGCTAAGAGAGATATACACCAATTATCTGATAAAAAGACATATCATAAGTCAAAAGATGTATTTCATCAGAAGTCAGATAAAACATTTCATCAGCATTCTGAACAAAATATGCATTTGAAAACAAATCAGCATATGAGAATATATGCATCTGTAACTTCTACTATGTATTCGCAACAGAACTTTTTGACAGCTTCTTCGGTAAATCATTTGAAAGCAAATAGCCAAAATAGAATGTCATCAGCACAGAATCATATATTTGCTTCAACAAATTACATGAGCAATATACAGCAGTTTGGAGTTGGAGCAGCATCAGCGTCAATAGGCAAGATAGCAGAGGACGCGATTCCAGCAGAACCTGCAATACTACCAGAATGTACACACTTTCCGTTCATTCCTATACGGATTCCGTTACACGAACCATGGCAGAGTCACGAAAACCTTGAACCGCTCAAGTTCAAACCAGATAAAACTGATTCAACTAAGAGTATAACAGATTCTTGTGAGTTTAGCAAGCAATATGAGCAAGAAGAAATACCATATAAGTTGACACCAGATACATTTAGAAAAGGAGGAGCTTCATCAGCTACTTATTGATATGGCAGATAGAGAATTTAAAGAAAAACGACTATACAAAGAGATAGTAGTAAAGAATAACTCAGTTAGACGCGAGTTTCGTCCAGGAACTAAAGTATATAAAGGCGTCAGCACCGTAGATATTGATAGCACTAGCCCTGTTTTATTTGATTTAGCTATTATAAAGCAAGATTTGTTGAATCATTTTCATATACGCCAAGGAGAGAAGTTATCTGACCCATCTTTTGGGTGTATTTTATGGGATTTATTATTTGATCCTCTTACAGAAGACACAAGAACAAAAATTATTGATAATGTAAATCATATTATTAATAGCGAACCACGAGTCGTAGCTGAAAATATTTTAATAGATGAATATGAAAATGGCATTACAATATATTGTGAGCTAACATATTTGCCTTATAATATTAGCGAAACTATGCAGTTGAATTTCGATAAAAATTCTACTTTAGCTATGGCGTAATATAAAAGTAGTATATTATAATCAAATAAATACACTAAAAGGAAAGCTAAATGTCATCAACCGATAGACAGAATCGTTTGCTACTAGCAGAGGATTGGAAAAGAATTTATCAGTCATACCGTAATGCAGACTTTCAACACTATGATTTTGATAGTCTTCGACGGATAATGATTAACTACCTCAGAGAAAACTACCCAGAAGATTTTAATGATTACATTGAAAGTTCAGAATATCTCGCTCTTGTAGACTTGATTGCTTACTTAGGACAGAATTTAGCATTTAGAATTGATTTAAATGCTCGTGAGAACTTTTTAGAGCTTGCAGATAGGCGAGATTCTGTATTACGGTTGGCAAGACTGCTTAGTTACAACCCAAAACGCAATATAGCAGCAAACGGTTTGCTAAAAATTATCTCAGTCAATACAACAGAATCATTTGTAGATTCAAATAATATAAATCTACAGAATCAAAATATTGTATGGAATGATCCTAGTAACCCAAATTGGAGAGAGCAATTTATTAAAGTGCTCAATCGTGCTATTGGTGCTGACGAAATTATTGGCAAATCTATCAAGCGAGAAATGATTGACGGAGTGTTAACAGAGAAATATAGATTCAACTCGGTTACTTCTGGACTGCCAATATTTGATTTTGCTAAAAATATTGATGGGCAGTCAGTTAGATTTGAAGTTGTTCCAACAGATTTTAGCAATGTAAAGATTATAGAAGAGAATCCGTTACCAGGAAACAAGTTTTCATTCATTTATCGTGTAGATGGTATGGGTCCTGCCAGTTCAAATACAGGATTTTTCTGTATGTTCAAGCAAGGAACTATATTAGATGGTACTTTCCAAATAGATAGCCCTAGTGCCAACCAATTGGTAGCTATTGATAGCACTGATATCAATAACAGTGATATATGGTTATACTCATTAGACACTAACGGTAGACCAAAATCTATATGGACTAAAGTAGATGCTATTGAAGGTAATAACATTATCTATAATAGTTTGTCTAAAAATGTTAGAGACATATATGGTGTTATTACAAAAGTTAATGATAAAGTAGATTTAATGTTTAGTGATGGGGTGTTTGGAAGTCTTCCAAAGGGTAATTTTAGAGTATATTATCGTACCAGTAGAAATATGAATATGATTATTACTCCTAGAGATATGCTATCAATACCTGTCACTATTGATTATGTTAGTAAGTCAGGAAAACTAGAAACAATAAGTCTTATTTTAGAACTTCAATATACAGTTGATAACGCAAGCACATCGGAGACGAGCGAAAATATTAAGCAAAGAGCTCCAATGACTTATTATACACAAAATAGACTTATTACAGCAGAAGATTATCAAATTGGACCGCTAAGTATTAGCCAAGAAATTGTAAAGTCTAAAAGTATTAATAGACTTAGCTCAGGGTTATCTAGATATTTTGACTTAATTGATGCCACTGGAAAATATAGTAAAACAAATTTATTTGGTAGTGATGGTATTTTGTATAGAGAATATTATCATAACAAACAGCAATTTTCATTTGAGACAAGAACTGATGTTGAAGGTGTGATTCTTAATACAATTAATCCAATTTTATCAAGTCAAAAAACAAAAGATTTTTACTTTGATAATACTATACAAGTTCCATATACTGATTTAGGAGTTGAATGGCAAAATGTAACCAAAGATACAAATATGTATACAGGTTATTTCCAAAATCAAAATCAAATTAAGCAGTTATTGGGAGATTTTACAACAGGAATTTTGAGACTTATAAAAGCAGACGCAAATATAAAGTTTAACGCTCCAGATGGTTATTATTTTGATGAGGATGGAAATTTAAAAGCAGGAACTGCACGCCATATTGGTGATAGAGAGTATAAATGGGTAAAAGCCATTTATGTGCATGAGGAAGGAACCGATCTTTTAGCTGACGGTACTGGACCTGTTACTATAAATGACTTTATTCCGTCAGGTTCGTTAGTTTCTGAGATTCGTCCATACATATCTAAAATTATTAATGATGATTTGAAAATACAAATAATTGATCAATTATTTGCCTATAAAGCATTTGCTTTGAGATATGATAATCTTAATCAACGATGGGCATTGGTGTTAGAAGATGATATGGATGTAGTAAATCCATTTAGCCTTGGAAAAGAAGGAGATACATCGCGCCAAAAGTTAGATGCTAGTTGGTTGATAAAATTTACAACCAATAGAGAACTTTATACGATGGAATATCGCCAAGCAAGATATCTTTTTGAAAGTCATAAAGAGATAAAGTTTTACTTTGACAGCAGTGATAAAGTATATAATAGCCAAACTGGAAAAATAGTTAGGGATAAAATAACTATTTTGAGTAATAACAACAAATTCAAAAGCACTGAAAATTTTACAGTAGATTTTGATTGGGCTATTTCTGAAGAATATAGAGATTCTACAGGATATATTAATAGCAAAAAAATAGAACTATCGTTTTTTGATTCTGACGATGACGGAATTGTAGATAATCCAAATATTTTTAATGATATTGTTCCAGAAACAAATTTTCCATTAGATACTTGGATATTTCAAGAAAGACGAGTATCTATAAATGGTGTTGAGACATATGAGTATATTCCGCAAAAAGAATTAGGTGTTATTGTATATCAGAATAAACAAGAAAGAATTATAACAAGTACTTTAACAGAAGGACAGCTAATTTATTTTGTTGATGAAGATAGATTTGAAAAATATAATTCTAAGTTACGAAAGCTATATGTAACACCAGATTATAGAGCGTTTAGAGGAAGAGATAAACTAAAATTTCATTATGTTCATGCAGCAGATGATTCTATGAGAATAGACCCAAGTGCTAGTAATATTATTGACACTTATGTATTGACTCGATCATATGATTTGTATTTTAGACAGTGGCTTATTGGAGAACTAGAAAGACAGCCGCTTCCTGCATCATCTGATCAGCTTTATATTAGCTATGGACAAGAATTATCAAAAATGAAATCATTAACAGATGAAATAGTTTATCATCCAGCAAAATATAGAGTATTGTTTGGAAAAAAAGCAGATGTAAGATTGCAAGCAAAATTTAAAATTGTTAAAAATCCAGACTTAGTGCTAAATGATAATGATATTAAATCTCGTATTATTAATAGAATCAATCAATATTTTAGTTTAGAGAATTGGGAGTTTGGTGAAACATTTTATTTCTCAGAGCTAAGTGCGTATGTTATAAATCAGTTGGCGCCTGATGTTGTAACATTTCTACTAGTTCCTTTACAATCAGATCAGACATTTGGTAGTCTACAAGAAATTAGTTGCGAAGTCAATGAAATTTTTATTAGTGGCGCTACTGTAGATGATTTAGATATTATTGATGCAATTACTGCAGAGAGAATTAAGTCCAGCGGTAAAATTATTACAAATACATTATACGATAATGTAGGTATTCAAAGTTCATAAAGGTTAATTTTTAATGGCATTAGATAACGAGCAAAGCGAACCGTCACTACCAGGTGGTGATGATAGTTATAGAAGAGAATCTTCAAATCATTTACCAAGATTTTTTAGAACAGACTTTAATAAAAAGTTTTTAAATGCTACTTTAGATCAGATGCTTACGCCTGGTAAAGTAGAAAAGTTAGCTGGTTTTTATGGTAGGAAAAATGCTAAAGCATATAAAAGTGATGATTCTTATATTACTGATGTAACAGCAAATAGAGAGAATTATCAATTTGAACCAGTAACAGTTATTAAAGATGGAGTTGGTAATGTTGATTTCTATTCTGACTATAATGATTATATTAACACCATTGACATTTTAAAAGGAAATATATCTGATCATAGTAAGTTGAATGAACAAGAGTATTATACTTGGAATCCGCAAATTAATTGGGATAAGTTTATCAATTTTAGAGAATATTATTGGATGCCATTAGGTCCTGAACTCGTTACAGTAGTTGGGCAAACAAAAGAGATTGAAAGCACTTATGATGTAAAGATAAAAGAAGAAGATGAAAGTTCTGCTTATGTTTTTACACCTAATGGCTTTACTACTAATCCTACTTTTACACTTTATAGAGGGCAAACATATAGATTTGAAATAGATGTTCCAAATTTTCCAATAGCTTTTGTAACTAAAATAAGTTTTATTCCAGGTAAGGCTACACTTATTGAGGCGTTTGAAGGGACTCGACGCCCGGGCGTTTATGATTATCTATATTACGATCAAGATGTAGAGCGTTATGATGCTGGCGGTTGGCTTATACCTCCTCGAGAAGCTTCATTTACAGAAGAAGAACAAGAAAACGCTTCGTTACTGTATCGAAACGGAATGACATTTTTTGATGAAAATGGAAATGAGAATCAAAATATAGTATTTGTTGAAAACGGTATTATAGAATTTAAGGTGCCTGAAACTGCGCCAGATGTGTTGTATTATATTTCTAAAGATGATGCTAATATTTCTGGAATGATAAAAATACAAGATATTGTAGAAGCTACTGAGATTGATGTACAGAAAGAAATTATTGGCAAAAAAGATTACAAAACAACAGGCGGTTGGAATTTATCAAATGGAATGAAGCTAGAATTTGCCGGTGATGTGTTTCCAACAAAATACGGCGAAGGTGAATGGTATGTAGAAGGAGTAGGCGAACGGATTGAGCTAATAAACAGAG
>Ga0213858_10001489_pt1 | contig 11169 bp, 21 predicted proteins | sample PICome_FD_160122 | JGI IMG/M metagenome (GOLD analysis project Ga0213858, IMG submission 160122) | Coastal seawater microbial communities near Pivers Island, North Carolina, United States - PICO245 | ecosystem: Environmental > Aquatic > Marine > Coastal | place: USA: North Carolina | collected... | reverse complement strand
TCTCTTTTTAATAAATAGTAATTGGATATTTTAGATTATTTATACGGAGTTGCGAAAATAGATTATGGCTTATAGAGGGAGATTTAAACCCGCAAATCCGCAGAAATACAAAGGGGACCCAACTAAGATTATTTATCGGTCTTGGTGGGAACGAAATGTATTTTCGTGGCTTGATAAACATAAAGATGTGATATGGTGGCAATCAGAAGAAGTCATTGTTCCGTATAGGTCACCAATAGATGGAAGAGTACATAGATATTTTCCTGATGTTATTGTCCATAAATATGATGGAAATGGTAAGAAGCATACTGTAATGATAGAAATTAAACCTTATAAACAAACGCTTCCACCAAATCCTGCAAATAAAAATAAGACACCTACAGGTCGGGTGTCGCGAAGATATCTTAACGAGGTTAAGAATTATGGTATTAATAGCGCAAAATGGAAAGCAGCTCGGTCATACTGTGCAGACCGCGGTTGGCAGTTTGTAATTATGACAGAAAAAGACGGAATAGCAGGTAAGTAAAATGGCCGCAACAAATTATTCAAAATTATTAGCAGAAGCAAAAGATGTTGCTTCAGGTACTCATCGTGGTACTAGCCTGTTTTCAGATATATTAGTTAAAGGTATTCGTGCAGGTGAAATGCCATCTCGTTCAAAAACTGCGCGTGCTTGGTATCGAAATCAAGCAAAGAAAATTAGCAAAACAGGTAGTGAAAGCTCAGGTGTATCTGGTGCTTCAATAATTGCAACTGGATTAAAAGAATCAGACCGTGTTAAAAGTATAATTGAACCTGGTATGATGTATACATTTGCTTACGACCCCAAATATAAAGATACACTTCCATATTATGATAGATTCCCTTTGATTTTCCCAATAAATAAAACAAAGGGTGGATTTATGGGAATTAATTTTCACTATTTACCACCTACAATGCGTGCTCAATTAATGGATGCATTATATGGGATTACGAACAATAAAAAATATGACGAGACTACTAGGTTAGGTTTGAGTTACGATTTATTAAATAGTGCAGCTAAATTTAGATTCTTTAAACCAGCATTAAAGCAATATTTAAATAAACAAATGAAATCTCGTTTTATTTACATTAACCCAACAGAATGGGATATTGCATTGTTCTTACCATTAGCACAATTTGAGAAAGCATCGAAACAGAAAGTTTACGCAGACACCAGAAGAATGGTAACAAGGTAATAATATGTCATTTAGAATTAGTGATTTTAAAACAACGATGGACCAGTTCGGTGGTCCTGCTCGTGTCAATTTATTTGAAGTTATTCTTTCGAAAAAGAATGAACCATATTCTTCTATAGATTCTAGAACAATTTCGTTTTTCTGTAATTCAGTAAACTTTCCAGGTATTCAAGTTGAAAATGGACAAATGGTTAATGTTGCACAACTACCTACATCATTTCCATTACGAATGACACCACAACCAATTACTGCTACATTCATGCTAGACAGTAATCATAATGTGCTTGCATTTTTCCACAATTGGTTACAAAGAGTTATGAACTTTAGTACTAAGGGTGGAACTATGGGTGCCATTGATGTTGAAGGTGAGAATGAAGCAGAAGGGCAACTTCCGTACGAATTGGGCTATAAAGATGATTATGCTTGTCGCATGATTGTAAGACACTATAGTGTAGATTCTTTAGGAAAAGGTGGTGGCGGTGCAAAATACTACGATACAGTTTTAGATAACATTTATCCATACATGATTGGTGATATCTCAATGGATTGGTCTAATAACGACCAGTTTGCAACTATAAGTGTAACGTTCGCTTACGACCAAATACACTATTCTGCTGATAGAGCTGGTAAACCATCCATGAGGAAAAAAGGTGGTTTACTCGATACACTTTCAGACCTTGCAAACTTTATCGATGTTACTAAACAAACAATCGGTCAAGGTAAAATTACAAGCATCCAGGATGCTATCAACAGATTACAAAGAGTTAGAAGTTCATACGATAATCTTTCAGATTTCTTTGATGAAACTAGTGAACGACGACAACGACAAATGAAGAACACAACAGACGATGCTGCAAAGCGTCTGACTAACAGAGTACAAGCAGATTTACAACAAAAAATTGATGCTAAATTAGCCAACCAATTTGGCTTAGATGAATAATATGATAGGAGATTTATAGAATGGCATTACCAAAAATTGATTTACCCATTATGGAGCTTACGCTTCCATCAACCGGTGAAAATATAAAATATAGGCCGTTTACAGTAAAAGAAGAAAAAATTCTTTTAGTAGGCCAACAGAGTGACGACCCAGAAATGGAAATATTGTCGTCCAAACAAGTTATCAATAATTGTTTAATTGATAAAAGCGTTGACGACCTTGCAATATTTGATTTAGAGTACATATTACTTTATCTCAGAGCAAGAAGTGTAAATAACGTTATTAGTTTTACAATTAAAGATTCAGATACTGATGAGGATGTTCCATTAGAGTTAGATATTGATAACATTACAATTGTTACGAAAGAAGAACACTCTAAAGAAATAGCAATTAGCGATGATTATAAATTATTTTTAAGATATCCAACTATTAATGAGTTTTTACAATTAGTAACAGCTGACAAAGAGGACCCATTAGTAGATTACATTATGTTAGTATCTTGTATTGATTATATTGCTTCAGATGATGAAGTACACTATTTTAAAGATTATAGTGAAGAACAAATTAACGAATTTATGGAAAGTTTAAGTGGTGATGTTGTTAGAAAAATTACAGAGTTTTTCTCAACAATGCCTAGATTAAGACACGAAATGAAATATACTAATAGTGAAGGAACAGAAAAAACATTTGTAATTGAGGGAATGCGAAGTTTTTTTTCCTAGCGCTGAGTCATATTAATCTGCAAAATTATTACGATGTTATTTTTGCAATGGCCCAGCATCACAAATATAGTATAAGTGAAATTGAAAATATGATGCCGTATGAACGAGACATCTATTTTGGGTTATTAGTAAACCATATTAAAGACGAAAACGAGAAAGCAAAGGCAGCTAGAAACGGATAAAAAGCAATGGCAATATCTAAAGATACAGAAGCAATAATTGATCGCCTGAAAAAGGAAGGGTTAAATACCCGTAATAAAGGCACAAACTCAATTAAATCAGTAAAAGACATTTTGCTGAATAATCTTGCTCCTGCGCTAGATTCTATGCGAGAAGCTATGACTGGCATGGCCGTATTAAATACTGCTGATTCTGAATACAATAAAGCAAAAGCTGCAGAAATGTTAGAGCTTGAAAAATTAAGCCAAGAAGAACAAGACGCATGGAGAGAGCAACAAGCTTTAAATACTAAGAAACAACAAGAGCTTGATACAAAAGACCTTGAAGCTAGAGAAAAAGCTCAAAGAGAAAGAGATAAAAAAGATTTAAAAATATTTGGTAAAGATGGTATTTTAATATCTGGAATTAAGAAAGCATTTAGTATTGCTATGTTGGCTTCTGTTGCTGCTATAGGTTATTCGTTTATTAGTGGATTTTTAGAAGGAGCTTTTCCAGATACATTTGGACCTAAAGGAGACTTTGGTGAAATACCTAGTGTGTTTGATATATTTCGCGGAATTGCAAAAGTATTTAAAAGCGTCGATTATGACCAGCTTGCAGAAAACATAAGTTTCCTTTCAAGCGGTGAATTTTTGGGAATGGTCACAGCTGCAGCAACAACTTTTGGTGCACTTAAATTATTAGGTGCAACAAAAGACGCAATCACGACGATGACACTTGCACAATTATTCATGCCGGGTGCTGGAACTATGGGCGCAAGTTCTTTAGGAGTAATGAGGCATGGCGTCAGAGTTGCCCTAGCAGGTGTTATTTTTATGGCGCTTGAACATGCTATTCCAGCATTTGTAAGTTATTTTCAACAAAGTAATGAATTTACACCCGAAGCTTTGAAGAAGGTTAATCCAGGGCCATTTTCTGCGTCAACACAATTAACTAATGTTGCACAGGCAGCAACTATTGCAGTGCTCTTTTCTCCTACGGGACCTGTAGGTATGGCAATTGCTGGATTTGTTACTTGGTTAACATTGACAGCATTAGATGTATTCGAGCATAATAAAGACAAAGACAAATTTAGTAATGCATTTGAAGGTCTTTTAGAAAATGAAGCTTTAGATGTCGCAGAACAAAAAGCTAATATTGCCGCATTAGAAAAAGCAATTGATAGTGGTAAGATTTCAGATGAATATATGCCTAGAGCACTAGAACGCTTAAGTGAAATGAAAAATGCTTTAGTAATTGCTGAAGCAAACTTAGTAGATAAAACAACAGAAGTTATGGAAGCTCAAGTAGACATTATAACAGATACTACTGAAATAACAAAAGAACAAATAGACGCGCAAATAGCGAAAAATAAAGCCATGAACCTTGGCGGTTCGTTGTTGAGAGCCGGTTCATTGTTTGGTACAATGGATATGATAATGAGAGCCTTTACAGGTAAAAGTTTCTTTCCACAATTATCTACTGACGAGTTAGATGTAATGATTGATTTAGCAGCTGGAAAAGATGAAAGGGCTCAGATAGCCAAACGACAACTTTTAGAACAAGTTAAAGAATATCCAGAATCGTTTGCTTCTGTACAAAATAAATTTAAGAAAGATTTTGGTGTAGATATTGCAGATGTTGAAGCGCTTGAAAAGCACTTAGAATCGTATAGAACTGGTAGTTATGGATTCAAAGACTTTGGTCGAGGAACACTTGCATTACTTCACGGTGAAGAAGCTATTGTTCCTAGAGGAAGTTTAGAAGGTCAAATACTTGAAGGATTAAGAAGTGGTTCTACAATAGGAGCGATGTCAGATAGAATTGCTTTAGCTATGCAGTCTGGTGGTATGGGTAATATGGTAATTAATAATGTCAATAACTCATCTAATCCAGTTACAGTACAATCTTCTCAAGGTGGTGCTAGAGTAGCTCATACTAAAATCGGCGGTGGCGGTGGCATGAGCGGAAGCTACATCGACATGCCCGGTCTGATAGGCTAAAAAAAGAGGGCCGTAGCCCTCTTATCAGAATCTCCTCGATAAACATCAATCAAAGACTTGCTTGAGATTCTTAGATGTTAAACTTCAGTGTCACAATCGTCATTTGGTCTTACTGTCACTCTAGTGAGCCTGGTGACTATCCAGGGATTTTAAACCATCTATAAAATTAAAATCTGGGGCGGTGGATTGTGTTAACGCAATTCGTTAAATAATGTGGAATTGTTAATCTTAATCCTGCCGCTACCCCGAGCGTAAAGCCTCTATTATTGAAACTCTAAAAATGTCGTAGGTACGTATCTCGGATTTACATGGTATTCGTTAATTTCAGTCCTTCAGGTAGGATTCTAACCTACTATCTGTCGTGAAAGAAAATAAAGCCTAGACTGCCGTCTTGTGTCCCTCGGTTTCCTTGCGGGAGATTGAGGTTCTTCCTTTCCCATTACGCCCCTTCCCTAGATTGTTGTACTTCATCTTGTGTTTCCGCACTAGTTTGGGGTCTACTGTATCGAGCGTTTCTTCATACACGGATACGCTTTAATACCCACTATATTGATTTGTTCTGACCCGTATAATTACGTACTTTCCAGTACTGGCCCTCTCATTACTCTGCCCGAATATATCTGTTACGATTGGATATACTCAACAGTTTCAGCTGCCAGTCGGGTTGTCCACCTATATATTAGAGCCTTCCGATTGATAAGATCTTCTATTCGACTCAGGTTATCCATTCACCAATTGTCTCTGTTGGTGGGGTGTTTCCCTCAATATATGTATATTATATCAAGTTGTTTCGTCTTTGTCAACCCTTTTGTGAAAAATAATTGACTTTTTTATTTGAACCAATTTGATTAAATAATAAAAACTATTATAACACAGGTATTTGGATTTGTCAACCCTTTTTATGAAAAAAGTTTAATTTATTTCCACCAATCAAAATCGGCTTTAATTAATATGTATAGTTCATATGCTAGATAACATGAAACTATACCAATGATTCCCAATAAAATATAAATTCCTTCCATTACTTTTTACGTTTTTCCATATAGGCTGACCATTTATCATATTCTTTTTGGTCAACAACACCTTCTGATAAAAGCTTTTGTCTATTCTTTAAGTGTGCTGCTTGGGTGTCTTCTTTACTTCCACCAGTATATGGAACACAATGACCTTCTTTAGCCATAATTTCTGTAGCCATACACCATCTATCTTCTTCTGGATAATAAACACTAAAGTCGCCTAGGATTCTACCAAATTTACCTTTGGCATCTTCACCACCTCGACCTTTAAATGTTTTTAAAATTACATCTTTCTTTAAGATTTCTTTGAGAGCTTTTTTCGCCGCGAGTCCAAATAGTTTTTCCACTTTGTCTCGAGTTCGGGACTCTGGTGTATCAATTCCCATAATACGAACACGCTCGTTCCTAAGCCAAACGCCAAAACCCAAATCAATATCGACATCTACTGTATCTCCATCTACAACTTTTAATAATTTTGCTTTATACTCATACATTTTTAATCTTCCTTTATGGTCATCTTTTCTAACCATGTTTCATTGCGACCTGCTTTCTTTTCTTCCCAATCTTGGATAGCACGTTTGATTGAATCTTCGGCCAACACTGAACAATGAATTTTGATTGGAGGTAATTCTAAAGCATCCGCAATTTCTTTATCTTTAATATTCTTCGCTTCTTCAATGGTTTTACCAATTAACATTTCAACGAACATACTGCTTGAAGCGATAGCAGAACCACATCCATAAGTTTTAAATTTAACATCTTCGATGACCTCAGTTTCTGGATTTAATTTTAAATCCAATTTCATAACATCACCACATGCAGGTGCACCCGTAAGTCCCGTTGCAACGTTTGGGTCATTAGGGTCAAACCTTCCGACACCATGTGCAGCAGGGTTATTGGTCACTGCTTCGAATCTTTCTATAACTTTCTTTGAGTATGGCATGGATAGTATTTATCTTCGTTTACACCAAACATGTACCCACCACTTGAAAAACTTTTTTCCTTCTCCATAAGCTGCAGAAGCTAATCTATTATAAATCACTATTTACCTTGACCACGATATTTCTTAAAAGACCTTTTCTTTGCTTTGTTCATAGTCGCCATAGACTTTGGACGTTTACCAATTGAAGTACCTTTTTTAATACCGTTATGTACAGTTGAGTACGCACTACTCTTCGCTGCCATATCTTACTCCTCTTAAAAATGCTAACAGAGATTTATAATCTCCAATATACTTATCATTTACAAATACGTTTGGTATTACTTTCATATCAGCTTTACCTTCAACACATTCTAAATAATATTTGCGAATACCACGATCGTAGTATTCGTACTTTACACCAAACTCATCACAGCGTTTACGAGCGTTATCACATACGCCGCATGATTCCATTCCATAAATTTTAATCATTTTAATCCTAAAAATTCTTTATTAAAAAATTTTGTATCGCCTTCTTTAACTCTTTGTATATATTGCTGCAATACTGATAATTCTAAATGCCCTTTCTCATAAAGTCGTAAAGGGAAACATTTAAAATTTGCACAGGCGTTTGGTCTATCTTCGTAAATATTACACATACCATTAGAATTTAAATTAGGGCAACCGCCGTTTGGTATTTGAAATGCTTTGCCGTTTTTTCTATCATACATGTCAATATCAAATAATTGTATCTTATGTAATTCGTCTTCGCGTATTCTAATTACTAAATTTGACTTACAACACAAATTGCAATCAATACAAATATTACTCATTATAATTAATAGATGATGTTACTTTTTGTTTCTGAAACTCAGGGTCTTCTCTCCACTCTTGCCAAACCTGCATAGTAATTTCATGCTGTCTTTTGTGGCATAAATGAGTAGTGACTGCACCTGCTATAATAGGAGTTGCGAAAACAACCAACATCCATAAAGTAAACGGACTAAAGAATTGTTCCATTGCAATATACCATGTATCAAGATTCATCACTTGGCCTCTTAGGAACGTTGTTCCAATTTTCTACATATGCAACTTTTCTTTCACGTGGCCATTCTGAAATAAGAGCTGGATTGTCAATATCAAAACGCTCAATCATTTCATCTTCAGTAATAATACTAACATCGCTGATTTGTTCACCTAGATATTTCTGACTGAACTCATTACATTCTTCAGAAACAACAGTGTCGCTCGCCCATGTTTTAGCAAGCTCTTCATTTAGTTCTACATCGGGATTCGTTTCTTGTAAACCATCCCAAGGAATCATATATGTCTGCCTAAATGTCGACACACAATCCACTTTAACATATTTTTTCATAATAAACCTCAATAAATTATATAAACAATAAACCTATAAAAAATCCAATATTCAACCCAATAGAACATACCAAAATAAAATCCTTAGTAAAACTCTTTTGCTCGAACTCTACGGTCTCTATTAGTCTTGCTCCATGCTCCAAGTCTTGCTGACTCTGCGCGCTTCTTCCATCTCGGTTTTACCCTCGATACCCTTGCCATTTCTGTTTGGCCTTTTTACTTCAACTCGAGTATTGATAGGTGCACCAAACTCTCGTTCGTAAACTGTTTTCCCTTTGTCGGGACTCTCGTAAATTTTTGTCATTGCCATAACTCCAATCCGAATAGTTTGTTTCTTAATGGTCTATCGAAATCTTCTTCTTTGACCATTTCATTTTTGACTTGTGAATCGTAAAATTCTTTTAATGGTTTATATGCGCTACGAATCTGAACTGGCATAACACCACCAGACTGAATAACCCATTCAATTTCATTTGCAACTTTACGAGCAAGTCTTATTTCTTCTTGAGTACCTTTATCACATACTTCAAAATCATCTGTCATTATATATTCCTCAAAATAATGCTTGTTAAATATAACAGTAATAATACTGTTCCCAAAAAACTTCCAATTAGCATAAATCCAAATAACAGTATTTTACCTAACGTTGGCTCGAAAGGTTTGTCTGGTAATTTGCCTACGCCGATTAGCGCTTTAAATACTTCTTTAATCAATTAAATAAAACATCATTGAATGCAAATACAACTAACATCAAACCAAATACTGAGATTTGTATAATTGCTGGTATAACAACAAACATGACCATAGGGTCAAAGTCCATGCGCATCCAATAATCTTCCTTGTGCCACTGTTTCACTTCTTCTGGTGAAGCTACTTCATAATTTATTTTTTCCATATTCCATCCAATAATTCTTCGACCTCTGGATATTCGTCCATACAATCGACTATCATATCAATTTCATCTAATTGGTCAAGCTCTTCAGCGAGACGATACATATAATGTTGCTGATGTAGCTCTTTCATAAATGCATTGACTCTTAACCACCTTTGGTAGTTTCTCTGTCTTTCGTCATCGTCTGAATATTGACTCACTTAAATAATCCTATTTTCTCTCCGGCTTTAATTCTACGGTCATATTCCTCAGGTGTATCTGGGAATCTCCAACCCCAATATGCGCCAAATGCCATAAAGGAACCAGAATACATTACTGCTTTCCAATTACCTGTAAATACAATCATAAGCAATAATGCAAATGCCATAAATCCTAACATCATATATTTTGCTTTTCTTGGGAATACCTTTTTGGTTTCCCAATTAGTTAAAAATGGTCCAAACAATTTATGATTGTATAACCATGCGTGCATTCTATCAGAGCTCTTTGCAAAGCAATAAGCTGCAAATACTGCTGGAATACTAAAAGGTATCCCTGGCATTACAACTCCAATATAAGCGACACCTAAAGCTAAAAATCCTAGTACTAACCATCCAATCTTTTTAATACTCATGATATCACCGCTTTAATATGTTCTGCTGAAATAATCACTGCATCTTGTCCTTTAATACGAACAGGCATTGCTTCATTCCATTGTAAATAAACTGTGTCTTGTGGTACAACAGTTGTTACTTCAGGTCCAATTGCTAAAACTACACCAGGTTCTGATGCTGTCTTTTTAACTTCTGATGATAATATAATACCACCTTCAGTTGTTGTTTCTTTTGGAGCAGCTGCTACAAGCACTTGCTCACCAATCATTCTAATACTCAAATCGGTCTCCTAGTTACCGCAGACTTTAATCCACCAGTTTCACTGCGCTTTTCTTCTATTTCCATATTCATAATTTGTTTTTCATCAACTAAAGGTTTAGCAGGAGCCTCTCGTTCACGTTTAAATGCAGCTGTCGATACTATCAATAGCATAATCGCAAGTGGGTCAAACACAAATATAATTGTTAAAATAATCCAACGAACAGCGTTATCATAATATGATTCGGCATCATCACCGTATATCATATCAGCTATATATTTTACTGGGCCTAATTCTGCCTCTTGGTCCAATTGCTGTCTTAGTATTGGCATTTTTTGTTCGTTGAGAGCAACTATTTCATCTACTAAAATATCAATTTCAGCATTAATTTCGTTTCGCTCTGTTGTTTGTACTTTATTGACATAGTTTCTATCTTTTGGTTGACTTGTCTGAAGTACATAATCTAAACTCTCTAACCTGCCGGTGAGATTGTCTAGTTGTAATTGTTTACCTTCCAATCTTTTATCCACAATACTTGCTTCAAGGCTATAACTATCTGATGTAACCGATGCGTCGATATGTGCTTTTGAAAGATAACCAAAAATTCCCATTGATGTAATTAACATTAATACAACAACTGCTGTGGTAAAATAGGTACGAACTAAATTATTAATTCTATCCCATTCGTAATGCAACCATGCAGCCGATACAATTTTTCCAAACTCTAATACACTTGCCATAAATGCAATACTTAATGCAGCACCACTAAAGATTGTCATTAGACCGACAATACTAAAATATGCAGCTGTTGCTGCTAGAGTTAAGGACGTAAATAAAGTTAACCATTTCATAATATTATTTATAGGGAATATTTCCAATTGACATGAGCATGCTTCGCTTCGTCATCGCGAACATTTACAATCATATCATATAAGGTTGCATCCTTTGGCATCTTGTAATATTGTATTGCTAAATCTGGTGCAGGTACATCTTGTATTACACCCTCGTCAATTAATTCTAAATAATTTGTGTAACTACGAACAGCTTCTTCTTCAAAGTAGTGTACCATGCGATG
>Ga0213858_10001487_pt1 | contig 11172 bp, 7 predicted proteins | sample PICome_FD_160122 | JGI IMG/M metagenome (GOLD analysis project Ga0213858, IMG submission 160122) | Coastal seawater microbial communities near Pivers Island, North Carolina, United States - PICO245 | ecosystem: Environmental > Aquatic > Marine > Coastal | place: USA: North Carolina | collected... | reverse complement strand
ACCTGCAAGGTATCCGCTAATATTCCATCGACCACTGGGGACTATATAACCCGAGCGCAAAACACAGGTTTTTCGATTTTGGTTTGGCTCAAAGGTTAACCCGTTTGCGAAAATATATAGGGGCGCCACGTATATACCCTGCGGTGCTACGCTGAGGCGGAACCAAACGGTAGGCGTAAAGGCTCAACTCACCGGATCAGTGAGTAAGAAATAAAAAAAAGCCAATAACGGCGGGGGCAAGGGTCACGGGGGGGTGTAGTACTAGTGCTAACAAACTGTCGATAATTTTTTTAGTTTTACCTTTGTGTTTCACGCAGATGTTTCACACGACAGCTTGTCTTTAGGTATTACCTTTAGGTAGCCCCAAATAAAAAGCCCCAATGGCAGGGGGTACCAAAGGGGCTATATGGCGGGATAAGCTTTTTGTTGGCTACATATATATGTACCCCTGCGAGCTTACAACCTCATTGTACTGTTCACATACTATTTTGTCAAGACACCTTCCGTAAAATTTATTTTTTATTGACAAACTGAGCAAATGTTACCCATAATAATCATGTACCGGGGCCGAAATGGCAGGGGAAATCAACTTTTATAGTCCAAGTGAGCAAAGTTCCGAGACCATAAGCCTACGTGTACACCTTTTTTAACACATATATGTGATTATTATGAATTTACTTCCTCAAAAGAAGAAAACACGTGAGTTATCTGACAAACAACAAACCTTTCTTACCGCTCTCTTTGAAAACGGAGGAAATTTCTCCCGTGCCTGCGAAGTTGCGGGTTACTCGCAAGGTTCCATCGGACATCTCAAAGAGTCCTTGGCCGACGAAATCATCGATGGAGCGAGGAATATTCTTGCAGGTGGTGCTATTAAAGCCGCGAATAAGCTTGTGGCGACAATTGACACCCCGGAAATTGAAAGGGGAGACAATATCCGTCTCCAAGCGGCTGAAAGTCTCCTCAATCGTGTCGGCTTGGGGAAACAGGAAACTCACAACGTCAATGTCCAAGCTGTGCATGGCGTGGTTTTACTCCCCCCGAAGAAAGAAATGGTTGTAGATCACGTTGAGTGAAGAAGTTGAAGCCCCGGTACGCAAGCGGGGAAGGCCCAAAAAGGACCCAAATGCGCCCAAAGCCCGCTATAACCTCTCTACTGCGGAGAAAGCGCGTAGAGCGACGCAAGCTAGCATAAATCGCTCAAAAAAAGAGGCGGCGAAAAAACAAGCCGCCGCAAAGAAGCAAAATCAGCGGGCAAATCAGCGTATTCGTGCCGCACAGAAAGTTGAAACAGCCTTAAAAGGCGAGAAGTCCCGTCTTGTAGACATGGGAGATGTTGACCAATTACCTTCACACGTAAAGGAGCTAATTGGTGAATCTGATGTTGTATTTCAACCTAATGCGGGGCCTCAAGAGGAGTTCTTGTCCGCCCCAGAACAAGATGTATTGTACGGTGGAGCGGCTGGAGGCGGAAAAAGTTTCGCTCTGCTTGCTGATCCTCTCCGCTATTGTCACAACCCTAACCATCGGGGGCTTCTTTTACGCCGCACTCTCGATGAGTTGACTGAACTCATATCAAAGTCGAAACAATTGTATCCCAAAGCGTTTCCCGGCGCCACATTCCGTGAAAGTAAGTCGACGTGGGTCTTTCCATCCGGAGCTACTATATGGTTCTCTTACCTCGACAAAGACAAAGACGTCACTCGATATCAGGGACAGGCATTTAACTGGATAGCTATTGATGAAATCACTCAGTATCCCACACCCTATGTATGGGAATACCTTCGGTCCCGTCTACGGGCTACCGACCCGGAGTTGTCCGCCAATCTATCCATGCGTTGTACAGCAAACCCCGGCGGTGTTGGCGGCTGGTGGGTCAAAAAAATGTACATCGATCAAGGAGAGCCCGGTAAGCCCTACGTTCCATCCGACGTGGAATCGGGAAAGCCATACGTATACCCGGACGGACATGCAAAGGCAGGCCAACCGCTCTACTGGCGAAAGTTTGTTCCCGCAAGACTCACAGACAACCCGTACCTCATGCAGGACGGACAGTATGAAGCAATGCTCCTCTCATTACCAGAGGTTGAAAGAAAACGCTTGCTTGATGGGGATTGGGATGTTGCCGAAGGATGTGCATTCCCAGAGTTCCACAAGCTTAAACACTGCGTCGAACCATTTGAATTACCGACAAATTGGCCGCGTATACGGGCCTGTGACTACGGCTACGCAAGCCCTTCGTGTGTACTTTGGGGTGCAATCGACTGGGACAACAACATCTGGGTCTATAGAGAATTATACGTAAAACACTTTACAGCAGAACAACTTGCCGCTAAAATATTAGAAATGGAGGAGTGGGACCCTACTCCCCATTATACTGTGCTAGATAAATCGTGTTGGAACCGTACAGGATACGGCCCTTCTATTGCTGAGACAATGATACGTATGGGTTGTCGTTGGACTCCTTCTGATAGCAACCGTATTGCCGGAAAGATGGAAGTACACCGCCGTCTAGGTGATAATGAGTTTACGAAAGAGCCAACAGTCAAGTTTTTTAACACGTGTACAAATATAATAAAGCAAATGGCGGGAATTCCTCTGTCAAAAACAAACTCTGAAGATGTTGATACCAAAGCAGAGGACCATGCATATGATGCGTTACGTTATATGTTAATGACTCGTACATCTGGCTACACCTCCATCCACAAGACTTTAAACGATATTAAGAATAGCACATTTCAACCGGCTGACGCAACATTTGGTTATTAAATGGCAGAGAAAGATAAAGTTTTTACAATACGTGACATGTTAGAGGCTGGAAAGATTAAGCCTACATCTGTTGCTTGGAAACGTATAGTTGATGCGGGGTTTGATGTAAACGAGCCGTTCACTGCTCTTAAAGACCTAGAACGTTTAAAAGGCCTAGCAAAAGTTGGTGGAAGTACCGCAGACTATAAAAAATATTTGGCAGGTCAAAACATAATTGCACAACAAGCGCAGTTGTTTCATGATCAACAGTTACCTGATGTTTTTGGTTCAAAAGGACTTATTCGGGCAAAAGAATCCCCGCTTAGGGCACTTTTACCAAAAGCGGAGCAATCCCGAAAATCAGATGTCTTAAAAGCAGTCCCGGAAGCAAAAGCTTCTTTTCCCGAAATTGCCAAAGGACTAGCTACGGTACCCGACCCTGATGTCCGAGCGGCGCTAGCATTTAACGCTTTTATTCCGTTGCGTCCCGGAGAAGTAGCTTCTTTAAAAATTTCAGATATTAATTTTGAAACAGGGGAGTTTTTCTCTACGGATGATCGCGGTACAAAAGTACGTAACAAGCTACGTCTACCGCCGTTTGCCTTAGCAATCTTAGAAGCGCAAGCTGATAAAGCTAAAGAAGCAGGACACGAACACCTCTTTTTTGATGAAAGAAAATCGAGGGCTATGAATCCCGCCGCAAGCTTTAGATCGAAAATGACTACAGAGTTTAACCGAGAGGGCGGGATCAAGACGCTTCTTAGTAAATACGAATCAGTTTTCGGTCGTCCTCTAAAAGGCTCAAAAGATTTTCGTAAAATTATCCCGTCTATTACTGCCGTTGAGTTAGGATACGCAGGTCAAGTTAGTGCCATTATGGGTCATGATGACTTAGGTGGCATAGCCAACGAAATGAAAAAAATGACAACCGATTTCTACGTATCGGGCGTTGTTAAAATTGGCGAAGATGGTAAGCCAATACAGCAAATAAGCGAAGAACTTATTGCGCTTCGTGGCATTGAAAATACCTACGCGAAAGTACTCGGTTTAAAAACTATTAATGAACTAGCGGGCGTACTTAATTTAGATCTTCCTAAGTTCACAGGAAAAGGTGCTCCAAAGTACAAAGTCGCACAAAAAGGGGAGTCACTAGATACCACTGAAGCTCAAACAGACGCTAAAGGCACCCGCACTGTTATGGAAGACAGTGATATTGCTGACGTAGAGAAGCGTCGAGATGCTGTTAACGCAGGATTAGAAAGAGATACTGCCAGAGCAAACAGAGAAGCGTTAGACGAAAAAATTGCTACCGCCGAACGTATGGCTAATCCCGACGTCCAACGAAAGCTTATTGAGGGCGAAAAAGCTACAATACGACTTGAAGAGCAGACTGCGGCTATTAGAGCGCAGGCTAAAGCAGAATTAGAAGCAGAATCTAAACCACAGGTTGAGTTAACAGAAGCAACTAAGAGCAAAATTGAAGAGGTACGTGAGCGTTTAGCAAAGATAGCAGATTCACGTGTCACAAAAACTATCGTAGGGGGTCTGCCTATAGTGGGCATACCTTTAGCCGCATCTCAGCGAGTAGAAGCCGCGGAACAGCGTATAGCCGCTGGAGAAGGCACGGTGCCAGCCTATCTAAAAGAGGGTGCGCGGTTTGTAGCTGAAGAGTTTACGCCTCTTGGACTACCTATTGCCGCCGCTGAAATTGGGTCCGAAATACACCAATCTACAAAAGAAACACTAGAAAAGGACGTTGCAAAACGATCACAAATAACTGATGTCAACGATTTTGGCACAGAAATGCAGATGCGTAATTTATTTGAACAAAAAAGGAATATGCAATGAAAGATATCATGAATGCTGACAAGTATAGCGTTGACTACAATTGTGGCGAAAACAACCTCGTACGCGAGAAGCTACAGTTCGGTACTGATGCAAACACTGAAGAGCTAATCGTAGACGCTGGAAGCGTAAACAAAGGAAAGCTTGACTCAGCTATTTTGAATTCAGACAAGCAAAGCGCACTATACTCTTAATTAAGGTATCTAAATATGTCGCAAGAGGGCTTTTTACAAGCTCCGGATAGCGGTTCTGTGTCTGTAGAAGATGCAGAAACTGCAATGCCCGGACTTGCCGCGTATGTGCAACACAAGTTTGAAGACTCCGAAAATGGTCGCCGTTCTTTTGAGCATCGGTGGCTTCAGGCGTATAAAAACTTTAGGGGCATCTACGACTCTACAACACAGTATAGGGATTCAGAACGGTCACGTGTATTTATAAAAATCACAAAGACAAAAGTCCTCTCTGCGTATGGTCAGATTATTGACATTCTTTTTGCTAATAAAAAGTTTCCAATAGTCGTAGAGAGCACTCCTATTCCTGATGGTATTGCTAAGTATGCTCACATGTCAGACCCGACAGACGAGCTACGCAGTCCTTTTGGTTTTCCCGGAGACGGGATGGGGCTCGACCCCGGAGAGACTGAAATTAATTTTGGCAAGTACCAAAACATTGCGGACAGTTTGACCAAGGGTCCTGCAATGCCGGGGATGCCGCAATTAGAGCCTGCCGCAGAAGCGGCCCGTGCTTTAGAAAACACTATACACGATCAGTTACTCGACACTGATGCTGTAAACGTATTACGTTACGCTGTGTTTGAAGCCGCCCTGCTAGGTACAGGAATTGTAAAAGGACCTTTTAACTTTTACAAGCGTTTACATAGATGGGAGCGCGGTGGCAACGGAGAACGCGAGTACACTCCAGAAGAAAAAATTGTACCTCGCATTGAGCATGTTTCAGCATGGGATTTTCATCCAGACCCGTCAGCAACAAGCATCGAGGATTGCGAGTACGTTATTCAACGGCACCGTTTAAATAGGCAACAAGTACGAGCCCTACTAAACCGTCCGTATTTTGATGCGGATGCTGTTGAAAATGTGCTAGTAAAAGGCCCAAACTACGAGGATAAGTACTACGAAGATACTATCCGAGAAGACGACACTCAGCCTAATTACAACGAAAGTCGATACGAGATTTTAGAATACTGGGGTGTATTAGACGCCAGTATGGCAAAGCAAGTCGGACTAGACCTGCCAGATAGCGTGTCAGGACTTGACCAAGTACAGATTAATGCGTGGGTCTGTGGTAGTGAAGTTTTACGGTGTGTTTTAAATCCGTTCACGCCAGCACGTATTCCTTATCATGCTGTTCCTTACGAGATTAACCCGTATCAAATCTGGGGAGTCGGCGTAGCAGAAAATATGGAAGATGCTCAGTTGCTGATGAACGGCCACGTGCGTATGGCAATTGATAACTTAGCACTAGCAGGTAACCTCGTTTTTGACGTTGATGAAGCGTCCCTTGTTCCCGGGCAGAACTTCGACATTTTCCCCGGGAAAGTGTTTAGGCGTCAGTCCGGAGTTACAGGAACTGCAATTAACGGGCTGAAGTTTCCGAATACAGCGCCTGAAAACATTCAAATGTACCAAATCTCGCGCCAGCTTGCTGACGAAGAGACAGGCATTCCATCCATTATGCATGGACAAACCGGAGTTACCGGAACTGGTCGGACCTCTTCTGGGCTATCTATGTTGATGGCTCAAGGAAGTATGTCGGTAAAGACAGTCATTAAGAACATTGACGATTACTTACTAAAGCCGTTGGGCGAAGCGTATTTTCAGTGGAATATGCAATACAACGAGGACCAGCCTGACATCGTCGGAGACCTTAGTATTAAGCCCAAAGGTACCTCCGCAGTCATGCAGAAAGAAGTCCGCTCACAGAGGCTTACAACGCTTCTCCAGACGGTTTCTAACCCAATGCTTGCGCCGTTTATTAAATTACCAAATCTTGTTCGTGAACTGGCTATCTCTCAGGACATTGATCCTGAAGAGTTAGTAAACGATTTAGACGAAGCCCAACTTTACGCAGAAGTTCTAAAAGGACTACAAAATGCTCAACAAGGAACAGGCCCAGAAGGTGGGCCCGCTGGTCAACCATCCGCAGGCATGGGAGGCCCTGACGGCGTATCTAACGGACCTCCACCAGTTGACGCTTCGGGGGTTGGTGACGGCACAATCGGAACGGGAAATGTTCCAGTTGCAGGGGAAGATGGTTTTACTGGAAACCCTCCTGAACCTGAAATCTAATCATCAAAGCGTAGTCAAGACAGAGAAAAAATAATAATGTACGACGACTATAATGCAGATCGGTTTGATCCTGATGAAGGAGATGTCGGCAGTACTCCGGAAACAACTACGGAAGCTCGTAGTTACTCTGATTATCTAAAAGATAAGGCCAGCACACAAACAGGCCGTGATAGACAAGAGACGCTCGATAAATACAACGAAGAGTTAGATCGAGAACTCGATAGAGCATCAGATCAGTTTGATAGACTTACAGAAGCGTATGAGACTACGTTTGGAAGTGTTTTAGGTTTCGGTGGCAAGAGAGCGACCATTGCTGTCGATGCTATGGGAAATGTCAATACGTATAACCCTTTTGGAGAGCGTGTTAACGCAGAAACCGCCGGTGATTTAGCGCGGATGCAAGGTGATTACGAACTATCCCGAGAAATCTATAGCAACATGGACTTTGGGCGTGACGTTCCCGGCATAGGGGATAACCTTCAGCGATTCGGTACAGCAATAGCAAACCCTGTTGCTGAACGTTTTGGAACTTCTCTCACACGGGATTACGTTATAAATGCTGAAACTGGATTTATTGGTGAGATACAAGATGATTTTGCTGGTATGGATGCAGTAGGCAACGTTATGGGTTTGGTAGCACCCGGCGGCGTTCGAGTAGATACTGCTCTAGCTGTTGATGCAAGAACGGGAAAGGAGATGATGTATCAAGAATCAAGCTCGGTATATGGGCAACACTCTTCCTTAAAAACCCCTGAAGAAGTTGCCGCAGATAGAATAAGAACAAGAAAACAGCAAGAAGCTAACCGTGGACAGGACAAAAATCCAGCACTTAATCCCACAGTCCCCTCTAATTACGCCGCTCCCCCGCAAGCTCGTTCTAGTATTTTACCTTACTTTTTACAGGCTACTGTGCCGAGCATATACCCCCAAGTGTATCAGCTATTTAATGAGGGCGGTAAAGTAAACAATGTAGAGGGAGAGATGAGCGCCGTAATGGCAAACCCTCAAATGGAAAATGCTCAAGAGATAGCTAACAACCCCGATAAGTTTTTAAAGAACCCAAATCTTGCTACGACCGCAGAAGAAACTCAGCAAATATACGCCTATAACCAGCAGATACTAGATATTGCTAAAACAATTCCTCCCCAAGTAAAAACTGCCGCTATTGGAGGTGTACAAAGTGATGACGATCACTTAAAACAAGCACTGAGCGATGCTGGCCCTGTTGGATTTATCGATAAGCCGCCAGAAATGTTAGATGAAGCAACGACGGTAGCAGATGATGTGCCAATGGAAGTACCAGAAGGAACATTCATCATCAATGCGGCGGCAGTTGAGTTTGCAGGGTCTGAAGATATTAAAGCAATGCTTGTTGCGGCCATGAATGAGGCAAGAAAACAAGGAAAAGTACCGCAGGGGGATGCAACAGACCGTGATCGAGAAGATGCCGTTTCTTTATTAGTATCTCGTGGTGAAGTCGTAGTGCCACCAATGCTAGCCCAAATTATTGGCTACGATAAGCTAAATAAAATTAATAACCGTGGTATTAAAGAAACAGAACGTCGCGTTGAAGAAAATGGACAGAGTCCAGAAGCCGAGGCTGTAGCACAAGGACCTGAGAATCCCGCAGAAGGGGTTGCAATGAACAAAGGCGGCACTGCGGAACAAGAAGAGTTTGATATCTTTGATATGTACGCTAAAGACGTACTAGGTGTCGTCGAGGGAGAGAAAGACGATCCCCATGTTCCAACACCTAGTTCTGGAGTCACTATAGGGAGAGGTGTGGATCTATCAAGGTTCTTACCTGAAGAGTTTGCTCGTATGGGCGTTTCTGACGAAATTATCCAGAAAACACGACCTTTTCAAGCTCGGGGCATGGGCATGTACGGGCCTAAAGGACAAAAAGCAGAAGAAGTAAAAAGCTCGTTAAATCTTTCTTTCGAGGAAATTCAAGAGTTAAACGACAAAGTTTACGAGTATAAGAAAGCTAATTTTAACAAAGATTTTCCAGAGTTTAAAGAGGCCGGACCAAAAGATAAGGCTATGGCTTTTTCAGCGTACTATGTTGCCGGAAGGAAAGGGATGAAAGAAAGGTATGTAACCTTTTTAGACACGTACAAAGATACCGGTGACATTATTAAATCGATGGACAAAGGGTTTTTAAAGATATTAAAACCCGGCGATACCGAGTACAACCGAGCATTTAACGCTATTAATTGGTACTTAACCGCAGATGATGGTGATCTTATGCGGGCTAGTGCTGGTGAACAAGCTAAATATACAAAGGGCATGATTGAAGCATTCCGGCGTAAGGAAGAACTTCAGAATGCTCCCGCAGGTTCGATTCCTCCACCGAGCCGCGGAAAAATTTAACGGCTACCCTGCAATTCCGCAGGCCCCGTAACACACTACGGCTACCCTCAGCCATGAGGCACCGTGAGATAGGAGACTAAAATGGCAAAACAACGTGGACATCGCGCAAACAAGGCAAATGATTCTTTCGGCACGGTCAATAACGACCAACTCTATAAAGGAAAATACCGAGAGGAAGTTTACCAAGACGACGACGAGACTGTAGAGGCAACGGACCCCTCACAAGAAGAGGCTACTCCAGAGCAAGAAAGCGAAAGCTTTGCACAGGCACCTAAAGGATCTGAGACTGACTATAAAAAGCGGTATGACGATCTTAAACGTCACTACGATACAAAACTTGACGAGTGGAAGAAGGAACGTGAAGAACTTTCTAGTGCCCGTCAGGCAGGAAAAGATAGCGGGTTATCGGCATCTGAGTTACCTAAAACTCCAGAGGAGTTGGATGACTTCAAAACTAAGTACCCCGACGTCTACGCAATCGTAGAGACAGTATCATCCATGCAAGCTCAAACAAAGCTTGAATCGTTAAAAAATGAAATTGATACTCTAAAAGATAGAGAGCAAGAACTAGAGGTACAAAGTGCCTATAAAGAACTGGTTTCTGCACACCCAGATTTTAATGATTTAAAAACGGATGAAAAGTTCTTGATGTGGCTAGATGAACAGCCAGCTTCTATAGCTGATGGTATCTATAAAAACAATAAGGACGCTAGGTGGGCAATCCGAGTTGTTGATTTGTATAAAGCGGACGTAGGTGGTGTTAAGAAACCTAGAAAGTCCACGCAAGACCCAGCCGCTGTTGTCACTAAAACTACAGCAAAAGATGTGGTCAACGAAGCTTCAGGCGAACAAAAAGTCTGGAAAGCTTCAGAAATCGGCAAGATGAAACCTTGGCAATTCGAGAAAGTGGAAGCAGAAATCGATGCCGCAAGAGCAGAAGGCCGAATTGATTATTCACAATAACCCAATAACTATCTCATAAGGAAGGGTAAACAAAATGGCATTTCCAAGCGCATCAGGTTATACTAACCTGCCAAATGGGCACTTTACTCCAGAGATCTTCTCTCAGAAGGTCCTGAAGTTTTTCCGTCGTGCTTCTGTCGTAGAAGACATCACCAACACAGACTATGCTGGTGAAATTGAAAACTTTGGCGACACAGTACGCATCATTAAAGAGCCTACAATCACAGTATCAGCATACACTCGGGGAACTACCGTTAGTGCACAAGACCTGACAGATGCTGAAACAACAATGGTCGTAGACAAAGCAAATGCTTTCGCGTTCGCAATCGACGACATTGAAGAGCGTCAGTCACACGTTAACTTTGAAGCGTTGGCTACTTCTTCAGGTGCTTACTCATTGAAGCGTAAGTTTGACGCTAACGTCTTGCAAGCAATGGCTGATGGCGCAGGCGGAACAGGTGCTACCTTCGGCACAGTCGCGGCTCCTATTGCTATTCACGGCGCTACAGGCGGTGACGCCGCTGTTAACTTAATGTTGGCAATGGCGCGTAAGCTTGACGATGAGTCTGTTCCAGAAGAGAATCGTTTCTTCGTAGCTCCTCCTGTGTTCTGGGAGAACCTGTTCAAAGCAGGCTCTAAGTTTGCAGAAGTTCAGGTAACAGGCGACGGCACTTCACCACTTCGCAATGGCCTTGTTACTCAAGGTAATATTGCAGGTATGCAGTGTTACAAGACAACTGCACTCAACAACTCAGGTACTGATGTTGTAACTATCACTAGCCAGCTTGACGACCAGTATGTCGTAATGGCGGGTCACATGTCTTCAACAGCAACTGCATCGCATATTGCTAAGACAGAAGTCGTACGTGATACAAGCACCTTCTCTGACATTGTACGTGGTCTACACGTATTCGGTCGTAAGGTCTTGCGCCCAGAA
>Ga0213858_10001484_pt1 | contig 11175 bp, 14 predicted proteins | sample PICome_FD_160122 | JGI IMG/M metagenome (GOLD analysis project Ga0213858, IMG submission 160122) | Coastal seawater microbial communities near Pivers Island, North Carolina, United States - PICO245 | ecosystem: Environmental > Aquatic > Marine > Coastal | place: USA: North Carolina | collected... | reverse complement strand
GTTTTATTTATAAAAACCATCCCGTACAAAAAAGGGGAGCAATGCTCCCCTGGGATCACTCAGCGGATTCTTCTGAACGTGCTCTGATCGCTGCCGATACCGCCTCAAGCAGTTGATCATCCATGTCTGTTTTGGTTAACTTGACTGCCTTGCCAAGAATCATCAGACAAATTTCAATTAATTTTTCACCTAATTCCTCGTTCTCAGGAATTTTTGATACAGCATCAGTAATGATTTTTGATGCTAATGGGAGCAAGAATGCTAACATGATGAACCTCAGTCTACCGTACAGTATATATAGCAGACTTTATAATATTTTAATCAATCGCCCTGATAACGACCTTGACCATATCCGTATGGATCTGGTTTGGGTTTTCTCTTTTGAGCGAGTTTATTCTTGATTCTATCAACAGGTGTTACACCTTTGTAACCCTTTGCACCTTTAACCTTCTTCTTGCCCTGTGGTTGAATAGCATTTTTTCTGGAGGACATCATGCCACCAGTCTTACGCATTTCGCGACTGACTTTATCAAAGGCACTATCACCAGATCTAGTACCACCTTTCTCGGATGGATTACCAGTCTTGAAGTCCTTACCAGTTTCTTTAGCGTAACGAGTACGCTCAGTAACTGCTTCTTCTCCCATTTCTTTTTTGATCTCACGCTTTAAAGACTCTCTGTCTTCAGCGTCTCTCTTTTTCTTCTTAATAGCAGCAGATTGATCTAATGCAAGTTGATTCCTAGCATTCTGTGCTTGAACTCTTTCAGTGTCTTGTTGTTTTGCTGAGAGAGCAGAACCAGAATCTACTGCCTCAGCTTGCTGCTTTTTTGCAGCAATTTTTTTCTGTTGCCATTTGTCAAGGATGTGATCATGGCGTGTTCCTTTAGCACGCTCACCCTCTCTAAACTTTTTAAAGTCAGCAACACTCTTATCCTTCTTTGCCTTCTCAGCATCTTTTGCTGCTTTCTGCTTAGCGAGTCTCTCTTTATTCAAACGATCAAGTCTCTCATAAGGTTTTTCCTCAGAGATCTCCTCAACCTCAAGAACTTCACCACCAAGTTTACCAATACCTTCTTTTAACTCGGGATTAATAACAATCTTATTCTTTACTCCTTTTCCAGTAATCTTTTTTTCCTTATCTTCGCCAGCAATCTCAAGCATAGTCTCTTCATCAAGACCAAGTTCTGCCTTCCAGTTAGACAGTTCCTCTTTTTGTTCCTTGGATTTTTTCTTCATCGCTGCTTTGATCGCCTTGTCTTTGACGCCAGCGTATTCATGCTTATCTGGTTCCTTAGTTCCATCACCATCAAGATCACCTTTAGTGTTCTTTTTCTCACCTGGTTTTAACTTATACTTACCTTCATAAGGTTCACCATGAGAAGTTGGAGTAACAGATTGAATCTGTGGGTTATCACGAAGTTCTTTTTTCTTCTTAGTATTGGCAAAGCGAACATATCCTTTCTGATCGCCATATCCCTTCTTAGGGGTAACGCGAACCATCTCTTTATCACCCTTTCTCACTTCCTGAATGCTGTCGCCCTCAGTCTCTACCTCTTCACTCTTATTTCCACTACCAAAAAGCATACCTTTTGCAGCATCCTTTACAGGAGCAGAAGCACTGGAATTTGATACTGCTTGAGAGAATGCTCTCTCAAGAGGAATACCTTCTCTTCTTGCTTTGTATCTTGTGTCATAGGCAAGTTGTCTTGCCGCCTTCTTCACATTGTCTTCCCCGCCACCACCAGCTGCTTTCTTCTCTCCACCTTCCGATCCGCTGGAAGAGTCGGAAGACTTATCTAACTGAGGTTTAATTTTTGCTTCCATCTCTGTCAGATATACCTGATGAAGATCAGAGACAACATGCTTAAGGTTTGCCATTACTCTAGTGCTTCTTTTTTGCCTTGTATTTATTTATGAAATTCTGTATTTTCTTTGTTCCAGTTAATCTCATAGCATACTCTCTATGAGCATCAGTTCCAACTAATCTTTGATCTGCAGGAACACCAGATTGATCTGTCCACTCTTTAAGATCTCTAATCCAAGACTTGAACATCTCATCTTCTTCTGTAACACAAATCAAATAATTTGTCCCTCTACGGACAATTTTACCAACCTGATTTGTTCTCACATTTTGAACGTAAGATCCCTCACAAAAAATCTTTCCTGCAAGGTATTTCTCACGCAACTTTCTTTCTTCATCCCTATTAATAGTCTCTGTAGTGACACTATTCTTCTTTTTGGGACTACGTGTTTGTGTGGATACTGGTCTTTGATTTGCTAGTGTCCTCTTTTGTGGAGGATCTTGATCACCAATTACCTGATTTTGATTATAGAATTTCAATCTACCGCCAACATTTTTAGCGATAAATTCTCCAGTTTTTTTATCATGATAACCGCCATGGCCATCAGGCACTAAACCAAGTCTCCTGCCCGTAATAGAGGCAAGAGATCTAGACTCTCTCATGAACTGCGAAAAGTCTTTCATACGTGTCACGATATACAAATATTTATAAGATTATCTAATCAAGTAAGACGTGCTAAATCTTCTTGCAACTTCATATTTACATAGTCATCAATAGACCTAACTCTCAATTTTTTGAGAACCTTAGTGACCAACTCTTTTTCCAAAGGTATATTGAGTTTAGTCTGATAATTTGGTTTACCCATGACTATAAAATTGATGTTCCACTATATTTAGTATCACCAATATAATCTATACACAGAACTGACCTAGGTCTTCCCATTTTACTCTCAACCCTGTGTGGAGTTTCTGGATGGAAGATGTAAAATTCTTTATTCTTAAACTGCCTAGTAGTTATATCTCCGTTCTTATCTTTCAATTGAATTATTGATTCTTGATCATCACAATCAAGACCCCACATAATTCTATACAACTTTACTCCTGGAACATAGTCCTTATCAATGTGCCAGTCTAAACTTTGAAGTGGATCTAATACATTAATAGCACAAACAGTAGTCATACCAATTTGAAGTAAAGTATCTGTCAGAATTGGCAAGGACTGGGTATTCAAATAATATAAATTATCTTCAGCAAAAAGTGGAGCGATATGCCATCCAGACTTACCCTCCACTCTATGTTTACCAGAGAAGTAACTATCATATCCTATAGGATATCCTCTTCCATGGTCTTTTATAAAATTTGTTTGCTCTTCTGTAAAGTCCCTAAATTCCAGATTATCAAAGTTCTCCATATACTCAGATTGAATACTATCAAAATAAGTATTCAATAAAGCAAGTTTATTTGATATGTGTTGATAGGGGATAAACATTACTCTTCGGTTGATTCTTCGATTTGTTCATCAAGATCATTGATTACATTACGAAGTTCTACAATTCTTGGTGGAACACATTTAGGATCGTATGTATAACGCTTTTGCTCTTCAAACAATGCTTGTCTGACTGCAGCAGCAGTTCTTACATCCATATTAATAGTAATCACAGATCCCCCTCCACACGATTTTCAGAACGCTCAATACTGAATGCACCTTCGGGATAACGAGCACTGAGTTTTTCAAAGTTCATTTGGATAACTTCTTCAATACTAATATCAAGTGCCATACATGCCTGAGACAGATACCACATGATGTCACCCAACTCACGCTTCATGTGGAATGCATTCTCTTCATTGTAAGGTTTTCCCTGGAAGACAATCTTCTTCACAACCTCAGTAAACTCACCCGCCTCAGCAGAGAGTCCAAAAGCAGCAGTCATAAGTTGAGTGACATTTGCACCGTTTGCTTCAAGTTGAGACAGTCGAGCAGACAATACAGGGTAATCAAGACTAGGAGCACTAGTAGTCTCCTTCACAAATTCAACGTACTTCTCAGTGTCAATTGCCATAACTTTAATTGAGTTTACTAGTAGTTTACTTCAAAACTGCTCACTTGTCTATAGGAGCATCGAACAATTTAATTGGAATATTGAATGAGATAATTTTTCTTACTTTATCCGAAAGAGACGCTCTAGATTCATGGAGAAGAGAACCTGGGAAGAATACAATATCTCCTTCTTTAACATTTGCTGTTACATCTGCAATTGCTCCACTGAATGGATCTACAAAAGGAGAATAGAATGTAGTTCCCTGATGTTCAGCATAATGAAGATCTAAGTATAGAACAGCAGACAAAACAGCATTACCATGATTATGTGGACCATGATATTCTTGATTTTTATATTCTTGTGACCACAATTGCCAGTACTCTTTAGGTAAAAATGGTAATTGAAGATTGGGGAGAATATAATTGAGATCATCTTCTAGTATAGAATACCATTCATCAAAGTATTCTGCTCTACCATCAAATAAGAAAAAATCTGTAGAGCATCTATGCCACTGATACTCAACACTATCTAGCATATTGATCAGCTTTGTTTTTTTCTCTTCCCAGTTTGGAATAGAATAGACAAATGCTGATACCTCAAATAGTGGAATTCTGCTTAGAGTCATGATCTGCTTTACCTCTAGTATTTCCGTAATAAATTACTTCCAATGGTTCATCATCAGGTGCTTTAAACTTTCTCCAAGGATCAACGATAACACTACCAAATGGGAAGTCACAGTACACTTCATCACCAGTATTCTGTTCGTCCCAATACTTATAAGTTGTACTCACACTATGAGCAAGTAAGAAGACTGCTGGACCACTCCACTTGTCACCAGTATATGGGTCAACATATCTGACCCTCTCACCAAGTTGTTCGATATAATGACCAACTAGGAGACTGTAACTACCATCAACATAAGGAACTTTTGGTTTGTATGCTTTACCATGAATGACAATGGGACTTCTACAAGTCTCTGCAAGTTTGACCAGGAACTCAGCAAGATTTTTTGCTTGCTGTTCTCTAGATCGCATTACAGACTCAAAAATATCATATCCCAAATCTAACTTTTGGGACAGATACCTGAGAGCAATATTATCTCTAGGATGACATGCTCCACCATCACCCATTCCCGCCTTCATGTATGCAGGACTAATAATCCTAGTAGATGCACTGGTGAGAGCATTAGTTACAACATCAACGTCAATATTTCCCTGACGTTCTGCAACGTCTTGAATCATGTTGACAAAAGAAATTTTACTACTGATGAATGTATTGTAAAAGACTTTAACACATTCCATTTCTTCATAAGTTCCAGTAACAAACTTACTTAAGAATTCTGGATCCTTCTCAGTCACATCCCTTCCGCCATCATCATCACCTTCTTTACCCCTAGGTATGATATCAGTGCAGTGTAAGTAAAGTTGAAGTAATGATCTAAACAAAATATTATCAGTTGACAGACCATTTTCAGTCCCAATCATTATCATCTCTGGATTTCTAAAATCCGCTTTTACCGTACCCATAGCAATAAGATATGGATTATAGATGAGAGTACAATTAGGCACTAAAGGAAGAAGTTGTTCTCTAATAGTTCCAGGAAGAACGGTAGAAATCAAAACTACCTGCTGTTGAGATGATGCATACTTATTAACTTCAGTGAGAACTTCCTTAAGTATAGTATAATCAAAATCCTTTGGTTCTAAATCCATACACGGAAGACTACCATCATACTCTTCACTATGAGGTGTAGGGACAGCAATAAAAACTATAGAAGACTTTTGAACAACACTCTTGATGGTTTTGTAATACTTTCTAGATCCACCTTCTTTATTTGACGCTGAAGAAATATTTTTTCCACCAGCGATATCATAAGCAAATACTTCGTTACCAGATTCAGCCATTGCTTCTGATACTGGTCCTCCAAGTTTACCTGTGCCAATAAATCCTACTTTCATCTTCTCTCCAAATCTAAAGTTACGCAGTGGAATCCTCCACTTAAAGTTCTTTGATGTCTACAAGGAAGCATAGCACACTCTATACCATAAGTCTCCAACACTTCTCTAGTTGGATGTTGATGTTCTTCAAGTGCAACTAAATCTGGTGAGACGCTGAACAAATTCATATTACACCATTCTGAAGCATTATTATACCCAGGATGATATCCAATGTCAACTGGATCGGGCGCTCGTATCATATCCCAGGTATTGAACGGTTCTGGCAATTGATTCCTATCCTTCACTCTCCTAGGATTAACCATCAATAATCCTTCCCTAAGGAATGTCACAGTGGTATCAATATGAACGTAAGTGTATATGTCCTTGACTACATGCACCGTTGCACGATCACCGAGCATGTTTTGTAGAAGTCTTGCTCCAGACAAATTACCACTATTAGATAATAAGTAAAGAATATCATTATTTGCACGAATACAATTAGCAGCATCAAATGCTGGTGTTAATTCAGTGAGTGCTAGGACAGAAGGATCTCCAACACAATCTTCATTGTAAAGTCCATCATGATATGAGCAGGGAACTTCAATAGCATTAACATGCTGTGAGAAGGATCTCCAATTACCAACTCTAGATCTAAGTGGTTGAGGAGTTGCTAAAGCAAAATCCCCATGTACAAAAACACTATCCCTAGGACAATAATTGTAGTAACTTGTAGGTTCTCTCTTGGGTCTTAAAACTTCTACACTTTCTCCTCTCAAAAAATCACAAAAAGATTCAAGATCTTCATTAGCTTCATCAATGACTTGTTGAGGATAAGGTCCAACTTTTACTGAAGAAACATCAGAGTCTCCAGCATAGTTTATAGTCCTAAGACTTTTATCCATTTTTGGTATTGTTGCATAGTCAGCAACACCAACAATCACTTTACGTAAAGTATCCCATTCATTAGTAGAATTCATATCATCCCGAAGTGCTAATTATCATTTTATTATCATTTGGTTTACCATAGGTAAAAAATTCATCTAGGGTAAATGTCAGATGTTTTTTCATCCACCAGTAGTAATAAGCATACTTTGATTTTTGATGGTGCGGTCTAGTTATATTGATAGAATACTCTGTACTTGGAGTATCAATGTTGGTGGTAATTAAAGGTATACAATATGTTCTCCCAGTATGTGCTATAAAATAATCAACAGTAGTGCCATGCTGTTTGAACTTTTTGGATGCCAATACTTTATCAAAACAATACTTATCGCCAGATGTGTGGAGACTCAATATCTTCTCAGCATAATCTCTAGTTAAAAGAACTGGTCCAAAGTAAGTATGTCTTAATTTGGGGTGTAAAAAGAAGGGAAGAAATTCATCAGATTCATATCCCAATTGTAAACAATCCCAATCATATGGAACACGATTCATCAAGTACTCCCAATCGAAATTCCAATATTGAAATAAGGTCAAGTCATAATCATCTTCCATGAGAAGGAGATAATCTTCACTCGTATTTACAATCCAATCCTTTATAGCTTCAAGATGTGTTATAGAATTACCTAAAGCGTATGCAGGAATTTTTGGTACAGGTCCATCAACATACCTAGGTGCCCAATCATCCATGGTAGATGCTAAAAATTTTGATGCGGATATCCTTTTATGGTTTATCTTCATCATACCAAACTGTTCTTCCATGTACTCACGTCGATCCATTCTATTATCGAGATTTACATAACGAACAGTAGGAAATCCCTTCAACTTCTTATTAAAGTTCATTTAATTATTGCAAATAATTGCTGTGTAGGAATAGTTTTTATCATACCAATATCATTTGCTTTACCATAAGTAAATAACTCTTCAACACTATACTTATTAAAATGTCCAAGAATTTCTAAACTTTCATCTGTTCTCCACCATTGATAATACGCTAGTCTACAAGCTTTAGCAAGAACATACTTCTTAGTCTTCTTCGTCACAAAGTCTGTGTGTGTTGGGAATAGGGGCATACAATATGTTTTGCCACAATGTCCAATAAAATAATCTACTGTACCAGATTGTCCACCAAAATTCTTGTCTGCAATTTTATTAACTAATCTATATCTTTCTCCCACACAATGCAGTCTGATTATTTTTTTAACATATCTCCTATTTAATAGTGCCATACCAAAATTATGACCTGGAATAATAGGATGAAGATAACAAGGTATTTGACTTGTACTCTCAAATCCCATCAAAAAACAATCCCAATCATATGGGAGTTTTGACATTAGTTCTTCCCAGGTGAATGGCCAATACTTTATAATACCAAAATCAATGTTGTCTCTACATAATACTAAAGTTTGCTCATCAGTATTATCATACCAATCCTTCAAAAATTCAAGCACAGTTATAGAATATGCTGCTGTGCTTATAGGAAGTTTATATTTTTTGGCATCGATTAATTTATTAACCCATTCCTTCACATTATGTTTTCCATACCTAGAAGTGCTTATACGTTTGTTTTGCAAATCTAGATTTCCTAGATTCCTATCCATATGATCAAAACAAGCTTTAGATTCATTACTATTAAAATAATAAACCTTGGGCATTCCCTTGACAGTATCTTTCAATTCCATAACAAATCTTCTCCTTCGTGAGTATATTTATTATCGTCTATAGTAATCAAGATAAGATTCTCCATACTGTTCATATTGCCTACCAGTAATATCATATGACCTAAACTTAAAAGGTTTTAATCTCATAGAATTATGAACATTACCACCAAAACTAAAGAAGTCATCTAGTGTGAATCTATCTCTCTCATGCTGCCACCAATAGTAATAAGTATTCCTGGCAACAATATCACCCTCTTGTCTATAGTATCTTTGAATTATACTATTATCTTCAAAACTACCAAAGTTGGCGTTGATTGTTATTAAAGGTAAACAGTATGTTCTTCCACTGTGAACCATAAAATAATCAACTGTTCCAGATCCTGCAACGTCAGTTTGTCTGTTCCAAGCAGCATCAGCAACAGTATGAACTAACTTATATTGATCTCCAATACAATGTAAATCAATCAACTTCTCAACATATTCTCTCCTCAATAATACTGGTCCAAAGTCATGAGCAGCTTGAATAGGATGCAAATGAAACCAAAGTCCATCTGGGTTTTCATAACCCATATGAATACAATCCCAATCATACGGGATATGGTCCATCATATACTTCCAATCAAAATGCCAATATGGAATTAGACCCAAATCATAATCGTCTTCCATGAGAAGAACATATGGTTCATCAGTTTCGACATACCATCTCTTCAGAAAATCTAAATGAGTAATTGCATTTGCTGCAATAGGAACTAGTAAATTATAATCTTCATCAGCAATTAAATGCTTCCATCTAGCTTTCTCAGAAGCAAGATACTTGGTTCCAGATACTCTATTATAATTAATTCCATATTTTTTAAACTGACTAACCATCCAGTCTTTACGGTCAGTTCTATTGTCAAGGTTAAAATAATTGACAGTTGGCATACCATCCAATTTATTAGTTAAATCCATATCATCCTCGGTCTCTTTTCATCCATATGTATTTGACTATTAGTCTTCGTCACCTCAAAATGCAACTCCATCTTCCATTCATCTTCTCCTTTTTTATAATGAAATAGTTCAAAGTTAGAATACATTGGTCCTTTGTCTTCCCACCAATATTCAATACCTTCAGAACAAAGCTCAGGCAAATCATACTTTGCACCGTGAGCAGCAGCTGCAGATAAATTTTCAAGATCAGTACAAACAGAAAAAACTGGAAAAGTATAAGTTATTCCAAGATCATAAAAGAAGGAATTTAAATTACCATAAACATCCATAGGCACAGACTTATCTGGACTTGGATAATGAAGTTTAAACTTCTTATCTATGTAATGAAAGTGTTTAATTCTTTTGGCAAAGTATCTAGTTATCATGAAGCATTGATGCCCCATACTAGACTTTACCCATGGATGAACATGCATTCTCAGCATTTGCTTTGAATATGCAAATAGTTGAATACAATCCCAATTATATGGGAGTTGCTGCATCAAGAGTGTCCAGTCAAATTGCCAGTGCTTTACATTTTTAAAACTAATATTATCTGTACAAATAATACAATACTTTTCATCAGTAGTATCATACCATTCAACAATAGCATCTATGGTATTAACTGCCTCGGATAATTCCTCAGGGGTCTGCATTAATCCCACATCAATTATAAGATCCTTCCAGTCTTTATAATTTTCAGTAGTATACTTTTCTTGATGTCTTTTATAATTAGTTATATTCCACAAAGATAATTCCTCCTCCATCAATGAATTATCAGAAGATGTTTTAAATATTATCCTAGGAATATTTTTTAATTTTTCTGCAGTGATCAATTCCATTATCCTAATTTGTCATATTGTGGAAGAAGCATTGTCATCTTTTTGTGAACTGGTTTACCCCAACTCAATATATCTTCTGCAGAAAAATTAGAACTTTGAGTTTCCCACCACTGCTTTGTGCATGTGGTAGAAAGTATATCGTAAATTTTGTTATGGTAAACAGCGATTACTGGATTATAATTATCGACATCAGTATTACTGGACTGATTATTATCTTGCGCTACTGCCAACTTAGGATCTAATGTTAGGAGAGGAATGGTATAAGATTTTGCAATCTGATATAAAAGAAAGTCATCACTACTATAAGATTCTCTGGGGACTTCAAGATCCCTCAAAGATTGATCAGTTCTGATACTACCATCAGGATTAACATGTAGTTGCATTAACTTCTCAACAAAGAACCTATTAACCATAAAACATGCTGCTGAAGAACTATGCCAGGTTCTAGGATGAAGATGCATTGACAACTGCCAATCATGACAATAATAAAACTGAACAATATCCCAATTATATGGAAGTGCCTTCATGATATCTTGCCATTCAAAAGGCCAATGTTCTGCAAGATCTAAGCAAAGATCATCTTGCACAACTACACAATATTCCGATATACCAGAATTGTACCACTCAATCAGTAAGTGCCACTCGTTCATTAAAATAGAAGCATCAGAGGGTGCTAATAGCATCTGATCTAATTGTCTACCCCAAGTATCAACGTTCTTAACATCATAGGTAGAAGCAGACCAACGAGTATAGTCAGTAATATCCCACTTCTTAAATTGATTTTCTATATGCTCTTTTCTATCAGTTCTATGATCTAGATTCAAATAGAATATTGGTGGGATTCCTTTAAATTTATTCATTTGAATACTCTCATGTCTGGGAGATAAGGATAACTCTCATAATTTTTAGCAAGTGGGAATGAGTCTTTAACTTCCTCAAATACTTCAAGACCACTCTTTGCAGTCTCTGGAGTCATGTAATAATGATAAC
>Ga0213858_10001483_pt1 | contig 11180 bp, 14 predicted proteins | sample PICome_FD_160122 | JGI IMG/M metagenome (GOLD analysis project Ga0213858, IMG submission 160122) | Coastal seawater microbial communities near Pivers Island, North Carolina, United States - PICO245 | ecosystem: Environmental > Aquatic > Marine > Coastal | place: USA: North Carolina | collected... | reverse complement strand
ATGCGAGTCGTTTTCCACTGATCCTCTGTAATATTGAACCCAAACCTTTCGTTGAGGAAGTCGTACATACCGCCCATATCTTCATAACGAAAGATGCGATTAGTTCTATTCTTACCCTGTAACGTGTAGTGATTCCAGTCTTTAGGAATGAACGGACAATTCATATATGCCTCAAAGTTATCAGTCCAAGTCCATTCTGGTTTGGTGTTCTTATGCCACCAATATGCACTTACCATTTTATCCCAAGGATTTCGCTCAACCGTAAATACAAAATAATCAGTCGGATTACCAGCATATTGCATAGCTTCCATATACGTTGAGTGCCCTTTATCTGTTGGTGAGTTCAAACGTGGTGTGCCATCTCTTGGCGAACCAGTACAGATGTCGGTCTCTTGGTCCAGATACGGATATAGCAGAGCCTCTAGCGTAGACCCTGCTGTTTTCCTTGTCTTAATAAAAATGAATTTATGTTTATGAGATATAATCATTGTGTCACCACTACGGTTCCTCCTTGGAACCAGTTGCGGCAAAGAGGAACAACTTTACGATTATAATCTTCTAGCCATTCATTCAAGGCTTTCCACTCATGCTCTTTCCAAGTTGTGTACTTAATACGGCTGACATTTTTTGGAGAGGCTTCATTGAAGATAAGTCTCCAGCATGCCAACTCATCAAAGCGAATGATCGTTCCTGGAATGATGTGGTCGTTGAGTTCTGTTAGTACGGTTTTGGTTGAGGAGTATAGATCAGCGTCAGCATGAAGGAAGCCAATCTTACCAAGATTCTTTTTATAGTCTGGCAGGATATCGTCAAAGTAGCCCTTCACAAGAGTGACGTTGTCTGGAACTTCTGGCATTACACCACCACGATCAAACGCTTCTTTCTTGGTATACTTATTGCCCATGTCCCAGTCTTCAGGTAAACCTTCAAACGAGTCAAACCCAATCATATGACGATCTGGTAGCGCACGTGCCAGTCGGTTGATCGTTGTGCCATGAAACACGCCAAACTCTAGGATTTCTCCTTCTGGAATCTTATCAGCCAACCAGTCTAATTCTCTGAGGCGAACCGCCATTGTATCATCGTCTGCTGAAGTAAATTTAAACTTCTGTACGTTTTCCCAGTCTGTAATCTTCATTCAATACTCTTCCTTCAAGTATGTGTTGTGGTTTGCGATGCCACTTACCATTAATGTTTTCATTTAAATATCTATCATCCTCTAAAACATCGTGTAGAAACTGTTGCTTTACTTCTTCGTAGTTACAGTCACCTCTTGTTGTATGTAGTGATAAGATAACCCTTTTAAAATTTAGTTTACCGTATTCTTCAACTAATGTCAAGAGTTCTTTGCTTGACCCATAGTATGTTTTCCAGTCTGATTCTTTCCGCTGTCTTCTCGCTTTACCCTTTACCTTACGAATAGAATGAAAATACTTTCTGCCGATATAAAGTCTGCCATCATTCAAAGACTCAATCATATAAACAAACCCAACAAACTTACCTATATCTTCGCTTGTAAATGGATTACCGTTAAACTCCCACGGATTTTCATAATTACTCATCGAAGTCGTCAAACAATCCCATTTGATCTTCGATGTCATACTCTTCTTCAAGATCTGCTAGGTCTAGGTCTGTTCCACAAAAAGGGCAGTAAATGGGTTGATTTGTCATCGTTGCCTCTGAACCTTTAATCTCCCATTCACTGCCACATGAGTCGCAATCTAACTCGAAAAATACTTTTGCCATTGATGTTCCCTCTTGGTTATTATCATCAATGCTATATAGTATTTTATAATTCGCCGCTCTCTCGCATCGCTTTTCGGATCTTCGTCGCACTAATATTATGGATCTCTTCACCCAAGTCGTGCTGCGTAAACGTATATCCAACACCTCGCCCATAGCTAATATCGACGATGTTTGGAACCTTCATAATGACATATTCTTGATTGTATTTGTATCCATGTTCGGCTAATCCGACTTGAATATTTTGGACAACCTCAGAGTATTCGAACGGATTATCATCCTGCTTCGCAGTACGACCACCGCCAGCATCCGAACCAACAATACCACCAACGTCACGGATCATAATACAAACTTGTCCAGTTTCAGCCAACGCCTTTTTAAAGAGAGCCGTATGACCATCATGCCATGGTTGCCACCGACCTAGCATCTGTGCTGTAGGTTTCTGCCAATCAAACATTATATTCTTCCTTCAACATTGTTGCTAAACCTTTTATCTCATCGTCGTTCATAAACTTCTCGATCACTAAGTCTGTGTTCTTTGGTTCTTCAAACATCTTATTCGTATCTTGGAACCTACCTGCCACGATAGTATTCATCCAGATAGTAATGTCAGCATCAAAGATAAAGCGAGTCATCTCAGTAGGACAGACGAAGTCGCAGATCACAGAACGACCGCAACCCTTTTCATAGTCAGCAATATTCATCATGCGACGAGCCTGACGGATTCTAGCATCTTCACTAAACTCCCAATCATTTGCCATCTCACGAACTTTGTCTGCGTTATACCAAGCGCAGTCTAGATGTTTCTGTAGCCTTTCAGCCAACCAAGTTTTACCAGATCCTGGCAATCCCATAATTAGTATCTTCATTTATCCACTCACATATACGCCATTCTTTCTACGATACCAATTCTTCTGATTGTGTATCTTACCGAGTAGGTCGTTAATTTGTTTCTTTTCTGTCATCATCAGCTCAGGGTCTTTACCCCGAGCTGACATTTTCTCTCTTAGCGCATCTTCGATGAGCCTTATATCTTTTACTGTTAAATCGAATTTAGTGTTTGGTTTCATCACATACACAAGTCCTCGTAGTTTGTTGTATATACCCTATGTTTACTCATATCTTTATGTTCAACACGAAACCATTTCAAAATCAAACTCATGTTCTATTACCTCTCAACGCAAAGAACAAACCACCAACCCAAAGTAATACATGAAAGTTATCATATAGCAACACGTCAGAGAAACTCTCTGGTTCGCTCAACCAAATAACACCTGTCATGATAGAACAGATAACAATACCACTGAATCGAGTTAGTAGATCGCCAATCTCTTTCATATACTTGATAAGAACGCCACCAACTAAAAGACCAGCACCTGCTCCTATCTCACCAAGAACAACATACAACCAAACGATTGCGGGCAGTTCCATTGCTGCGGCATCCTCAACAGTGAATGGCCACTTGGCCAAGCCCTGCTGTAGAAAAACAATTGCTAGTGGAATCCGCAAGAGCCAATGACTCAAGCAAAATTCAGGTATTTTGTTCACCAAGCTTTTAAGCATAGACTTCATCCCATTTACCATTTAGACCTGCAACTTCGTATTCAGTCACACGGTTCTCAAAGAAGTTAGTATGGTCTGCACCGTTCAAGATCCAGTCTAGCCATGGTAGCGGGTTTTCTTTGACTTTAAAGTTTGTCTTCATACCCAACTGTAGCAAACGGCGGTCTGTAATATAGCGGACATACTGTTTTACTTCAGAAGCATCTAGACCTTCAACGTCACCCAGTTTGTATGCTAGGTCAGTAAACTTGTCTTCAAGCTTTACCGCCTGACGAGCCATCTCATAGATCTCTTTCTTAAACTCATCGTCTACGATACGTGGGTGCTCAGCGCAGAATGCTTTGAATAGTTTTGCCACACCTTCGACGTGTACTGACTCGTCACGGATAGACCACTCTACAACTTTACCCATACCCTTCATCTTACCGAAGCGTTGGAAGTTAAGTAACATAACGAATGAAGCAAACAAAGCAACACCTTCGTTGAATACTGACTTCGCAAGAGATAGACCCAAGCCACGCATCGTGTTTGGATCAGAGTCCATCATGAACTCAATCTTGTCTGCCATTTCAGTATACTCTAGGAATGCGTGATACTCAGCATCAGACAGCCCCAACGTTTCGTTCAACAAAGCATACGCACGTTGGTGGATACCCTCACGTGTAGCAAACGAACCAAGCATGTTACGAACTTCGTTGTTCTTAAACTTAGGGATGAACTGATCAAAGTAGTTCTGACCAACCGCAACGTCTGACTGAGTAAACAGGCGAAGAATATTGGTTACATACTCTTTTTCAATCTCGCCCATCTTACCGCCTTTCCAGTCGGTGACGTCTTCGGACAGATCAATCTCATCTTCGATCCAGTGCATTTTCTCGTGGCGAGTTGTAATCTCAACAGCCCATGGATAGTGGAATGGTTTATAGGTTTCGCTGAACTCCATAAGACCACCACCCTTTTTCTTAACGAGTGTGTCTGCGATCTTCATGAGATCATCGTATGTACCAATGTGTTTACCATCAATAAAAATTTGAGGAACACTACGAGCATTAGGAAGCGTTTGATAAAACGCCAAACGCTGCTCTTCGTTATCCAGCCTGTTTTCTGTGTATGTGTATCCATGAATATTAAACCACTGCTTTGCTTTTTCGCAGAACGGACAATTTGACTTTGAATAAATTAATACTTCCATTTTTCCCTCTTAACCTTGACATGCTACGCATTCGTCTTGACTTTCGCCCATAGACGTTGGTGCTACGATATCTGACAGTGCCTGACGCTCGACTTTTTGCGATACGTTTTCGGCACGGTTTGTTGCTTCAGTCCGTAGGTAATACATACCCTTTGTTCCTTCTTTCCATGCACGGAAGTGGACTTCGTGTAGATACTTCTTCGAAGCACCTGCTGGAAAGAATACGTTGAGTGACTGACCTTGACACAAATATGCCTGACGTTCAGCCGCATGACGAACAACCCAATTCTGATCTAGTTCGATAGCAGTTTTGAAGACTTCTTTCTCATGGTCTGTTAGGAAGTCAAGGTGCTGAACCGAACCATTGTTTGTGATGATAGACGACCAAGTCGTTTCATCGTTTTTACCATGTGCTTCTAGTACATCCTCAAGATAGCGGTTCTTAGTTAGGTGTGAACCAGCACGTGTACGAGAGGTGAACGCATTTGCTTTCCAAGGTTCAATCGACGGTGATGTACCACCAATCAACGATGAGTTAGCGTTTGGTGCAATCGCAAGCAAGTGTGCGTTACGTCGACCAGTACCCTTCATATCATGACACTCACCCTTACGACGACCAAGATCTAAACTGCGACGAACTGCAGACTCCTTCATTTCAGAGAAAATCTGACGATTCAATGACGCCGCAGATTCACTCTCGAACGCTATCCCACGCTTCTGGAGGAGGGCGTGGAAGCCCATAGCTCCTAAACCCAAGCTTCGCTCTTGGATCGCACTGTAACGTGCACGCTGAATTTCATCGCCAGCGTGATCAATGAAGAACTGTAGAACGTTATCCAAAAACTCTGTCAAGTCTTCAATCATTTGGCTATCTTCCCACTCATCATACTTCTCTAGGTTTACTGATGATAGACAGCAGACAGCTGAACGGAACTGGTTGGTTGGTAGGTGAATCTCGTTACAGAGGTTCGAACCGTTAATACGCAACCCAAGGTCTTTCTGAGTTTGTGGCATCGCACGGTTAGCTGTATCAATAAAGTTAAGATATGGTTCACCTGTACGATAACGAGTCTCAAGTAGAAGTTCCCACAACTTACGAGCAGGCATTGTTTCACGGATGTCGTTTTCATCTGACGGATCAACCAGATCCCACATCTCACCTTTCTCTACCGCTTCCATGAAACGGTCAGTGATATTGACTGCGTGGTGTAGGTTCAAACACTTACGGTTTACATCACCTGTAGGAACACGCATATTGATAAACTCAATAATGTCTGGGTGATTAATGTCAATATAAGCAGCGTATGAACCCTTACGAGTTTTACCTTGACGGTATGCTACCATATCGCTGTCAACAGTATGTAAAAATGGCATTGGTCCAGGAGCCTTATCTGAAACTGAACGAACGCCGTTCCAGTGACCACCAACGCCACCACCTTTTACAGATAGCCAACGAAGTTCTGCTGTATGGTCAATCAACCCTTCCAAGCTATCTGGAACATATGTCAAGAAACATGAAATAGGAAGTGCCTTCACCGCTTCTCCAGGATTAGGCGCATTCGATAATACTGGGCTGGCATACATAAACCATCCCTTTGATACATAGTCATAGATACGTTGAGCAAGCTTCATATCGCCATATGAATAAGCAACAGCCGCTCTCGCAAAAGCCTGTTGAGGTGACTTCTCATCACCCTTACAGTAGTAGTCAGTTAGTAGTTTAAGACCCTGTTCGGATAGTACCTTATCACGGTCATAATTGACACGAATGCCAAGATGTTTATCTCCTAGTCCAAACATCCATTCCTCCTTAATATTATAATTCTTTTGTTAGCGGAAAAATTCTAGCAATAACGTTCGCACATTCTTTGGCGATTTCAATATGTTCTTTCTGAGTTCCGTTCTCAGACCGTAGATCAATGTAGTGGATCCACGAGCGTAATGTACCAGCCATATACAGGCGTGATACAGTATTCCCTTCAGGCAAGATAGCACGTGCCTGTTCTTTAGCGATGCCATTTTCAATAGCCCACTTGTAAGCCATCTTAGCTTCAGCAATAATTTGTTCTTGTTTGATACGCCAGTCACGCTGAAGATCAGAGTCATCAGTGTCAATAGAGTTCTGGCGGTTTTTAGTGTCTTGTAGTCGAGCTTCTCTCGTCACAAACTCAAGATCTGTCGTTGGATCAGCATACCGCTGAGAAAACTCTTGAAAGCTGAAAGAACGATGACGCAGCATCTGACGAGCGATGTCACGTGTTGTTTCGATTTCAAGTGTTGCGGATACCATTTCTAATGGAGACCAGTGCTTGTGTTTAATCAGATACTTCACCAACTTCTCAGCTGTTTCGCTGTTCATTTGATTACTTGGGTTCGATACTCTCGCACAATAGGCGATTAAGTCTAAGCAGTTATCCATTCCAATAAACTCAGGTGCGGATTGCGAATAACTTACGAGTCTAATTTTCATCTAGCATTTTCTCCATTTACTAAGCATAGCTTTAGCTTCCAAACCTTTAAAGGTGTTATTACTTATAATCTCTAGAATACTCTCTCGAGCCATCCCAGCCATTACCATATCATTAATATCTTTTTGTTCAACATAGTCAGGGAACAACACGATACTATGTCCTTTAGATATAGTACGTTCTATCCGTCCGACAATCTCTTTTGATCGTGGTTCGTTATCATATACAAATGTAAACGATCCAGAGTATTTGTCAAGTCCACTTACGTCAGCACCTGCCATCGCAATGGCGTTGGGCACAAAGAGACTATCAATTGGACCTTCAAGCACAAAGACTTCTTTCGAGAAGTCAACAGTATCCAGCCCAAATATCTTTGGGTTTCCCTCCTCCATCATGATGGTTATGTATTTGTTATTGGCTTTACCAAAAGCCCGACCCTGAATACCAAGTAATTTGTTGTCTACATCTAGTAGCGGAATGATCAATCTAGGCTCATCTTTAACTATATGCGGTATCTTGTTCGGAATCAATTGGTTAATGAATGCATAGAATTTAGGAGAATAGAATAGTCTCGAATGGCTCTCGGAGGGTAGTTTTCGATTTTCTACATATTTTTTTACAGGATGATCAAATTTTAATTGAGAAACTTTCTTCAGTTTCCCAAGAGGAGTCTTAAGATAGTCTGGTCGTTTCTTGAACCGCACACCTGTATTGGTCTTTGGACTCACGACTTTTCTCTCTCGATCGCCAAAGCGTTCGAGTGAATACTCTTTAAACATTTGGGGGTTTACATACTTGATCAGGTTGCCAAGCGAAGAACCGATACCGCAGTTATGGCACTTGTAGATGTAGTTTCCTTCTTTCAAGAATACATAGCCACGTGCCTTCTTTTTATCTGATTGAGAGTCGCCACAGAACGGACACCGAAAGTTGTACAGTGATTCGTTCTTGCGCTTATACTGCTCAAGCTGAGAAGAGATTAGGTGTAGGTATTTTGTGTCAACATAGTTACTCATAACAATCAGTATATATTAAAATTGCTAAGAGTACAAGCTTTTTATGATGATAGAAACTGAATTATTTTTATGCCACCTGCTGCCAAGAAACCAACGACAGCTGCTCCACCAAGAACCATCCAACGCCAACGCTCCAGATGACTCACACGCTTTGACATTTCCTTGGCGTGGTCATTTTGCTCCTTACGAAGCTCTTTGATTTCACGCATGATATCTCTATGAGATTCGTCAATCTTTTGAGTTAGTTCGTCTCTCAACTCACCAATCCTTTTGTGTAAGATATCCGAGCGTTGCTCAGATTCTTTTCTACGTTCTTCCATGAGTTGAAATAAGTCTATGTCTGACATGGCGATTTCTTATTGTTATTGGCACGTTCAGGAAGTATTTATTATTTGTTAAATTAGGGTGAAGTCCGAATTAGATGTTACAGTTTGCCAAGAAGAAATATCATAACTTGTCGTGATAACATTAAAGTAGTTGGCATTCCCGCCGTAGTTGGTCGGGTGATTACCGTAAATGTCAGTCGGTGTCCATGAATTGCCAACGGTTAAGCCGCTAGTTGCTAAGTTGAAAGACATAGTATCCCCAGTCCCCCAGTCAGTAATAGCAACGACTGATGCAGCACCCATCGCATCTGTTGAATTCGACGGAGGCATTTCAGAAGTTGAACCGTTCCAAGCTGTAGGCGTTCCTGCACTAATGTGAGTTTGATAAGTTTTATAGCCAGTTGGTTGAGGCACTTTACCATAAGCTGGACCCGCCGCAAATGTTCCATTATAAAGGTATCCGTCTCCAACTTGAGATAAGTCTGTCCCTGACAGTTTTATTACATATATTTTGTCGTAATACGTTGAGTGCATCCAAACAATAAAATTCCCACTTTCATCAACATCAATTTGTCTGGCAATCCAACTTGCTGAAGAAGAAGTGTATCCAGCTGGACTAAAACATTTGTATGCTGTAACAGACATATTTGTTCCGCTGCCGTCAATTAAAGCAAATTGCGCTCTGTATGTGTATCCGCTTCTGCTGTCGCCACCAGCAACAAGAATCTTGTCGTTTTGGTTTGATGCAATTTCAGTCGGATTCCAACCATTTGTCGCCGAAGTATATGATAACGTCGGTTGGTTGTAAAGGGTTGAGTTATATGAGCCATCGTTATTAAGTTTAATAATGTGAGAATAAAACCCAAGATAATAGTTTGGTGAGCCAGAAGATCTATATGTATATCCAGCAGTTATAACGCATCCATCTGTCAATTCAGTTGAACATATGGAAGGGGTTCCACCATCATACCATGGCCATGAGCCACTTGTTGAAATGTTGTAGGTTTTATACCAGTGATTATTTCCAGAATTGGTTGTGTCGCCCGAACTATACATACTCCAAGGAATTCTAGCTGCCCCAATCCCAGCAGTTGAATTTCCCCTATTACCTGTCCACCAGATTGAGCCGCTATCTACCGATGACTGCCCTGCGCCAGAATATTGAGATGGTCCAATCCCAAACGGAATTGATAATCCCTTTTCTACAGCACCTGTGGTCGGATTAAGTCTGAAGAACATAGGAGAAGTTCGCAACTGGCCACCAATTACTTCTGGGTTTTCCATCAAAGCAATTGGTGCGCCGTTAGCTGTAACAACATATTGTCCGCTATGAGACTGGTTGTAGTTATTCATATCTGCTTGAAGATAAGTAGACCAAGCATATTCTTGAGTGGCACCATCAATTTTAGAAACAACGTGAACGTTTGTGTTTGTATCTGACCCAAACCCAAAATCAGACTCAGAATCGCACCATTGCATATATGCGCTGTAATCACTACTATCATATGCCCAGGGAAATACGCTAGTAGAAGTTCTAATCCAATACAAATTAACATACTGAATGCTGAATGTTACGCTATCGGTTCCGATGTTAACACCATCAGTAGCGGTTAATGTCAAAGTTGCTGAGTATTCATCGCCAGAGAAGTTATTAAACTCAATAGTATTATTTGAGGTATAGTGAACAACGTTAGCAACAGAAGTGTTAGAAATCCCAGAGTTTGATAGAGCAACGCTTACAGGCGTCCCTTCAGGCTCAGTTGTGCTATATGTAAAGATAACCGTGTTGCCTGAGTTACCTAATGTTGCGGTTTCGATACTTGCTGTAATAGTTGGGGATTGGTTAATTAGCGCAATCTTATACCAACCTGCGCCGTTGGTGATGTAGAGTGTATTATTGTTATTGGCAAAGGCAAAGCTTCCAGGAGTCAAACCTGTCAAAGGAAACAGACTTGAGTTGGCATATACTTCTGCACCTCCTGTTCCACCTGATAGTGGTTCATCGTTTACTGTAACGCCTGTTCCGTCGATAACCGTATTACCGATTGTAAGCGAGTCGCCTGTTAAGACGTTAAAGTTTACCTTTTGTACCATTTAAACGATCCTTGCGTCTAAAGCAGAATTTGCTGAATACCATTCTGAAACATGTCCGTTAGCATAATGGTTTCTTAACTGTTCGACGACATATCCTCCACCAGAAATGTCCATATATATTTCAACGTTTGCAAATTCCATATCAGTAAATGAAGTTAGATACATTTCTGTTGGAATGTCATCTGTCTCATCTCCGAGAGTTTCAGCCCACGCCGCTGGCATAATTCTTAGATATGTATTATCGCTATTATTTCTACCAGAACTTGCTAACATCGTTCCTGTATTTGCAGCTATAATTTCTGGAACAAGGTTTGTTGGGTCGATGTACAACTCATTGGAATTAGAAGAAGTACATACCTCTAGAGCACCTTCTGTTAGGTGTGTCCATGGGGTTGTTTCGCAGTTGTATAATATGTTTCTAGTGTCACCATAAAACTTAGCAGATCTTAGATTACCAGTACCCTTATAGTAAACATATTTAATCTCCTCAACCCCATCAAATCCGATGTAATCATCAACATTTCCTGGAAGTTTTGAGTTGAACCAATTTCTGCCTGCTGCGTCGAATGTTTCTTCGGTCCATTCTGATACACCAGTTTCTCTGACATCATACCAACCAAGCGTAATTGAGAATGTATCTTTATCTGGATTTAAAGCATGACTTGAACTAATAGCCCAAAATTTAGCCGCCTTACCTTCCATGCCATCCATGAAAATGGCTGGTAAAGAATAATCAAACGTAGCATTATCAAATTCTAATAATACTTGTTTTGCTTGG
>Ga0213858_10001481_pt1 | contig 11183 bp, 10 predicted proteins | sample PICome_FD_160122 | JGI IMG/M metagenome (GOLD analysis project Ga0213858, IMG submission 160122) | Coastal seawater microbial communities near Pivers Island, North Carolina, United States - PICO245 | ecosystem: Environmental > Aquatic > Marine > Coastal | place: USA: North Carolina | collected... | reverse complement strand
GAACGCCTGGATGCCCTCGATCTGCGCTTGATGGTGGATCGCAACACCGATGCCAATCAGACCGCCTTCACGGTCAGCATCGATGCCGGCCCGGAACATGGCGTGAGCACGGGCATTTCCGCCGACGACCGCTCACGCACCATTCAGATCGCCCTGCGTCCGGATGCGCGCCCGGCCGATCTGCGCCGCCCGGGCCACATCTTTCCCCTGCGCGCCCGCCAGGGCGGGGTGCTCAAACGAGCAGGTCATACCGAAGCCGCGGTGGATCTGGCCCAGTTGGCGGGCCTCATCCCTGCCGGAGTGATCTGCGAAATTCAGAACGCCGATGGCTCGATGGCGCGGCTGCCGGAACTGCGCGACTACGCCCGCCAGTGGAACCTGCGCCTGATCAGCATTGCCGACCTGATTCGCTATCGCCTCAACAACGAGCGATTCGTGCGTCGCCAGGCCCAGGCCACCCTGCCGAGCCTGTTCGGCAGCTTCCAGGCGATCGGCTACCGCAACGAACTCGATGGCAGTGAGCATGTGGCGATCATCAAGGGAGATCCGCAACAGCTTCAGGAACCGGTGTTGGTGCGGATGCACTCCGAATGCCTCACCGGCGATGCCTTTGGCTCCCTGCGCTGCGACTGCAGGCCCCAGCTGGAATCGGCCCTGGCCCGCATCGAAGCCGAAGGCGAAGGCGTGGTGGTGTATCTGCGTCAGGAGGGTCGTGGCATCGGCCTGATCAACAAACTGAAGGCCTACAGCCTTCAGGATGGCGGGCTCGACACGGTGGAAGCGAACGAGAAACTGGGCTTTCCGGCGGATCTGCGCAACTACGGCGTCGGTGCCCAGATCCTCAGCGACCTGGGCATTCACCGCCTGCGTCTGCTCACCAACAATCCGCGCAAGATCGCCGGCCTCGATGGTTATGGACTCGAGGTGGTGGAGCGCGTTCCCCTGGTGATCGAACCCGGTGCCCACAACGCCGACTACCTCGCCGTGAAACGGGACAAGCTCGGCCACTGGATCCACGAGGCCTCCACGGTGATCTGCTGGGACGGCACCCTGCCGGCGGACGCCCTGCCGCAGCCCCTGGCCATGGCCTCGGAGGCCGCCGCGATCGAAGGATTGGTGCTGGTCCCCGTGCAGTCGCCCCGATTGCTGGCCCTGTGGGAACGCCCCCAGTTCGCCTGGCGGCTGGGAGATGCCACCGCAGAACCTGCGGGTGAGGGGGAGACCAGCGCCGCTGAACCCTTGGACAGACGATTGACCCGCTTGCTGAGCGCCATGGCGTCCTGGCCGATCACGCGCCGGATCGGCTTCTATCACACATCAAGGCCCGACCAGCTGAACCACCCGCCCCAGACCCTGGAGCGAGAGGAACGGCAGCTGGAGGAGCTGCGGACCAGCTCGCCTGAGCGGAACGGGGCATCGCCATTGCCGCTCTGCAGCAATGACGTCGCCCTGATTCAGTGGAGCTGACCTGATCAATTGCTCCTTCTTCGAAGCAGCTCAGTCTTCGACGTTCACCTTGGTGATCCGAGAGCCGTTCTTCAGAGCCAGAACCACGGCCATGTCGCCGGTCTGGCCGAAGACGGTGTGGACCCCGTCGAGATGGGGCTGGGCTTCATGCACGATGAAAAACTGACTGCCACCGGTGTTCTTGCCGGCATGGGCCATCGAGAGAGCACCGGGCACGTGCTTGCGACTGTTGATCTCACGGTCGATCGTGTATCCAGGCCCCCCGGTGCCGGGCATGCCCTTAGCACCTTCACGGGAGTTGGGGCAGCCACCCTGGGCCATGAAGCCGTCAATGACGCGATGGAAGGCAAGACCGTCATAAAAGCCGTCGCGGACCAGTTTGACGAAGTTGGCCACGGTGTTCGGAGCGTCGGCATCGAACATCTCCAGCCGGATCAGGCCGGCGTCCGTCTCCATCAGAACAGTCGTCAAGGGGTGGGTTGCGCAAACAGCCAGCCTAAGCAGGCGATGATGGTTGCTGACGACTCGATCAGCCAATGAACGCTTCGGCAGGGACGGCGCCCCTCGATGCGGCCCGGGTGGGAGTGATCGGTGGCAGTGGTCTCTATGCCATCGACGGGCTTTCGGATGTGCAGGAGGTGGTGGTGAACACCCCCTTCGGCACCCCCTCCGACCCCCTGCGGGTCGGTCGGCTCAATGGGGTGGACGTGGTGTTTCTGGCTCGCCATGGGCGTGGGCATCACCTGCTCCCGAGTGAGGTGCCCTATCGCGCCAACATCTGGGCGCTGCGCTCCCTCAACGTGCGCTGGTTGGTCTCCGTCTCGGCGGTGGGCTCACTACGGGACCATCTGCGCCCACGCGACATGGTGGTGCCTTCCCAGTTCATTGATCGAACGATGCAGCGGCCCCAGTCGTTCTTCGGGGAGGGTTGCGTCGCCCACGTCAGCCTGGCAGAACCCTTCTGCTCCCGCCTCAGCGACCTGCTCGCCAACGCCGCCGAAGTGGAGATGCCATCCGGGCACCACCTGCATCGGGGCGGCACCTACCTCTGCATGGAGGGACCGGCGTTTTCGACCCGAGCGGAAAGCGAGCTCTACCGCAACTGGGGCTGTGATGTGATCGGCATGACCAATCACACCGAAGCACGACTGGCACGGGAAGCGGAAATCGCCTACGCCTCCCTGAGTATGGTCACCGACTTTGATTGCTGGCACAACGACCACGACGCCGTGTCGGTGGAGATGGTGGTGGGCAATCTGCGCGCCAATGCGGTGGCCACCGGTCCGATCCTCCACCAATTGATGGAGTCTCTGAAGCAGCGGCGGCCCGAGTCCTTGGCCCACACAGCTCTCAAGGACGCCCTGATGACGGCGCCGGAAGCCGTTCCCACTGAAACGAGGCAGAGACTTGATCTGTTCACCGCCCCCTATTGGGGCCCGGTGAGCGCTGATCAGGAGAGCACCAACACGGTGAGCACCAGCTCAAATGAGGGCTAAACCACCGCGGCGCTCAGCTGTCGACGCTGCGCAGTGTGGCGCCACAGGAGGCAAGGGAGGATCGTAGTTGTTCATCGTGCTCACGCAGACAGGCTCGCGCCGGCTCCGCCTCCAGGCCCGTTGCGGCCATCAGCAAGGCGAGCTTCACCGAGCCTCCCGCTGCCTGCAGCAAGCGCTCCCCGTCCTCCCGGGGCACCCCCGCCAGATCGCGCAAGATCCGCAGGGCCCGGTCCACCAGCTTGCTGTTGCTGGCGGCCACATCCACCATCCGGTTGCCATAGACCTTGCCCAAGCGCACCATCACTCCGGTGGAGAGAATGTTGAGCGCCATTTTGGTGGCCGTTCCGGCTTTGAGCCGGGTCGAACCGGTGAGCAGTTCCGGCCCCGTGAGCAGACGGATGTCGATCGCGCAGGGCAACGACGCCTGGGCGCTGGGGACGCAGGCCATGCCGATCGTGAGCGCGCCGAGGGATCCGGCATAGTCGAGCGCCCCATGCACATAGGGCGTGGTGCCGCCGGCGGCAATGCCCACCACACAATCGGCCGCGCCGACGCCTCGATCGCGCAGAGCCTCGGCTCCGGCATCGCGCTGGTCCTCCAAACCCTCCGAACTGCGCAGCAACGCTGGAGCACCTCCGGCGAGCACGCCCTGCACCAGCTCCGGCGGGCTGCAGAATGTGGGAGGACACTCGGCAGCATCCAGCACCCCGAGCCGTCCGGACGTCCCGGCGCCCACGTAGAAGAGCCGACCACCCTGATGGAGCCGATCAGCGATCTGATCGATCGCCTCGGCCAGGGCCGGGGCGGCGGCGGCCACCGCCTCCTGGGGGCGACGATCCTCCGTGACAAACAGATCCACCAGCTCTGCGGTGCTGAGGCGATCGAGCGCGTGACTTCGCGGATTGGCCTGCTCCGTCATCAGATGGCCCCGGTCTTCCGATGCTGGAATGAGAGTCATCAGATAGATCCTCAGAGCAGGTTTTCAAGCTGACGGCGAAACGCCTCCAGCTGGGCTGATTCATCGGAGGGCGCGGCGGGTTCGGCGTCCTGCCAGCCCGTCACATCCCGGTTTGCTGTGGGCGGCGACAACAGAAGCCGCTCCTCATCGGTTTTGGGTACGAAACCACTTTCCACAAACCGCGCCACATAGCCAGCCTCCCTGCAGAAGATCTCGATGTCGTCCCGTTCGATTGCCTCCAGACTGGGCACAGGAAAATCCTGGGCCTCGAGCAGACCGGCATAGCGCTCTGCGTCGTCGCGGTTCTCGAACATCAACACCACGGTGGATCCCGCCAGTTCGAGCGAATGGATCCCTTCGCTCTCACCGCCGGCGTCGTAGAGCAGCACGTGAACGAGCATGGCCTTCGGCAGAGCGCTGGCAGTTTGGCACCGGCCCGCGCTCACTCCTCCAGGGCCAGCTCCTGAAGCCGGCGATAAAGGGCCCGTTCCGCCTCCGTCAAAGACGAGGGAATCACCACCACGATTTCCACCAACTGATCACCACGCTGACCCTCCAGCTCGAGCCCCCGGCCGCGTAACCGGAGCAAACGGCCGCTGGAGGAGCCAGGCGGCACCTGCAGGGTCACCGGTCCACGCAGGGTGGGCACCTCCACGGCGCATCCGAGCGCCGCATCTGGGGGCAGCAGTTCGAGGCGATACAGCACCCGCAAGCCATCGATGCGCAGACCCTCGTCGGTCTGCACGCGCAGGTGCAGAAAGTGATCACCACCGCCCGGCGTCACCCCCGCCAGACGCAGACGCCAACCATCACCGGCCCGTGATGGGGTCTGCACCTCCACCAGCGTGCCGTCGGCCAGCTCCAGTTCCACGGCTGTGCCGTGCAGCGCCTGATCAGGGCTGAGCCACACATCGGTTTCCAGGCTTTCGGCGGCCTGAACCGGGGGAGGGGGCGGCGGTGGTGCGGCAGCGGGCCAGTCGGCATGGACCTCCACGTCCGGTTCCGGAGGATCCATCGGTTCAGGCTCGGCCATGCCGAGCACCACAGCGAGGTAGTGCTCAAAACTTGGAAAGCCGCTGGCGAAGGGATCTTCACCGGGCTCACCCGCGCCCCCCTGCTGACGCGACTCCCAGGCCTGGCGACGCTTCGGGTCGCTGAGCACCGCATAGGCCTCATTGACCAACTTGAAGCGTTCCTCGGCCCGAACATCGTTGCCATTGAGATCGGGGTGCCAACGACGGGCTTCCCGGCGGAACGCACGCTTGAGCGCCTCGCTGTCGCTGTCAGGAGGAAGACCGAGCAGCGCCCAGTAATCCGTTTCAGCGGTAAGGGTCATCGTCCCAGGGGTCGAAGCCTTGTCGGGTCGGGCCGTAGCGACCGGATGGCCGCCCACGCGGTGCCGCCCAGGGATCGTCATCCCAGTCGTCATCGGCGAAGAGCTCATCCTTCAGCGACCCGAGCGTGTTGCGGATGCCCTGCAAGGGGCTGGCCTCACTGCGCCGTTCTGCCGAAAGGCGTCGGTTGAGTCCGAACAGCGCCTCCTCCAGGGCACTCACGCTCAGTTCCAGCTCCTGCAGATCTTCCTGCTCGAGGGTGTCCTGCACATCGCGCATGGCCATTTCCACGGCGCGCTGCTGCCGTTGGGCGCCGTAGGGCCCCAGCTCCAGCGCCGCATCCCGCAAGCGGCGCTCCGCCTGGGCCACCAGGGTGAGGGCTCTGTTGCGCCGTTCGATACCGGCCCGCTTGCGCCGATCCTCGTCGGCCCGCTCTTCCGCCTCCCTGAGCAGGGCCTGCAGTTCGTCTTCGTTGAGGGTGGAACCACCCTGAATCGTGACTGATTGCTTCCGGCCCGTGGTGCGGTCGGTGGCGCTGACCTGAAGGATGCCATTGGCATCGATATCAAAGGCCACCTGGATCTGGGGCACACCGCGGGGCGCTGGCGGAATGCCGGAGAGGCGGAAGCGACCGAGGGATTTGTTATCGGCCGCCATCTGTCGCTCGCCTTGCCACACATGAATCTCCACCGAGGATTGATTCGGCTCAGATGTGCTGAAAACATCGGACTGACGCACCGGGATCGGCGTGTTACGGGGAATCAGCACCTTCATCAACCCACCCACAGTCTCGAGGCCGAGCGAGAGGGGGGTCACATCATTGAGCAGCAGATCGCGCAATTCACCGGTGAGAATGCCCGCTTGCACAGCTGCACCGATCGCCACGACTTCATCGGGATTGACCGACTGGCAGGGGTCATGGGGAATCAGAGTGCGTACCAGTTGCTGCACCATCGGCATCCGGGTGCTGCCGCCAACGAGCACCACATCGTCCACATCCTCCGCCGCCCAGCCGGAGTCGCGCAGGGCCGTCTGCACGGGGAGCAGCAGGCGGTCGAGCAGATCGGGGCAGAGTGATTCGAATGTCGTGCGATCCAGTCGGGTTTCGATGTGCAGAGGGCCATCAGCACCGGTGGCGATGAAAGGCAGAGAAATGGGCGTGCTGGCCACACCGGAGAGCTCCTGCTTCGCCTTCTCCGCCGCCTCGGTCAGGCGTTGCAGCGCTTGGCGATCCCGGCGCAGATCGATGCCGTGATGCTCCTGAAACGCTGCGGCCAACCAGTCGACGATGCGCTGGTCGAAATCGTTGCCGCCCAGCTGGGTGTCGCCATTGGTGGCTTTCACATCAAACACGCCGTTGGCGATCCGCAGCAACGACACATCGAAAGTGCCGCCGCCGAGGTCGAACACAAGCACCCGTTTCACAGCGCTGCGGTCGAAGCCGTAGGCGAGCGCTGCCGCCGTTGGTTCGTTGAGGATCCGCTCCACCTCCAGACCGGCGAGACGCCCCGCATCCCGGGTGGCCTGACGCTGGGCGTCGTCGAAATAGGCGGGAACGGTGATCACCGCGGCTTCGATCGATTCGCCTAAATAAGTGGAGGCGTCGTCCACGAGCTTGCGCAGGATCGAGGCCACCAACTCCTCCGGCGCATACTCCCTCTCCATCTGGGGGCAGGCGACCCGCACGTTGCCGCGGTCATTGGCGCGGATCGTGTAGGGCACCGACAGGCTGGAGTCATCGAGCTCGTCCCAGGCGCGCCCCACGAAGCGTTTGAGGTTGGCAAAGGTGTTGCGTGGGTTGAGCACCAGCTGGCGACGAGCTGCCTGTCCCACCAGCAACTCAGAATCCTTTGTAAAGCCCACCACCGATGGTGTCGTGCGCATCCCCTCGGCATTGGCGATCACCTGGGGGCGACCGGCCTCCAGCACGGCCACGACGGAATTGGTGGTTCCCAGATCAATCCCGACGATTCGGCCCATAGCCACCTGAAGGTCGATTCCACGCTACCGAGGCCTCCGCTGGCTTTCAGAGCCCCATGGACAGGGCAATCCCCGCCCTTTAAAGGGACCTTAGTGATGAACCACCCCTCCCAGCATTAGTTTTCGGGAGTCTGTTGCTGCACAGAATGTCCCCTGACACCGAGGAGCAGTACCTCCTGAGGCGTCGACCGGCTTCCGAGAAGCTTGTTGATGTCGGTTTCAAGAATCTGGCGATCGCCCTGGCCTCGATGGTGGCGATCGTGCTGTTCGCCATTCTCGTGGTGGTGTTCTGGGGTTCCCTGGAATCCATGGGCCGTTACGGCTGGAAGTTCCTGGTGACCTCCAACTGGAATCCTGTCGACGATGAATACGGTGCCTTCACGGCCATTTACGGCACGATTGTTACTTCTCTGCTGTCATTGGCGATTGCCGTTCCCCTCGGAGTGGGCACCGCTGTGTTCATCACCGAAAACATCATTCCGCGCCGAATCCGCGATGTGATCGGCGTGATGGTGGAACTCCTGGCAGCGATTCCCTCCGTCGTGCTTGGACTCTGGGCGATCTTCGTGCTTGAGCCCTTCATTCGCCCCGTCCTCACCTGGCTGAATCAGGCCTTCGGCTGGCTGCCCATCTTCAGTTCCGCTCCAATGGGTCCTGGCATGGCACCAGCGATTCTGATCCTCGTGGTGATGGTCCTGCCGATCATCACCGCCATCGCCCGCGACTCCCTCAATCAGGTACCGGTCAAGCTGCGGCAAGCTGCCTATGGCGTCGGCACCACCCGTTGGGGAGCCATTCTCAACGTCATCCTGCCGGCTGCGGTGTCAGGGATCGTTGGCGGTGTGATGCTCGCGCTCGGTCGGGCGATGGGTGAAACCATGGCCGTGACCATGATCATCGGCAATTCCAACAATTTCAGCTGGTCGCTCCTGGCCCCCGGCAACACGATTGCGGCGATGCTGGCGAACCAATTCGGTGAAGCCGATGGCAGCCAGGTGTCGTCATTGATGTATGCCGCCTTTGTGCTGATCGTGTTGACCCTGGCGGTCAATGTGTTCGCTCAGTGGTTGGTGAAGCGTCTCAGCCTCAAGTACTGATCGAGATCATGACTGTTACCAGTTCCGCTCGTCCGATTCCCGATCTCAGCTACAAGCCAGGCTTGCAACGCAACCTGCTGAGTCGCCTGCTCACCTTGATTGCCGGCTTGTTTTCGGCCATCTGCGTGCTTCCCCTCGTGCTTGTGTTGGCCTACGTGCTGATCATGGGTGGCGGCAAGATCAGCCTGGGGTTGTTAACCCAACTGCCACCGCCACCGGGCCTGGAAGGCGGCGGTATCGGTAACGCCATCATCGGCACGATCATCGTGTCGATCATCGCCGGGCTGATCGCCATTCCGGTGGGTGTGGGCGGAGGCATCTTCCTGGCGGAATATTCCAAGGGCGGATCCTTCGCTCAGTTCATCCGCTTCGGCACGAACGTGCTTTCCGGCGTTCCTTCGATCATCGCCGGTGTTTTCGTCTACGGCATCATCGTGTCGACCAGGATCTTCTTCGGCAATTCCTACAGCGCTCTCGCCGGAGGTCTTGCCCTGTCGATCCTGATGCTGCCCACGGTGATCAAAACCACCGATGAGGGTCTGAAGCTTGTGTCCGACGACCTACGGCGTGGCGCCCTGGGCGTGGGCGCCTCCCGATTCGTCACCATCGTGCGGATCACCCTGCCGACGGCATTCACCCCGATCGCCACGGGAGTGGTGCTCTCGATCGCCCGTGCGGCCGGTGAAACAGCACCACTCATCTTCACCGCCCTGTTCTCTCCCTTCTGGCCAGAGGGAATTTTCAATCCGATCGCCAGCCTCTCAGTGCTGATCTACAACTTCGCGATCATGCCCTACCAGGCCCAGAACGAATTGGCCTGGGCAGCCTCGTTTGTTCTGGTGATTTTTATCCTCGCCTTGAACCTCTTCGCCCGATGGCTCGCCCGATTTGCTGCCAAGTAATCGGCATCCCGAACGGTCGCATCGGCACTTTCTTCTCTGACACCTCTACCAATCACCCTCCAGGGTCATGACTCTTTCCACTGCCATTCCCAGCCAGCAGGTGTCAGAAGATACCTGCATCTCCCTCCAGAACGTCACGATCAGCTACGGCAGCTACGAAGCAGTCCGCAACGTCTTCTGTGATATCCCCCGCGGCAAGGTCACTGCCTTCATCGGCCCATCGGGTTGCGGAAAATCCACTGTGCTGCGGGCCCTGAACCGCATGAACGACCTGATTGAAGGCTGTTCTCTCAAGGGGCGGGTCATTTTCGACGGGGCCGACCTCTATGACCCCAACGTTGATCCTGTGGAAGTGCGCAGGCGTATCGGCATGGTGTTCCAGCAGCCGAACCCCTTCCCCAAGAGCATCTACGAAAACATCGCCTTCGGGGCCCGGATCAACGGCTACACCGGCGACATGGATGAGTTGGTCGAGCGCTCCCTGCGCCAGGCCGCCGTGTGGGATGAGTGCAAGGACAAGCTCAATGAGAGTGGCTACTCTCTCTCCGGTGGCCAGCAACAGCGCCTCTGCATCGCCCGCACGATCGCCATCCAACCCGAAGTGATTCTAATGGACGAGCCCTGCTCCGCCCTCGACCCGATCTCCACCTTGAAGATCGAGGAAACCATGCATGAGCTCAAGAAGAGCTTCACAATCGTGATTGTGACCCACAACATGCAGCAGGCCGTTCGCGTCAGCGACATGACTGCCTTCTACAACGCCGAAGCCCAGGAAGGAGGTTCCGGAAAGGTTGGTTACCTGGTGGAATTCAACGAAACCGAGAAGATTTTCAACGCTCCTACACAACAAGCCACCCAAGATTACGTGTCTGGCCGCTTCGGTTGAACACGATAGCGCTGCCAACGCATCGTAGGCCTGGCGACGCTTGCTTCGATGCCCCGCTCCAAAAGCGGGGCTTTTTGATGGCAGCAAACCGGAAGATGACAAAAAAATCCGGCCTCTGGGGCCGGACTTCGAAACGGAGAGGGAGGGATTCGAACCCTCGATAGAGTTGCCCCTATACAGCATTTCCAGTGCTGCGCCTTCGACCACTCGGCCACCTCTCCAGAGGCTGGGTGTGGCAAGTGAGAATGTAGCAGGGCGTTCCCTCACCACCAGCCATGTCACGCAGCCATCGGGTCACGATTCATTGGCGTCAGGCGCATCGAACGATCACCCATGAGGTGCCTGAGGGGCAGTACATCCTTAAAAGCTTTGAAGCCCAAGGTGATCCCCTGCCCTTCTCCTGCCGCAATGGCTGCTGCACCGCCTGCGCTGTGCGCGTGCTGAGTGGTGAACTCGACCAGCGCGAGGCGATGGGCCTCTCGAAGGAGTTGCGTGCCAAGGGCTACGGCCTTCTCTGCGTGGCACGGGCGGTGGGACCGCTTGAGGCCGAAACCCAGGATGAAGATGAGGTGTATGACCTCCAGTTCGGGCGTCACTTCGGACGGGGACAGGTGCGCCCGGGGCTGCCGCTGGATGAGGACTGACGTGATGGACCAGCAACAGATCAATCATCTGCACGCGATCGCCCGCCAGGCCGCAGAGGTGGGCGGTTCGGTGCTGATGGCCCACTACGGTCCACTCACCTCGATCCGCAGCAAGGGACGCATCGGCGATCTGGTGACGGAGGCCGACCTGGCAGCCGAAGCCGAAGTTCTTGGACTGCTGCGAAAACGCACGCCGGAGATCGGCATCCTGGCGGAGGAATCGGGCCTCAGTGGCCCGAACCAAGGGCTGCAATGGGTCGTCGACCCGCTCGATGGCACCACCAACTTCGCCCACGGCTATCCCTTTTTCGCCACATCCGTGGGCCTGACTCTGGAGGGTCGGCCCCTGCTGGGGGCCATCGATGTGCCCTACCTGAAGCAGACCTATCACGCCTGCCCTGGCCTCGGCGCCTTCTGCA
>Ga0213858_10001477_pt1 | contig 11193 bp, 11 predicted proteins | sample PICome_FD_160122 | JGI IMG/M metagenome (GOLD analysis project Ga0213858, IMG submission 160122) | Coastal seawater microbial communities near Pivers Island, North Carolina, United States - PICO245 | ecosystem: Environmental > Aquatic > Marine > Coastal | place: USA: North Carolina | collected... | reverse complement strand
GCCAAGAGGATTTTTAAGTTCCCTCAAACGATCACCAAATTGCCTAACAATTTCACCTCTTTGAGGAGCTGGCATTAATCGCCAAGTTTTAAATGCCGATGACGCAGTGTTTATTACTTGTTCAAACTCTTCTTTTGTTGTAACTGAAACAGAGCCAATCTTTTTTCCATCTACAGGTGAGAAAGAATTTATTATTTCATTTGAATTAGTCCATTTTGAGCCAGTTGAAGTTCCATAATTTTGCTGCTTAATGTCCAATGCATCTAGAATGCTATTAAGATTTATTTTTTTTGTCATTATTTGTTGTGATTTGATTAGGTAATGGCTTAAAGTTAAACTAATTTTTTATCCTTACCATTTCGAATATGGTATTTGTGTCAATTGAGAATTATAATATTTTTTTACACCAGTAACCTCTTTTCCAAGCCATGGTGGTTTTTCAAAGTATTGATTTTTATTTTTGAGTTCAATTTCGGCAATTATTAATCCAGTATTATTAGAATGAAATTCATCAACTTCAAATGTGCTGCCCTTATATTCTACCAAACTTCTTGTTTTTTCAATTATATTTGATTCGCAAAGCAATATAAGCTTGTTAGCATCTGCTTTAGAGATTTCTTTTTCCCATTCAAAACGGCTTAACCCGTCTTTCGACGCGCTACCTTTGACTGTTATATACCCTTTTTCATCAATAATCCTAATTCTTACTGATCGCTTTGGTTCAACACAAAGGTATCCTTGCTTTATATTATGCTTTGATAAGATGTTTTTTTTATAATTTTCTGATACTACCAAAAACTTACGTTCTATTTCAATCATTGATGGGCATGAGGTTATTAATAAACCTTAAATTTACAGCATGTTATCCGAATTACCAATTCGAAAGATTATTCATATTGACATGGATGCTTTTTATGCATCAGTTGAGCAAATGGATAATCCCAAGTTAAGAAATCTGCCTTTAGCTGTGGGAGGCTCTGGAAAGCGAGGTGTTGTTAGCGCAGCAAGTTATGAGGCAAGAAAATTTGGTGTTCGCAGCGCCATTTCAGGAGTATTAGCTAAAAAGCTATGTCCTGGTTTGATTTTTGTTTCTCCACGATTTGACCGCTATAAAGAGATATCGTCTAAAGTTCATTCCATTTTTTTAGAATACTCTGATTTGGTAGAACCACTATCTTTGGATGAGGCTTATATCGACGTTACAGAAAATAAAAAAGGGATTGAAAGCGCAACTTTAATTGCAAAAGAAATAAGAAATAAAATTGAGACAAAAATTGGTTTGACTGCTTCTGCAGGAATCTCAATTAACAAGTTTGTTGCTAAAGTTGCTAGCGATTATAATAAACCCAATGGACAAAAAACAGTACCACCTGAAGAAGTAATTTCTTTTGTAGAATCTTTGGACATTAGGAAATTTCATGGGATAGGCAAAGCAACGGCAAAAAAAATGTATGATTTAGGTATTTTTACAGGCCATGATCTTAGAAACAAACCCCTTTCTTTTTTAGAAGAATATTTTGGCAAGTCTGGCTTACATTTTCATCAAATAGTAAGAGGTATACATACAAGTCCAGTAAAACCAAATAGAATTAGAAAGTCACTTGCTGCTGAGCAAACTTTTTCGAAGAACTTATCAAGCGAAATTTTTTTAATAAAGAAGTTAGACAAAATAAGCGAAGAGGTTTCAAATAGGCTCAAAAAAGCTGGTATAGCAGGAAAAACCATTACCTTAAAAATTAAATACAGCGACTTTAATATAAATACACGATCTAAAACATTGAATTATTTTATTTCAACAAAGGATGTAATTTTAGAACACTCTAAAGAGCTTTTGTTTCAAAAAAAGCTTGAGAATTCTGTCAGGCTGATTGGGATTTCGGTATCCAACTTGAACACTCTTGCAAATGAAAAGAAGTTAAGCTCAAATCAGAATATTTCTTTTCAACTAAAGTTCGAATTTTAGCTTTTTAGCCTTTTACTTGATTAACCCTAAGAGTGTTTACCATCCCTTTTTCATGTATTGGCATAGCAGCTAAGCTAATAACCATATCGCCAGGCTCTAAATAGCCTTTCTCAAGGGCCATTTTGTTTACATCTTCTAGTGTTTCATCTGTTGAAACATACTTGTCATAATAAAATGCGCGAACCCCCCATAGTAAGTTTAATCTTGGTATAATTCTTTTATTTGAAGAATATACAAGTATGTGTGCTTTAGGTCTCCATGCTGAAATTTGAAAAGCAGTGTATCCACTATTAGTTAGTGTTGAGATTCCTCTAGCATTGATTTGATTTGCCATGTGGGCTGCATGATAACATATAGACTTAGTTATATACCGCTTAGTTTTAATATGGGGATGCTTTTGAGGGACATCAATTAGTTCAGAATTTTCAACGGATTTTATTATATCTGACATTTTTCGTATTACTTCTACCGGGTACTTTCCTACAGAAGTTTCACCTGATAACATAACCGCATCTGCCCCATCCATTACAGAATTTGCAACATCATTAACTTCTGCTCTAGTAGGTGTTAAACTTTCAATCATCGATTCCATCATTTGTGTAGCAATAATTACAGGAATTCTAGCTTGCTTGGCACGACGAACCAATTGTTTTTGAATTAATGGAACCTCTTGAGCGGGTATTTCTACGCCTAAATCTCCTCTTGCAACCATAAGGCCATCACACGCTGTTATAATTGAGTCTATATTTTTTACAGCTTCGGGTTTTTCAATTTTAGCGATTATTGGAATTTTATAGCTGCTATTTTTAGCAATTATTTCCTCCAATTCGTTCAAGTCTTTTGCATTACGAACAAACGATAAAGCAATCCAGTCAACTTCTTGTGAAATTGCAAATAGTGCGTCTTCTTTATCTTTTTCAGTTAATGCTGGTTGAGAGATATTGGTATTTGGAAGATTGACCCCTTTTTTGGATTTTAAAGCACCTCCCTGAATCACCTTAGCCTTAACTTGGTTGATTTTGTTTGTTGCGACAACTTCAAAGATTAACTTACCATCGTCAAGCAATATCTTTTCGCCTGCTTTTGTATCTTTAGGAAAGCGATCATACGTCATATAAATACGCTCTTTAGTCCCCTCAAATCTTTTTCCGGTTTCGAATGTTATTTCATCGCCAGGAGCAACTATAATATTATCCTTCATCACTCCTACCCTTAACTTAGGGCCTTGAAGATCAGCTAAAACAGCAGCATTATAGCCGTGTTCTTTATTGATTTCGCGTATATATTTTATATTGTTCTCAACAACTTTGTAATCAGCATGTGAAAAGTTAATTCTAAATACATTAACACCAGTAGCTATAAGCTCTAATAACATTTTTTTTGTGCTAATAGCTGGACCTAAAGTGGCAACAATTTTTGTTTTTTTTCTTTTGTATGACATTAATCTAATATTAAGTATTCTTTTGATTTTATATTGTCTAAATCAACACTATACACCATGCTTATGTCTGGTATTTTATTTATAGTTGAAATAATTTTTTGGCTAGGGCTAATTTGTCCATCAATTTTAAGAAAATAGTCAACAGAGGGGTGGTCTTCTAAAAGATTAACAGTCTTTGTTGTTACTTCTGCGCTATTTGCAAATAGGCCTTCACCTTGATTCTTTTGCTCAACTTTACAGCTGTTCTTTATTAAATTCCAATTGGTATCAAAAACTATATTATTCCACTCGAAAACTGGGAAATGATTCTCTGAGCCTGTGCCTGTGTCAAGATCAAAATCTTTACGATTTAACTTAGAGCCTAGATTTAAGTTAATAGCATGGGCTAACCTATAGTCTTCTAGCTCTGTTAGAATAGCATAAAGACAATAATCAATATTTTCTAAGTCATCTAAAATAAGCTTGTGAGTAGCCATTCTTCTTAAAAATAATTATGTAAATATAGAGATAATACTACAATGTTGACCAACTTCTGTCTGACGTGTTGATCTAATTATCTACGAAAACGATTTAGTGCTATTTAGAAGTTATACGCTTTTCTATGACTTAATTTTATTTTGTAGCGCAAAATAAGCTCTTTGGGCCGCTTTTTCTTCTGCTTTTTTTCTTGACGTAGACCTTGCTCTAGCTATAATTTTATTATCAATTTTTAAGCATGCTGCGAAATGTTTATGTTTTTCAGCAGTTTGATCTTCAGCACAATCAAAATTTAATTTTAGTTTTTTCTTTTGACACCATTCAATAATTAAACTCTTGTAGCTTGTTATTTTGCCTTCAAGTTTAGAAATATTCACGTGAGGATTTATTATTCTTTTGTGAATGAAGGCTTCACATGTTTTAAAGCCCTGGTCTAGAAATACGGCCCCAACAATTGCTTCCAAAAGATTCCCGTGGGTGTTTTCGCCAAATCTTGAAAGCTCAAGATTAGACTTCATAAGTTCTATTAACTTCAATTCAGAACCTATTTTGTTTAAATGCTCACGGCTTACAATTTTTGACCGCATTTTTGTTAAATACCCCTCGTTTGCTTGAGGCACTGTATTAAAAAGATATTTAGCAATTACTCCTCCTAAAATAGCATCACCTACATATTCAAGGCGTTCATAATTAAATGGGTTGCCGTTCTTGTCTTTTTTATTTGTTGACCCGTGAGTTAAAGCTTTTTCATAAAGGTCAATTGAACTTGGTTTAAAACCTAATAATTTTTCAAGCTTTAAGTGTAGGGGGTTTTTATTGTTGAATTTGAATATGTTTTGGATTATATTCAAAAGCAATTAATTAATCTAATTTTTTAAAGACAACACAAGCGTTATGTCCTCCGAAACCAAAAGTATTACTCATAGCAATATTTACAGTTCTTTTTTGTGCTTTGTTGAGGGTTAGATTTAGTTTTGAATCAATATTCTCATCTACTGTTGTGTGGTTAATTGTTGGTGGAACAATACCATGTTGGATAGATAATATTGAAGCAATGGCTTCTATTGCTCCTGCCGCACCTAAAAGATGTCCAGTCATTGATTTTGTGGAATTGATATTGATGTTTTTGGCATGATCACCAAAAACTCTACTTATAGCTTTCAGCTCAGCGACATCACCTAGAGGAGTCGAAGTGCCGTGAGTATTAATAGCATCCACCTCCTCAGGGCTAATGCCTGCATTTTCTAAACAGTTTTTCATTACTGCAGTGACTCCAATTCCCTCAGGATGTGGCGCAGTCATGTGATAAGCATCTGATGATAAACCGCCTCCGATTAGCTCAGCATAAATATTAGCTCCACGCGCTTTAGCATGTTCGTATTCTTCTAGGACTAATGCACCAGAGCCTTCGCCAAGTACGAATCCGTCTCTTGTGGCATCAAAAGGTCTAGAGGCCGTCTCTGGACTTTCGTTTCTTGTTGAAAGAGCATGCATGGCATTAAACCCTCCAACTCCAGCTTCATTTATAGTTGCTTCACTTCCGCCAGTTACAATAATATCACAGTGCCCAAGGCGTATATAGTTCAGAGCGTCTATTATTGCATTTGCAGATGAAGCACAGGCCGAAACCGTGGTGTAATTAGGGCCCATAAAACCATGCTTGATAGATATATTACCTGGGGCAATATCTGCAATCATTTTAGGTATGAAAAAGGGATTGAACCTTGGAGTCCCATTTCCGGTAGCAAAATTTGAAACTTCATTTTGAAATGTATCAATTCCGCCGATTCCAGCACCCCAAATCACCCCAACTCTAAATTTATCAATTTTGTCTAGATTGAGCTTGGCGTCTATGATGGCTTCGTCTGAAGCCACCATAGCATATTGCGCAAACTTATCAGTTTTTCTTGCCTCTTTTCTATCAAAGAAATCGGAAACATTATAATCTTTTAATTCACAAGCGAATTTAGTTTTGAAATGTTCAGTATTAAAGTAAGTGATTGGAGCACAACCACTTTTGCCTGAAACTAGGGCTTTCCAAAAGTCATCTTTGGTATTCCCTATTGGTGTTAAAGCACCTAAACCAGTAACAACAACTCGCTTCAATTCCATAAAAAATTATGATTTAAATCTATTTGGCAGCTTCAATATATGAAATTGCTTGACCTACAGTTGCAATATTTTCTGCTTGGTCATCTGGAATTTGAATATCAAATTCTTTTTCAAATTCCATAATTAGTTCAACAGTATCCAAAGAGTCGGCTCCAAGATCATTTGTGAAGCTTGCTTCAGTTACTACTTCGTTTTCATCAACACCTAATTTGTCAACGATAATCGCTTTTACTCTTGATGCAATGTCTGACATAATATTTAATTTTAAGTTTAAGTTAGGATGCAAAAATAGAAAACTTTATTTTAATTAATGTTAATAACCAAAAAATGTGACTAATCCATCAAATAATATCTAATTCTCTTTTAATGTATGTATGATTTAAAATATATTTCCTTTTTTTTGTAAAAAAGTATTTATTAAATAAAAAACAATGAAACATATTGCGATTTTTGCATCTGGTTCAGGAACAAATGCCGAGAATATAATTAAATTCTTTAAAAAAGATGCTGATGTTAAAGTAAGTCTCGTACTTAGTAACAGATCTGACGCATATGTTTTAAAAAGAGCTAGCAAGCTTTCGACTAGGACTTATGTTTTTGATAAAGCAGAATTGCTAAGTAAAAGCGGAGTGCTGAGGGTTCTTGACGAAGCGAAGATTGACTTGGTTGTTTTAGCAGGGTTTTTATGGAAATTTCCTACAATATTACTAGATAAATACGTAAATAAGGTGATAAATATACACCCAGCACTTTTACCAAAGTATGGAGGCAAGGGAATGTACGGTGAGTTTGTACATAAAGCAGTAGTTCGTAATAAAGAAACAGAAACAGGCATAACAATACATTTTGTAAATCCTAACTATGACGAGGGGGCAATAATTTTTCAAGCTAAATGTAGTATTGCTGCTGATGATGATCCTGTTGATGTTGCTAATAAAGTTCACGGCTTAGAAATGAAGTATTTTCCATTATTGATCAAAAAGATTCTTGATGCCAATGCCTAAAAAGAAAAAAAAATTCTACACTGTTTGGAAAGGACACAAAACAGGAATCTTTAATTCATGGGATGATTGTAAACTTCAAATTGAAAATTACAAAGGAGCTGAGTATAAATCTTTTTCGTCAATAGAGGAGGCAAATCAGGCATTACAAAGCTCATACATTGAATGTATTTCAAAAGCCAAGCAAAAGAAACAACAAAAAGCCAATTTTGATTTAGAAAATATTGGACAACCAGATTATTTTTCAATAGCTGTAGACGCAGCATCAAGTGGGAATCCTGGAATAATGGAATACAGAGGTGTAGATACAAAAACTAAAACAGTTCTGTTTCATAAGGGACCTTTCGAGCATGGCACTAATAACGTTGGTGAATTTTTAGCGCTAGTTCATGGTTTAGCTTATCTCAAAGAAATCAAAAGCAATAGAGTGTTATATACGGACTCAAGAATAGCCATGGGATGGGTTATGAGAAAAAAATGTAATACAAGATTAGTTTGTTCAAAAGAAAATGAGGTTTTATTTGATTTAATTAAGCGAGCAGAGCTATGGTTAAAAGAGAATGCTTTTAACACAAGAATAGTTAAATGGGAGACCAAGGCTTGGGGCGAAATTCCAGCTGATTTTGGCAGAAAATAGTCGCATACAATTCATTTAAAATTTATTTCATTAACCCTAAAAATTATGTAAGTTTGTTGCTTAATTTCCTGTTCTATGAACAAGCTTCTGATTGTGGGAACAGTTGCATTTGACGCAATTGAAACACCATTCGGTAAAACCAATAAAATTCTTGGTGGTTCTGCACCATATATTGGATTGTCAGCAGCTCAATTTGATGTTCAAAGCGCTATTGTTTCTATAGTGGGAGGAGACTTTCCAGAGGAATATTTAAAATCTCTTCAAGAATATAATATAGACACATCATCAATTGATGTTATTGTTGACGAAAAAACATTCTTTTGGAAAGGGCGCTATCTTAAAAATATGAATCAGAGAGAAACCATTACTACTGATTTAAACGTGCTCACAAAATTTAAACCAAATGTTCCTGACAGCTTTAAAAATTCAGACGTAGTAGTTCTGGGTAATTTATCTCCAATGCATCAAAAGGCTGTAATTTCTCAAATTTCAAATAAAGATGCTCTAGTAATTTTAGATACAATGAATTTTTGGATGGATAACAATCTTGATGAATTACTATCTGTGTTGAGTGATGTTAATGTGATAACAATTAATGAAGAAGAAGCCAGGCAATTGACAGGAGAATATTCTTTGATAAAAGCTGCAAAAAAGATCTTTACAATGGGTCCTGAAAATGTAATAATTAAAAAGGGTGAACATGGAGCTCTTTTATTTAGTAAAGGAAATATGTTTTTTGCGCCAGCTCTTCCACTAGAGTCTGTTTTTGACCCTACTGGAGCAGGAGATACATTTGCCGGCGGTTTTGCAGGATATCTAACACAGTCTAAAGACTTTTCATTTGAAAACATGAAACGTGCAATCATTTACGGATCAGCAATTGCTTCATTTTCAGTTGAAGAGTTTGGCCCTGAAAGATTGTTTAAACTGGACAAACATCAATTAGAAAGCCGGTTGAAAGTTTTTAAAAAATTGACTGAATTTGAAATCTAACTTAGCTCTTAAATTTATAACTTTGATAAATACTGACGCTATAAAAATATTAACCAAAATGCAAGACCCTCTCACAAATGAGTGATGCAATTAAACACGAATGTGGTATTGCCCACATAAGACTACTTAAGCCTTTAGAATTTTATAAGAAAAAGTACGGGACTGCTTTTTATGGCATTAATAAGATGTATCTTATTATGGAAAAGCAGCACAACAGAGGTCAAGACGGTGCAGGGTTTGCAAGTATTAAGCTTGACATGAAGCCTGGTGAGCGTTACATAAGCCGTGTTAGGTCTGTTGCCCAGCAACCTATTCAGGATATTTTTTCTCAAATTAATCAGAGGATTAATTCAGTTATTGAAGAAAATCCACAATGCAGATCAGATGTTTCAAGTAATAAACAACTAATTCCATATTTAGGTGAAGTTATGCTTGGGCACGTAAGGTATGGAACTTTTGGTAAAAATAGTGTTGAAAGCGTTCATCCTTTTTTAAGGCAAAATAATTGGATGCACAGAAATTTAATTTTAGCTGGTAATTTTAATATGACAAATGTTCGTCAGCTTTTCAACAACCTTGTTGAAATTGGCCAGCATCCAAAGGATTATACCGATACTATTACCATAATGGAAAAAATTGGACACTTCTTGGATGATGCTGTATATAAGTTATATAAAAAGTTAAAAAAAGAGGGATTTAATAAAGTTGAGTGTTCATCAATTATTGCCGAAAGGTTGAATATTAAAAAAATATTGAAAAAAGCTTCAAAGGACTGGGACGGCGGTTATGCAATGGCCGGTATGATTGGTCACGGAGACTCATTTGTCTTTAGAGATCCGTCAGGAATTCGACCTGCATATTATTACATTGACGATGAGGTTGTTGTAGTTGCATCCGAAAGACCAGTTATTCAAACAGTTTTTAATGTTGACTTTGAATCGGTTCATGAACTACCACCGGGAAGTGCTATAATTTCAAAAAAGAATGGTGAGACTAAAATTACTCAAATCCTTGAACCCAAGGAGCGTAAAGCCTGCTCTTTTGAAAGAATATATTTTTCACGAGGGAGTGATGCGGAAATCTATCGAGAAAGAAAATTATTAGGAAAGCTAATTGTACCAGAGGTTTTAAAACATGTTAATCATGACATAGAAAATACTGTTTTTTCATTTATCCCAAACACTGCCGAAACATCTTTTTTGGGCATGATTGAATCTGTTGAGGAGTTTTTAAATAAGCGCAAGACTGAAGCAATATTGAAGGGCAAAAGAAGTTTGTCAGCTGATAAAGTAACTCAAGTTTTATCTCAAAGAACTAGGATTGAAAAAATAGCTATTAAAGATGTTAAATTAAGAACATTTATAACTGAGGATAGCAGTCGAGATGATTTAGTCGCACATGTTTATGATGTAACTTACGGAGTTGTAAAACCAGATGATAATCTTGTAATAATTGACGATAGTATTGTAAGAGGCACCACTTTAAAAAAGAGTATTTTAAAGATGATGGATCGGTTATCTCCAAAGAAAATAATTGTTGTGTCTTCAGCACCTCAAATACGTTATCCAGATTGCTATGGAATAGACATGGCTAATTTAGAAGGCCTGATAGCCTTTCAGGCGGCCTTATCACTATTGAAAGATTCAGGACAAGAAAGCCTAATTGGTAAGGTCTACAATAAATGTAAAGAACAGGAAAGTTTTGAGGACTCAAAAGTTGAAAACTTTGTAAAAGAAATATATCAGCCTTTTTCAGCACAAGAGATTTCAGATAGAATTTCTGTTTTGTTAAGTGATAATGATATAAAGGCTGATGTCAAGATAATATTTCAGACAATAGAGAGTTTACATAAAGCCTGTCCAAAAAACCTTGGAGACTGGTATTTTACAGGTAATTACCCTACTGATGGGGGGAACAGAGTTGTAAATCAGGCATTTATTAACTTCTATGAAGGCAAGAAAGAAAGAGCTTACTAAGCTTTTAGTCTAAAAAAAATGCATTTCATCTAAAAATGACTTGCGATATGCATTTAAAGTATATATTTGAGATACCATAACATAAGTAGGTTAAGTTCATGGTAGATTTGGGGCAAAAAAGGTGAACTTCTGTTCACCTTTTTTATTTTATTTTGATAATTCGTATCTTTTTGAAACCTCTTTCCAGTTTATTAAATCAAAAAAAGCATTTATATAGTCAGGACGTCTGTTTTGGTAATTCAAATAGTAAGCATGTTCCCATACATCAATTCCAAGTATTGGGACTCCGCCACAACCAATTCCAGGCATAAGGGGGTTGTCTTGATTAGGAGTTGAGCAAACCTCAACGCTACCTCCCTTTTTTACACATAGCCATGCCCATCCAGAACCAAATTGTGTCGCGGCTGCTTTAGAAAAAGTAGATTTAAAACCATCCAAAGAACCAAACTCATTCATTATAGCTTGTTTTAATTCACCTGTAAGTTCACCTTTATCAATAGGGCTAATAACTTTCCAAAAGAGACTATGATTGTAATATCCGCCACCGTTATTTCTTAATGCGCTGTTAGACATATCTAAATTATCCATTATTT
>Ga0213858_10001474_pt1 | contig 11205 bp, 6 predicted proteins | sample PICome_FD_160122 | JGI IMG/M metagenome (GOLD analysis project Ga0213858, IMG submission 160122) | Coastal seawater microbial communities near Pivers Island, North Carolina, United States - PICO245 | ecosystem: Environmental > Aquatic > Marine > Coastal | place: USA: North Carolina | collected... | reverse complement strand
AACCTGCGGCGTCCTTTCGGATCGAGATTATGAGTCCCGTGCTTTCGACCACTCAGCCATGCATGCGTATATTATTATTTATTTTGTATTTTATGAGGTTTACTAATGTTATTAATTAAAAAAAAATTGGAGGAGTGAGTATAATTTTTTAATAATAAAATTATACATTAATAAAAATTATGGCGGTACCTAAGAAGAAAACATCAAAGATGAAGGCACGTCAACGTTTTGCCAATTGGCAAGCAAAAATTAAAACATCAATGACGAATGCGCTTTCAACCGCAAAGATGTTATTATCACAACGTTCGAAATATAAACAAAAGGTTAATGATGAAAATCAAAATGATACTGAAAATAATTAATGTACGTTGAAATAAAAACAAAAAATGAAGACTTCATCAAAATTATTATTTTTTATTGGGGGTTATTTAATTTTTAATTTACTTATTCCGCTTGGAATTTTAGTTAAACAAGGATTAAAAGCAGATATTTTTGAAATTATTAAAATTGCAAGTGATCCAATTGCGTTACATACATATTGGATTACTTTAAAACTTGCAATCATTGCAACATGTTTTAATATAACATTTGTGTTAATTTTAGCGTGGGTTTTAGTTCGTTATGAATTTGTTGGTCGCAATTTTTTAGATATTTGTGTTGATCTACCATTTGCGTTACCTACTGCTGTTGCGGGATTAACATTGTCATTTTTATATGGTAAACAAGGATTTTTTGAAAAAATATTTACATTTATTCCAGCTATTACAATTTCATCTGAATTTCGTGTTTGTTTAGCAATGATATTTGTTTCACTGCCTTTTGTTATACGAACAGTTCAACCCGTTTTACAAGGAATGAATGTTGAGTATGAGGAAGCAGCTTGTGTTTTGGGAGCATCAGATTGGGATATTTTTGAACAAATTATTTTTCCACGAATACGGTCAAGTCTTTTTTCAGGGGCTACACTTAGTTTATCGCGTTCTATTGGAGAGTATGGTTCAATTGTCATCTTGTCTTCAAATTTACCATTTGATGATTTGGTAACCCCTGTTTTAATTTTTCAAAAATTAGAACAGTATGATTACACTAGTGCATCAATTATTGGTGTGACAATTTTATTATTATCCTTATCTATTCTATTTTTAATTAGTTTGGTTCAGTCAAAATATTTAGCCCGATAATTTTATGGTTTATTAAGAAATATAAAATATAAATAATTGGTTACACTGTTATTGAGGATTAAAAAAAATGATCATATATGATTTTAGTTCAAGTTTAGCAGTCATTGCTGATGCTTGGCAAACAGGGGTTTGGAAGGGTTTATTTTTAGCATTACCATTATCTGTAGCTCATCTTTTAATTTGGCGGGTTTCTTTTTATGAAAGTTGGAAATTAGGGGTTGCTGGTGTTTGTGGAAAATGCGTTGGTGAACTTTTATTAATTTTTTCAATAATTTTAGGTTGGCGATCATTATTTCATACTTGGTATGTAATGGCACCAATTTTTATGTTATTGAGTGTTACATATATTGTATTTGTAACGACATTTTCAATGTTCCCTGGTTTAAAAGGAAGTATTGGACCTCGAAATAACTTTAAGAAGACGTGGTCCGAGTATTCTATTGGCTTTTTTGCACATGTTTTTCTTGGAATTACGCAGCAGACGTATATTTGTCATCGTTTATCAAATATTGCTCTCGATTGGGATGATAAAATTTCCTTTGGTTCGTTAATTAAAACCCCAAATGGGTACATTGATCAAACTATTCCAGGGACAATATTTTCATTTTGTATTGGCTTATTAGCAGGGTACCTATTAGTTACGTTTTTATGGTTTTATTTTGGGACGTTTTGTTTTACAGTAATCTTTACTAATCTTCAAAAACTTGAACAAAGTCCAAAATTTAATGTTCCAAGTTCAGGGAGTGGAAAAGGTTCATTTGACATAGATAGTGCTGATTCATTATCACCTTTTCTTCTTTTTTATGCGGAACAAATTCGGCCTAAACTTTTAGAAACTAAAAGCTTTGTTGATCTTATACTCCAAAGTACTATTTTCTGTTTGACATGGTTTCATTTAACCCATTACCCTGCGTTTTATGTTCCAGCAGAAGGTTTACAACTCGTTAGTCAATATTTTGATACTACTATTTTTAAATCAAAATATGAGCAGAATATTCCAAAGGAACCTCCTCCGGAGATTGGGGAACTTTATTCAAAAATTTTAGTAACCAAAAAAAAGCCAAAAGATAAGTATATATTAACTCCAGAATTTATGGAGTTTGAAAAACAGCTTAAAGAAAAAGGCGGAATTCTTTTTGGGGATCGAATTTATTCACGACAATTGTTAACACGTTTTGGACCTTTAATGCCTATTCAAAAATATGGGCGGTCATGGGGTTGGGGTGAATATACGGAAGAGAATCTTTTTAATGAGCGAAATTTATTACCTGGTACACCGTTAAATATGACTCTTACTCAGATGAAAATTTTTGATACAATTCGTTGGTCGTTACGACGGGCTGCGCGATTACGAGATGTAGCTGTGTTACGTTTACATCAAATTAAAACGAGATACGATGATAATAAAGAAGAGGAAAAAGACCGGAAAGATGAGGTAACGAAAACTCAATATTTCCAAAAAAACCGTGAAAAGGATCGTTTAACTGAAGAGTTGTATCAAGAATTATCTGAAAAGGATGAAGTTTTAGAAAAAGCTGAAAAAGGTCTTAGTAAACAGGTTGGTACATTTCAAATCAAATTTGATAAGAAAGCGTCAGAAAATAATACTGACATTGATTATTTGATGTTTTTAGAACGTTTGCGTGAAGATCCAAATAAATTAGCACGAGGATTAAAGCTAGATCCAAAATATTTAATTGATGATGTTTATGTCGAAAATTTTCCACGTCTTCGACCAAGTCTAAGCTTTACAACTAAAAAATCAGAGTTTGAATATGAAAATTATCTTCGAGCACTTAAAAGAATACGCGAAAGTGATTCATCTGATGATTCCAAAGCTCGCCAACAAGAAATTATAACAATTCTTCTTGAAGATTCAACTGTAAAAGCATTAGCAGAACGACAAAATTTTTGGGGATTGCGAAGTCTTTACCCACTCCTTGACGGTGTTGATGATAGTGAGGTTAATGATGGAAGTTATGATTCGCTAAATACTTTAGAAAACAAGCTTAAAGAGAAGCAACGCCTTGTTAAGCGTTTCGGACGATCTAAAAAACGAAATAAAATTCAAAAAGTCCAGCAAAAAATGACTGATCTTACAACCTCGTTTAAATTTGAAGAAATTAAGCGAGCTGAAGAATTATTACAAGGAGGTAAATCAGATAAGAACGAATCAAAATCTCCTTCTTCATCCACTAAGTCAAAACGACGAATTCCTTCTAAAAAAAAGACAAGATCAAGAACTAAAAAGAATTCGGAAAAGAAAAAAGAAAAAGAAAAAGAGAAGGAAAAAGAAAAGGAAAAGGAGAAGGAGAATACAGAAAGCAATGAGAATGATTCTGAATCTGATTCTGAATCCGATGACGAGGAAGAGGCTGACAAAGAGGAGGTTTTTATTGAAAACCTTGATCAAAAAGTTCCAAATAAGCCAACATATGATGATATGCGTTTAAAGCTTGAATCTTTAAATTTAAAATCCTTGGATACTTTTCCAGTACAGACACAATTCAGTTATTTAGATGCTTTTGAAGATAACGATGATGATGATTTAGATTTTGAGTTTGAAGAAAAAGATTTCTCTACTCAAGTTCAAGAAGTTAATCAATTACAATCAGATGATACATTATTTAGTAAAACTGATAAAAATCTTATCCATAATCCATTTTTGAACACGGATAATTCTCTTCAAGTTGAAGAGGATGATATTACAGACTCTATTGAAGACGACTCTATTGATGGCTCTATTTCTATTGATGACTCGATTGATGACTATAGTGCTGACTATAGTGCCAACTATAGTGAAAGCTATAGCGAAGATTATAGTAATGATCTTGATCCTAAACTTAAGAAGTTTAATATAAAAAATAAACAAACTGATAAGAAGGATACGGAAGATTCGGTTGTCAATGATGAAGATGATGATTCTAAAACACCTTATATTCCAATACCTTTTCAAGATGATGAAGAATTTAATTTAGAAGCTGATTTTTTTGCAATTGGTGCAAAAAAGAAAGAGGAACCACTAAATGAAGCCGCTCTTGAAACTAAGCGTTTCCTTCTTGATTGGTATGATCGCCAACAACGACGATTGAAGCGATTAGCTATAAAACGAAAATCTGTTCGAAAAGCAGAGCTAACTCGTTTTAATTTTGCACTTCGAGAGCCACTTTTTACAAAAACTCTTTTAGAAAAGACAGAAAAAGTGGATAATTTAGGGTTTCAAATTTTTAATGAATATATTTCATACCGCCCACTGCAGCATTTAGCTTATAAAGATATTCGTAATCGAATTACTAATGAGAATCGATCTATTCGTATGGATGAGGGGGAAGAAGATCTTGATAGTTTATATCGAATACGTCGTAAGCAACCACTTGATCAGCTACATTTAGCATATCAGAAAGAAGAAGAAGAATTAGAAGAACTTGATAATCTTCCGTTGAATTTTTCTGAAAAATTAATGCAAAAAAATCCGGTAATTGATGAGCGTGATTTTAAACTAAATTTTGAGGAACGTGAAGGTTTGGCTCAGCGTGATTCAAATAGTTTAGCAATGGATGAATCTCGTCAATTTTATTATCGTCTATTTCGGCCATTGTTAGATAAATCAATTTATCTTGCAAAAGAGCGCCATATAAATGAATTTCGTTCAAGCTTAACGCGTAAATTATTACGAAAAGATACGTTAAAACCACGTAGATTAATAAGAGGACGTAAAAGTGGGGATCAAATCAAAAATGCCCGACCGTCATATTTAAAACCAAAACGTCCTAAAACTTTTACTCTTATATATGAAAAAGAGATTAATGATCGAATAAATCAGAGTCCAAAATTTAAATCGACAATTAATAAACTAAAATCAAAAAGGGTTGACCTGTATCCAAAAGTTAATAAGATACTCAAAGCCGATGAAAAACCGGAAGATAATAATAATATTGTTGATGAATTGCGTGCTGGTTCAAAAGTAAAAATAAATAATAATGTTTTACAGAATAATATCGGTTGGGATTTATGGCGAGGTCAGTATTTTGCAAATTTATGGCAAGGTTTTCGACAGGCAACCCCTCTATCCGATTTTGATAACCCAAAATTCTCTTTATTAAAAAAATCTGAAATGCCGCTCAAAAAAGATCTACAAGCAATATTTAAAGATTTCGTGCCTGATTATTCTAGGACGAAAAAGTATTATAAACATATGGATGATTATACAGGGGCTGAGCTTTTTGGTATCAAAACGAAACCAAGTAAGTCTCAAGGGAGTAATAAGAAGTCAAGTAATTCAGCTTTTGTATTAAAAATTAAGCCAAAATTTGGTGATTTAAATGTGTTTGGGACAGAAACGTTTACCACAAAAACAGTTGATACAAAAACAGTTTCGCCAAAACCAACAACTAAATCTCTTAAAAGGTATGCTCAAGTAATGGAAGAAAAATATGAAGAGGAGCGTCGTCGAATTCGTAATGCTCCACCACATTTTAGTACTGAAATAAGACGACCGAAATTAAAACTTTCTGAAGGTCGTCCTCAACCACCAAACCATAGACGGGACGGCAAGGTTTCATTTAATGCATATACACTTGAAGGTTACCCAATTGCGCCTCCTACTAGCATAGGGAGCGCATCCACCCGTGATCGAAGTAGGGTTGATAAAAATGCTCCTGATCCAAAAATGCAAACCATGGACAGGCAAGAGGATTATGGGTATACGCGACGTCGAGAAGTTACAACTCCGGAGCGGGACGGTAGGCTTGCACATTATCTGCGTGTTACATTTAATCCAAGTGGGGCTAATTCAGTAGCATCATATGAAAAAGTACATGGACCAGGTGTAGAAAATGCTGAGTATTGGAGAATTCGTCGTGATCGTCTTCTTAATGAACTTATTGGAAAGCCGGTTTTTAATTTAGTTAAAAAAGGGGCATTATATGCTGGTTCCAAAGTTGGTTCAGGGGTATTATATGCCGGTTCCAAAGTTGGTTCAGGAGTTGTTACAGGCTCAAAAAAAGTAGCAGGTTTTACAGTTAAGAAAGGTATAAATATTACACGTTCTCTTCCATTTTCTTTATACTTTTCAAAACCAAAAAAACGTATTTTACATTTTGCTAATGTGTCTTTATATTTTCATGATTATTTATATACAGCAAAATATTTTCATTTACCTTTCGGTGAACAATCGAGTACGTTTCCTTATTGGCGTTTACGCCTTGCTTCTGTTATTTTACCAAACATTATAACTCCGTTAGATTTTTCTTCTCAAAAATCAGCAGACAGCAAAATTCCACGTCAAACTTTTTTTTCACGTACTGTTGAAGCAAAAGAACCTCTATCAAGTTCTTCAAGTTTAGTAAAAGCGAGTACTGCTAAATTGTTAAATCAAACAGATTTTCAAACTGAATATATGTTGTATCAATATCAACGTTCTCCATTATACCGGGCATTAATTAATCATAATGTTTCACGGATGTTAGATCATGAGTTACCATCAACAATTATTCATAATTCGTTTAAGAGAAGTCAAACTGAAGCTATTAAGCAAAAAATGTTTATTTATTATCAGACTAAACATTTACATAATACTATTAAAAATGAAAAATTTTCATTCGACGAAACCCAAAAACCAATTTTTACTGATAATGAATTTTTAAATACTTCAAATGAAGTAGCAAGAAGTGAGTTAGATATGATAAATCAGCTTATTTCAACCCAATCAATATTTGTTTTTAATAAGGAAAAAAATAGTAAAACAAATACATTAAATCCGGTTGATGGTACATTATTAAATAATCCAAATCTTGAGTTTGAAGACTTTAATGAAAATGAAGACGAAGATGATGATAATACAACAGTTGATGATCAGTTTGCAACTTCAATATTATCTTCATTTAAGGATGTAGAAATCGATGAGACTACAATTTCGGAGCAATTTGAGCAAAAAGATATAAATATATTTTTTAAATTAAGTACAATTTTATCGGAACTAGAAACAAAAGTCAACAATACTTTAAGTAGTCTCACAACCTCTCGCCAAATTCAATCATTGACTTTAAATACTCATATTTCTAAATTACAAGATAAACTTTATTTTCTATCCCATGACGAGCGTCAACAAAACTATCTTTTAGGTTCAAATACAAATTCCTTAAAACTGAACCAACAAGCAAAAAAAAGAAAAGGTATTCCTAAGGTTAAAAATTTAACCGAATCAGCCGCATTATTAGCTTATAGGATTCCAGTACGAATGGTTAATTCAAAAAATCCAGCAGAATTACCAAAGCGGTTTGTAGTTGATACGATTCCGTTTAGAACTTCATTAACAGCAATAACAGATAAAAATATAGGTATTCGTCAAAAACAAATTGCGTCTCCACTACGAGTTATTAAAATTAATAATTCAAATTATATTCAGGAGCCTTTAGTAAATACATATTGGAAGCCATTTATTTTTAGTGGTGCAAATTTACGTGATTTACCATTGCAGATGGTTGGTATTAGTGGAGGAGTTCAACCGAGATTAAACAAAATTGAGAAACAGGCCCTTGATAATACAAATTTATGGAATTTAACTGGAAAAACATTTTTAGGTGAAAAAACTTTATATCGACGATCTGGTCCATATAGTTTAGGTCCTTTATCTTTTGAATCCAATTTAGGTTCTCAAATTTTAACTGACTTTGTTGATAAAACTGACACAACATTATTATCCTTTTTTGAAGATTTTTGGGCAGCTCGTTTACGTCTTGGTACTTACGATTCTTGGTTAAATATTTTACCAAAAAATTCAAAAGATCCTTTATACAAAAGAGCACGAAACACGGTTCTTCGTTTAAAACGTAGCCAGAAAATACGAATTAATCAGTTAGCAACCCTTCAAAAATTACAACTATTATCGAAATTAGGTCCGATAGTTAATCCTAATAAGTTTTTACCAAATTTTAATGGAAAAGTGCCCCTTCAGAGCAAGGTGTCTAAACGGTCATATAATTTTCTTATTACATATTTACATTCATTTGGTATAAACACTTTTGATGATGAGGTTAAATTATCAATGAATGCTTCAGATCTTCAAGATGAGCCAACAGGATTATTAACTAATGGTATGATGACTTTTTTACAAAAAGATAATCGCTATAAGCCGTGGTATCACGAAGAAATTTACATTCCTGAATTTACTGATTTCTCAAATTATGATCCAGACTCTAGTTTAACTGATTTATTTTTATTAAATCAAGATTTATTTTCATCTGAACCATTATATTCTGAATTTTTATTTAATACTTCATTAAATCGCTTTAATCGTGATAATGATACGGAGCAATCTTTCAATGGTGATAAAGATACAGAGAAAAATGTTCTGAGTAGTAATGGTAATAATATCGATGGTCCTCAAATAGATTATTTAAATAATATTGAACTTGATGATATTTATAATATTTTAGAAGATAATATAAATAGTGACGATGTAGATGAAGCTGAAATAGAAGCTTTTTTTGAAGACGACGACGACGAAGAAGATGATATTTCAGATAATGTTATATCTAAGCCTAGTATAGAGTTAACTACAAATTATGATTCAGATAATCATATTGGTGCCAATGCTGATGATTCAGAAGATGATGACTCAGATAGTGATTCAGAAGATGATGATTCAGATAGTGATTTTGATGATGATGATGATGATGATGAAGACGAAGAGGATAATTAAAGCGATCAAATTAATATATTAGACAAATTTTTATAGTTAGTCTTTTTAAACTTATATATAAGATTATATATATAATCTTATATATAAGTTTAAAGTTACGGTTTGGAAGAGTGACAGAGTTGGTCTATTGTATCTGTTTTGAAAACAGACGAATCTATGATTCCGGGGGTTCGAATCCCTCCTCTTCCGTTGCCATAAAATAAATTTTTATAATTAAGGGCCCATCGTCTAACGGATTAAGACATTAACCTTCTAAGTTATTTATGTAGGTTCGATTCCTACTGGGCTTGATATGTTTATACTATCTTATTTATAACCGGTGTGGTGAAATAGGTAGACACATAACATTCAAAATGTTACGAGCAATGCTCATATCGGTTCAAATCCGATCATCGGTACTAAATGCAATCAAAATTTTGGTATGTTACTAATTTGCAATTTTTACTAAAAATTTTAGTAAGTTACAGGACCACAGTACTTAATCCAATAAAAATTAAACTTATGGATTCATTACGTCAGTTAGCAAGAGCTCCGTTACCTCCAAAAATTAAAACTGATTTGAAACAACAAGAAGCTGATAGTTCTTCAAAAGCACCAGAACCAAAGAAGAACGAAATAAAGCGTTCATATCGTATTTATAAGTGGGAACAGCCAAATTATAAATATATAGATTTATTATTTCGAAGTATTGCCTATAATAGTAAACTTTTGCCTACTTTGTTTACTCGGGCCGATGCAACTCAACAGCGAAATATTGCAAAATCGGTTAAACAAGCTCGTGTTTTAGGTTTGCTTCCATTTGTACATAAAGATTATGATAATTCACGTGTTTAATTTTTTATTAATTTATTATGCCTACAATTCAACAATTATTACGAAATAAGCGAAAACTTACTTTAAAGAAAAGTAAATCACCTGCTTTAAAAAATTGCCCACAAAGACGAGGGGTTTGTACTCGTGTTTATATAACAACGCCGAAAAAACCAAATTCTGCTTTACGTAAAGTTGCGCGTGTTCGTTTATCAACCGGGGTTGAAGTAACAGCTTATATACCAGGAATTGGTCATAATTTACAAGAACATTCTATTGTTTTATTACGTGGTGGTCGTGTAAAAGATTTACCAGGTTGTAGATACCATATCATTCGCGGTGTTTTAGATACGGCTGGGGTAAAAGATCGTACGCAATCGCGCTCCAAATACGGCGTTAAAAAGAATTAGTATTAAGAATTTTATATGAGGATTAACTTTGGTGTTTAAATTTTTATTTTTACAACAGTAATTAATAATTTTATGAGTCGAAAAACAAGAGTATTAAGCAATATTACGCAAAAATCTCGTGGAAAATATTTATCAAATGTTATGATAAATACATTATTAAAAAACGGGAAGAAAACATTAGCTCGAACAATTTTTTACCGTGCATTAAAAGAAATTGAGAAAGAAACAAGTCGTGATGGAATGCGAGTTCTTGAAAATGCAGTTATGCATTTAACGCCATTAGTAGAGGTTAAATCACGTCGAGTTGGCGGAACAGTTTATCAAGTACCGAGACATGTTGCATCACGTCGTGCAATTGCACTAGCTATTCGTTGGTTAGTAACGGCGGCTCGTTCAAAACCGAGTAAGCCAATGGAATTACGATTAGCTCGTGAAATAATTGAAGCATCACAACAACGTGGTGAAGCAATTAAAAAGCGAACAGAAATTCATAAAATTGCGGAAAACAATAAAGCATTTGCGCATTTAAAAGTTTAATTTATATTAATTAATTGATTCAAAAAAATATTTTTATAATTATAGGAGATACATTATATTATGGCACGTGAAAAATTTGATCGTTCAAAACCCCATGTAAATATTGGTACCATTGGTCATGTAGATCATGGTAAGACAACATTAACAGCAGCAATCACAATGGCAATGGCCGCGGCCAATGGAACAGCTTCTGGTAAAAAATATGATGAAATTGACGCCGCACCAGAAGAGCGTGCACGCGGAATTACTATTAATACAGCTCATGTTGAATATGAGACAAAGACGCGCCATTATGCTCATGTTGATTGTCCCGGTCACGCAGATTATGTTAAAAATATGATTACTGGGGCAGCACAAATGGATGGAGCAATTTTAGTTGTTTCAGCATCGGATGGTCCTATGCCACAAACACGTGAACACGTTATGTTGGCCGATCAGGTAGGAGTTCCCTATATTGTTGTTTTCTTAAACAAAGAAGACCAAGTTGATGATGCTGATTTATTAGAATTGGTTGAATTAGAAGTTCGTGAAACTTTAAATCAATATAAATTCCCTGGGGATGATG
>Ga0213858_10001471_pt1 | contig 11222 bp, 8 predicted proteins | sample PICome_FD_160122 | JGI IMG/M metagenome (GOLD analysis project Ga0213858, IMG submission 160122) | Coastal seawater microbial communities near Pivers Island, North Carolina, United States - PICO245 | ecosystem: Environmental > Aquatic > Marine > Coastal | place: USA: North Carolina | collected... | reverse complement strand
ATGATAAAATGAAATTTGGATTAATTAAAAATGTAGTAGGAGCAATAGCACCAACATTGGGTTCTGCTCTTGGAGGACCTTTAGGAGGTCAGGCAGCACAAGTTGTTGCAAAAGTATTGGGATGTGAGTCAGATCCTAAATCTATCAATACCGCTATTCAACAGGCAACACCAGAGCAAATGCTAGAACTAAAACAGGCTGAACAACAGTTTGAAGTTCAAATGAAGGAGCTTGATGTTGATGTATTTAAATTAGAAACACAAGACAAGCAAGATGCTAGATCTAGATTTAGCAAAGATTGGACTGCAAGAATTATAGGAATAGCTGTTGTCTCTGGATTTATGGGTTATATATTTTTAGTAACATTACAACCACCAGAGCAAAATAGTGAAGCATTAATCAATTTAGTCTTGGGATATCTAGGCGGATTGGCTAGTGCTGTGATATCTTTTTATTTTGGTGCATCACATACAGCAGAAGACAAGAAGGATTAACAGTGGCAGGATTTAGACTTACAGCTTTTAGCGGACTTAATGAAAAGATCGCTCCAAGACTGTTGCCTGAAGATGTTGCACAGAACGCAGAAAATGTTTTTTTAGATAGAGGAAGAATAGAGGGCTTACCCCAAGATGTTAATGACTCCTCTGAACCTAGTTCTCACCCAGCTTCACATATAGACGGAACAACTAAAACTATATTTAAAGCAACAGACAATGAATGGTTTACTTTCTCAGATGATGTTGATGTTGTTAAAAGCCCAATTAAGGAAGATGCTTTTAGTAGATTTTATTTTACAGGAGTAAGTGGATCTTCAGGATTTCCAAGAATGGTTGATGCCTCTAATGGCATATCAGGCTCAGGACCATACCCTGTAACTTCATACAGACTTGGCTTGCCAACTCCACCAGCTTTTACGACAGGACCAAGTGTTGACAATACGACTGCGGCAGATGGTGCAGCCACAAGTTCAAGAGCTTATGTTTATACAGAGATAACAACCTTTGGAGAAGAGGGACCACCAAGCGTAGTAACAGCAGCAGATATTGTAGATGCATCAGATGGTGCAACAGTAACCTTGGCTTTACCAGCAGCAACTAGTGGTGTTTATACTATAGCTAAAAGAAGAATTTATAGAGCAGACTTAAACGGTATATTTAGATTTGTAAAGGATGTATCAGGTACATCAGCAGGAAATACAACAGAAGCAGTTAAGGACAGCTCACTTGGGGAAGAAATAGAATCAGCAGACAACCTAGCACCGCCAGACGATGTAACAGCAAATCACCCAGATGGACCAATGCTAGGAATTACTACTATGCCAAACGGCATAACAGCAGGTTTCAGTGGTAACACATTATTATTTAGTGAGGCATTCTTACCGCACTCATATCCATTAGCTAACCAATTAACAACAAAAGAAGATATTGTTGGTATTGTTTCTATAGCTTCAGGGTTATTAGTAACAACAAAGGGCAAGCCTCTCATAGCGGGGGGAACAGATCCTTCAGCAATGTCATTAGTAGAGATAGATGCTAACTTACCAAACTCTAATAAAAGATCATTAGTTGATATGGGCGAGTATGCCTTATATGCATCTCCAGATGGTTTGGTTGTAGCAAGTAATTCAGGTGTTAGTTTAATAACTCAACAAATATTTACTAGAGATCAATGGCAAGACTATTATCCAGAAAATATTGAAGCCTACGAATACGAAGGAAAGTATTTAGGTTTTACTTGGGATGGTTCTAACTCAAGCACAAAAAAAGGATTTATATTTGATCCAAGAGGACAAAAGAATGCCTTTGTTAATTTAGATTTTTATGCAACTGCTGGATTTAATGACAGAGAGAACGATGAGCTATATTTAGTTATAGGCGGTACTCTTAAAAAGTTTGCTAGATCTTCTAGTGCAAGAACTTATACATGGAAGTCAAAAGAGTTTTATAGCAACCTTCCTATTTCCCCCGGGGTAGCCAAGGTCAGTGCTGAGTCTTACAACAGCTTAACATTTAAACTATACGCAGACGGTTCTTTAAAACACACTCAAACAGTAACGAGCAACGATCTCTTCAGATTACCGGGAGGATATAAGGCAAAAGCATTTCACATAATTTTAGAGGGTACAGATCCAATAAATGAAGTTTGTGTATATGAAAGCCCTAGGGAGATTACCTAATGGCAAAGTCTAAAGGTACTTTTGTAGTACCAAGAAATTTTGATCATGAGGGTAAAAGATTTGCTACAAAGGTCAACGAATCTATAGCACAGCTAAAAGGGGAGATAGGAAATCCTCTTGATTCTGCTGTAACCTTTAGAGACTTAATTGATGCTGGCATAGCAAAAAGAGATATTAGGATAGGAGCTAACGGTAATATTATTGGTGGTGGAACTGGTGATATTGTTATAGGCGATGAAGAGGTTTTAGAAATACCCCCAGCCCCAACAGGTGTAAGTGCAGACGGTGCTTTTCAAAACATAGTTATTGAATGGGATGTTCCAACATTCTTTGGTTTTTCTCATGCAGAAGTATGGGCAGCCACAACATCTAATTTTGCAGACAGAGTTTTTATAGGTCAAACAACAGCAGCAGTATTTTCTCATCAAGTAGGTAACGGTCAGACAAGATACTATTGGATTAGGTTTGTTAATATACAAGATACTGTAGGACCATTTAACTCTACAACAGGAACACAGGCATCTACAGCACCAGATATAGCTGCATTAATGACTGAGCTTTCTGAGACCTTGCAAGACTTACCGGGATATTCGGCAATTACAACATTGATAACTAACGGAGATGTTGCAACAGCAGCAGTTGCTGCAGTAGTTATTAAATCAACATCAGCACCAACAACAAGAAGTAATGGAGACTCATTATCGGCTAATGATATTTGGATTGATACTGATGATAACAATCAAGCTTATTTTAGAAATGCGTCTAATAACGCTTGGGTTGCTGCAAGAGATTCTAATCTTATTAGTTTATATAACAGTCTAAGCTCAACCGTCACTACAAACACTAGTAATATTTCTACTGCCCAATCAGATATAGTAACTCTTACAAGCGATACAACTGCTAATGCTTCTGCAATTACAAGTTTAACCTCTACAGTAAATAGTAATACTTCAGCCATAAGCTCAGAGGCTACAACTAGAGCAAACGCAGACAGTGCTTTAGCAACAGATATTACTAATTTAACCTCTACAGTTAATTCAAATACCTCTGCAATATCTTCTGAAGCAACAACTAGAGCAAATGCAGACAGTGCATTGGCAACTGATATAACAAACTTGACATCTACAGTTGGGGGAAATAGTTCAAGCATTACAACTTTATCTACAACCACTGCTGATATTAATGACAACTTAGACGCTATGTATGTTATTCAAGCATCTACAGAATCAAATGGAAGTGTTTCTGTTGCAGGAATGGTTATTGGATCTAATGCAGATAGTGGTTCAGGTGCTCAATCATATGTTCAGTTTCAAGCTGATAAATTTGCAATATGGAATGGGACTAATAACAACACGGCTCCATTTATTGTTAGTGGCGGAACTGTTTTTATAAAAGATGCCATGATCCAAAATGGTGCGATAACAAATGCTAAGATTGGAAACCTAGCTGTTGATGACGCAAAGATAGCAAACCTTGCTGTAACAGAAGCTAAGATAGCTAATGCATCTATTGCAACTGCAAAGATACAAGACGCAGCAATAAATAATGCAAAAATAGCTAACTTAGCTGTAACCAATGCAAAGATTAACGATTTAAGTGCTACAAAAATAACCGCAGATCAATTAGATTCTGCAAGAATTAATGTAGACACACTTAATGTAAAACATTTTGATAATGTTAGCTCTGATATAAAAAGTCATACAGGTGCTTTTGTTCCTTTGGGAGTTTTTGGTAGCTCCTTTCAAAGAGGGTCAACAAACTTTACAACACAAACACAAACAACAGGAACCTATTTATCTACTACTATAGGGAGTGTTAGAAACGGTGCTAAATATCAAGCTATTTGGACAGGCGTTTATGGTGATTGTACCAACGGCGTACTAGAATATAGTGTAAATGGAACAACTTGGGTTCAAGCAGCCGGGGGTATACAAAACGTAACTTTCGCAGCAGGAACTTTTAGAACATATGTATTTGCATATTCAGGAACAATAAGTGGTCTTTCTAGTAGCTCAACAACTGTTTACTGGCGTGTTAGATGGATAACTCAACTTAGAAGCACATATCAATCTTTATATGTGTTTATAGATAATACACAATAAAATGGCAGAATATACTATATACAAAACAGCAACAGGTGATATAACAACTTGTGGATCAACAAATCTTACTATTAATGACATTATCTTAGAGAGTGATGAATCAATTATAGAAGGATTGTATGAAGCAGAAAATTATAAAATAATTGGGGGAGAAGCTGTAGAGCAAAACATTTCAATATGGAACTCAATAAGACCAATTAGAAACACTATGTTGTCTGAATCAGATTGGACACAGTTTCCAGATAGCCCATTATCAGATTCTAAGAAAACAGAATGGTCAACTTATAGACAACAACTAAGAGATTTACCATCAACTTACTCAAGTGCAACAAGTATAGACGATGTTGTATTCCCTACAGAGCCTTCTTAATTAGTAATATAATGCTACATTATTATATAATTTAATGGTATCTTATGGATAAAATGCTATCACAAGTAGATGTTAGAGTTTATTGGGATTTCATAGAGCCGGGATTGCGGGAAATAAAAAAAGAAGCAAAACCCGAATGGAGACCAGAAGACATATACTCAGCACTAGTAAGTGGGATAGCAGAGCTTTATGTAGATATAGAGCAAGACCCATGTGAGAGCTTTATTATTCTACAAGTAAAGCCTAGTGTTTTTAAGCCAACACAATCATTATTAATTTGGGTGGCTTACGATAAAAGAGAAAACGCTAATGGCAAATACATGGAGTATATTGAACATATGGCTGAACAAAGAGGTTGTAACAAAGTAGAGTTTTGGACACCTTGGAAAGGATTAGCAGATGTCTTGTCTCATATCGGTTATGAAACAAAACAATACATAGTGGAGAAAAAAATATAATGTCAGGCGGCGGCGGATCAACAAAAATAGAAGATACAGCATCACAGAAGGCTTTAGCCTCAATTGCTGCACAAAGGTTTAATCTTTATCAACAATACTACGTTCCTTTAGAAGATCAGTATATGTCTGATGTTTTTGCTATGAAGAATGAATCTAGTTTTTCAAATGTTGAAAGCTTTGTTACTGCTTTACAACAACCAGAATTTCAGGCTGCAAGAAAACAAATGCAACAAAGAGCATTTTCAATGGGAGCCGATCCAACTAGCGGACAGTACCAGGCAGCAGCATCACAAATGCAACAAGCACAAGCCCAGGGCATGGGAAGAGGAACGGCAGAGGGCTTATCAGGACAATTAGATAGATATTATCAAGGCATGCAAAACATTATAGCAATGGGTCAAGGTCAGGCTGGTCAAGCCATGGCGGGTCTTGGTGATGTTGGACAGCTCGCACAACAAAGAGGAAAGGCAATTGCACAAGAGTCTTTGGGTGATTATACATCCGCACTGGGTGCAGCGGGAACCGCAGCAGGACTGGGTTTTGGGTATTATTCACAACAAAAAGGTAAGGGTTAATGATTAGTTTTGTTAATGGTTTATTCGGACAACAAGAGGGATATGGCGATTCTTTTTATTCAGGAAATAATCTATATGTAAATCCATTTAGATCTGGGGACCAGGCTGCTCAAGATACTTTAGCAGATTTATACGAAGCAGAGTTTGAAGATTATTTACGAAGATTTTTCCCAGTTGAGCAAGATCTTATTCAACAAATGACAACAGGATTTGAAGGGTTACAACAAGAAGAAATAGGCAGAGCTCAAGAAGCGGTTGCTAGACAATATGCAAATGTTAGAGGACAGGAAGGAAGGAGACAGGCTGGATATGGTTTAAATTTAAGACCAGAAACACAATCAGATTTCCAAAGATCTGAGACCTCTGCATTGATAGCAGCAAGAAATTTTGCACGAATGAGAGCGGGAGAAAGAAGACAACAAGTTCTTTCTGGCGGTCTTGGAAGTGCTTTAACACAAAGGAGTGTAGTAAGTGGCTAGAGGATTAGGCGGATTAATAGGTGTTGGTAGAGTCCAAAAAGAACAAGCTCTTGCTGGTTTAACAAGAGCAGCTCAACTAGAGACACAACAAGAAACAATTGAAAGAACTTTAGAAGCTCAAAAGAAAGCAGCACAAATGAATGTTGTTGGAACTGCTGGAGGTATAGGAACCGCAGCACTTCTTACACAAGGGGGTACAACAGCAGCAGCAGGAGGAGCAGCAGCAGGAGGAGCAGCAGCAGGAGGAGCTGCAGCAGGTGGAGCAGCGGCAGGTTCTTCGGCAGCGGGTGCGGCAGCGACTGGAGCGGGAGGAGCAGCAGCAGGAGGAGCGGCAGCAGGTGCAGCAGCAGCATTGCCCTGGGTAGCATTAATTGTTGGTGGAGGATATCTTCTTAAGAAGTTATTTGATTAAATATGGCAAATGAATTTGGAAAAGGTTTCGGTGCTGGTCTCTCGTATTTTAATGCGTTTGCAGAGCTTGAGGAAAAAAAATTATTAAATGAGCAAAAATTAAAAACCGAAGAGCTAAGACAACAGTCATATCAAGCCACTATAGAAGAGGCTGAGGCTACAAGAGATGTAAGAATAGAAGGCATAAAAGCAGACACGGAATTTAAAACAAGCAGAGCAGAAAAAGAAAGTTTATTGCTTAAAGAATATAAAGACACAGCCGATCAAAGAAAAGAACAAGCCGAATTAATATTAGACCAAAACAGAAATAAATTAAAAGAAGGAGAGGCAAATTTAGAAATTGCATTAAATAATCTGGAGGACGACAACCAGAGAAGGGCAATGACCAATTTAATAAATGCATATCAAATGGCTGGTGACGATAGCATCCCACAAAACGTAAGAGCTCACAGGGTTGAGGAAGCTCTAACTCAAGTTAGACCATTTATGGACTGGACAAAATTTACCAAAGATGAGTACTGGCAAAGCTGGGAGAAAATATCTAGCAAGTTAGAGCAAGGTAACTTTGAAGGAATAGCAACAGAAAATACAGAAGAACTATCAACCATATATAAAGATAGTTTAGAGGTCTTTAATGGAAAACAGTTTATAGCAAAAGATGGAAAAAAAGGAATAATAAAAAGTGCAAAACTTTCTGGTGATTTTAATGCTATAGAAAACTCTGCAAACATGCTTGTTGGTGTAAATTATTCTGTCCTGTTTGACGGAGAGGACCAGGAGCAAAATGTTTTTAGTTATGCTCCAGACAAAACTGAATTTGCAAAAGTTATAAAAGAAGATCAAGAAGGAACAGATGCAAAAGTAGTTTCTGTTGCAGATATAGTTGATAAAATTTCTGCTGAAAAAGATTTTGCAATGCATATGATTAATGATCGTCAGACCTTTGATGTTTTTATGAAAGCATCAAAAGGGTATTTAAATTTTGAAGGAAGCTCTGCGGAAAAGAAGGCAAAATCAGATATTTATTTTGAACAAAAAGACAAGGCACTTGCAAGACTTGGGACTATATTTAAAACAGCGAACGCTGCCCAAGAAGAAAGCTTTGATGCTTCAGAAAGTGCTTTTCTTGAAAGCTTATACTCAAACCTTCCTGGAACCCTTGCAAGCAAACATATTGTAAAAACAACCGATGAGTTTGGTGATGATCTATACGAATATAAAGAAGGATCAAGCTCAGGTTTAATACAAGAAGACTTTGTAGATACTTATGCAAATTCTGAAAAATTGACAGCAGAAATTGAAAATGTATATCAAAACTTTAAAACCTTTGACAATCTGCTTCCAGGGCAAAAAGCTACCTATAACTTTGGCGGTATTATAAATATTTCTTTTGATAAATCTAAAAATTATGTTGATGTCACTCTTGAAGAAACCTTTGGTGCCAAATATCAAGATTATAAGAAGGCAGCAGAAAGCTATTATGAAAGAGTTTATCCTGGTAAAAAACTTGAAGATTCTACAGATATGGAATATATGGCGTTTATGTCAGATTATATTAATAAAATAGCATTACAAGGTAAATAGAGTGTGGCAAATCCTTTTGACTTTACAGATCCCCTAAGACTTTCAGCAGAGGAGTTAGAAAAAGAAGAGGAAGAATTTCCAGAACCTTCTTTGGGAGAAGGTGTTGAAGAAAACTACGGTCAGTTTGATTTTAATGATCCATTAAAAGGTGAGCGTATAGATCCATATGCAAACACAGGACCCAAACCAGAAGACTTTGCAGACACACCAATTGGAAAAGTTGGAAATTTCTTTGGCGATGTTTTTATAAAACCTTTCGCCGGGGCAATGGCTGAAGCAGAAGAAAGATATCCGGATTCACCAATAGAAAACATACGTTATGGTGTAGACATAATTAAAAGTACAGCATTCAAAGAAAACGCACAAAAAATATTTTCTGCTTTTAAGCTTGGTTCAGCAGAACAAATGGACGACATTCTAAAGGGCAAAAGACCTGTTGGAATTTCTAGTCCATATGGAACCTCTGGTTTTTCAGATCTTTATAATATGAAATTGCAGTTAAAAGCAAAAGAAGATTATAACAACGATGAGTCATACAGAAAGGAAGTTGATGATGCCCTTGCTAAGGCACAAGAAGAAGGCTTGAAAGAATTTAAAAAAATTGACAAAGCCATAGCTAAAAAAAGAGCCGATAATAATATAGGTCCATACGGAAGCTCTATCTCTAGCGGAGTAGAGAGCTTAGCAATAATAGGCACCGGAATGGCAGTAAATTATGCCAGCGGAGGTGCTGCTTTTCCAGCGGTTACTGGAGGAACTCTTACATATTTTGGATTAATGACTGGTGCAGCATCATATTCAGAAGCAAGACAGCAAGGTCTTCCTCACGAATCAGCTCTTGGCTACGCTAGTATAAACAGTTTACTTGAAGTTGGTACAGAGGCTGTTCCTGTAATGAGATTTTTATCTCCAGGATCAAGAGGCACTATAAAAGATATTTTTAAAAGAGATCTTACAACTGTTGGAATTGATGTTAGTATGGAAAATGTTAACTCTGTTTTACAAGAACTTAACTCGGTTTGGTTTGATCTAGATTCAGAGCTCAAGACTGCTTTTGATAATGCAAACAATCCTCTATATGAAGGAAGATCTATAAGTGAGGTTTTGGTAGATATTGCTGGACACACAACTTTGGCATCTATAGTAGCCTCTGGGTCCATAGCAGCATTTAGAACTACGGGCGGTGTTGTTTATAGTGAGGATGTTAAGACATTTATAAGAAACCAGAAAGACAATCCAGAACTAGAGTTATTTATTGAAGATTTTAATAATAACGTAAATAATCTACAACTCAATTACAATGCAATAGATAGTGCTTCTAGAACATTATTAGACCCAAACACTGATGGAAAGGGCTGGACAGCAGATGAGATTATTGCATTAGAATATTTTAATCAGCCGTTTATTGATTACAGAAAACCCCTGGTAGTTGGAGAAGAGGGTCGTGTTTCACAGCCAGATGATTATGCGGAAACTTTAGAGCTAAAATTTCCTCCAGTTAAAGAGCCTGGTTTTAATTTTGTAGATCCATTAAATTCTGGAGTAGAGAAAAAAGTTGCAGGATCAAAAACATCTGAAATAGATTTAGATCTTTCTCCTATAATAACTGAAAGAGTCAATAATGCTACAAACATTCTTGAATTAGATTTACCCTCAAACCCAACCCTAAATATAGATTTAATTAAAAATGACTCCTATGACGCAAAAGAAATAGATTTAACAAAAAGCCTAATAGTTGACAGCAGAACATTTGAAGAAAAGTTTTTACTAGAGCCCAATGGTGAAGAAAAATATTATAGATTTAGAGATCTTAATACAGAGGAGGCAACAAACGCATCTAAAAGTATTATTGATTTAAGCAAGGCAGGAATGCCAATTGATATATTTTCTGATTTAGATTTTATAGGAGCACATGTAAAAGACAATAGATATAAAACCTATGAGACATCTTATGGTGTTTATATGCCCACATTAAAAGGAATATCTTTTTCTCAAATATCTGGTATTGCTAACTTAAATTTTGAAAATAACTTAGGCTCTAAGTTAAATTTAAGATCAACAATGGCACACGAAATGGGACACCATATTGATTTTACTATAGGAAGAAACCCAAGCATTGATGCAAATATATTACAACCAGTAACCTCTGATTCACCATTATTTGATTTACCAACATTTAAATATAATGAGGCAAATAACACCCTCGATATTGAAGATGGTACTGGCGGTCAAGTTATGCAAGAAGCAATCAAAATTTTTAACGAGGGCGAAAAGGGTAAATATTATGATGGAAACCTATTAAGGTATCCTTTTAATGAAATGATTTCTTTAAATAATAATATGACCCAGCCGATACAAAGAATGATTAAGGCAGAGGTCTTTGGTCAATTACACGAATTATATTATACTAATAGATCATTGCTTGAGGAAAAAGCTCCGACAGCATTAAAATTAATAGAGGATTTAAACGATGCAATATCAATTGACGGAACTACAAAGAAAGCTGAGAGAGTACAACTCGCTTTTCAATCACCCCGTGCCGAGCGAGGTGTTGAGGTTCGAGCCAGAGATAGAGATCTTGGACAAGATCAATCAGGCGATAGCATCCCAGAGACCAGTCGTAGAGTGGATGGAGAGGTCCAGCCTACAGACGGGGACCGTGTTCGACCTGAAGTACCAGATTTAAGACAAGTAGGAACAACCGGTCAGGTTGTAGGAGCTCCAGAGGGAATGGACTCCAAACAAAAAGTAGGTGCTCTCAGAAGAAAAATGAGAGGGCTTGCAAAAGAAGGAGTGTCTCAAAGATTCTGGTATGAACAAAGCGGTCAAGCACTTTTAGATATAACAAACAACAACAAAGAAGATGCAGATAAACTTGCACAGGTTATTGCTATAACTTCACCAGGAACACCAGTAGAACCAAACTTTAATTACGCATTACAAGCATACTATCAATATGCCGCTGGAGAAACGGTAAAGACTGGAAGATTTCCTGAAAAAATGAGCGAAAAAATAATTAATGTTTTTGAGGGAAAAGATTGGGGTGGAAGAAAAACCAACGAATTCT
>Ga0213858_10001468_pt1 | contig 11233 bp, 7 predicted proteins | sample PICome_FD_160122 | JGI IMG/M metagenome (GOLD analysis project Ga0213858, IMG submission 160122) | Coastal seawater microbial communities near Pivers Island, North Carolina, United States - PICO245 | ecosystem: Environmental > Aquatic > Marine > Coastal | place: USA: North Carolina | collected... | reverse complement strand
AACAACAGTGAACGATACTCTAGATAACTTTTTAACAGCAACAGGGTTAAGTCCAAGTGTATGGTCAGAAGGAGATCTTGTTTGGTTAGATGATGATTCAACTGGCAATTGGGGTGTTTATAGATACACAGCAAACACAGTAATTAGAGATACATACAATTCAATACGTGGAACAGAAAGCACAGCACTAACACCTACATATGGTGGAACATGGATTCTGCACAGTGGTGTTGACTATGATAATGCTACACAAACCACAGAAGGTTATTTTGCAAGTACCAAACGTAGACAATCAGATAAAGTTATTACAGAACAGTTTGATCAGGCAGTGTTGTACGACGATAGAACAAATAAAATTAATTTAACTTTAGTACCATATGATCCTGCAAAAGGCATATTACCTCCAAGTGCAGATAGAGAAATAAAATACAAGTCAGAAATTGATCCAGCAGTGTATAACAATCATTCTGATACAAATCAAATCAGCACAAGCAAACCATGGATGGATGAATATGTTGGCCAAGTATGGTGGGATTTATCAACTGTAAGATATATTGATTATGAATCACATGACAATGCATATCGTAGAACCTACTGGGGTAGATTGTTCCCTGGAGCATCAGTTGACGTTTACGAATGGATATCTTCTACAACAGCACCAGCAAATTACACAGGCTCCGGCACAGTAAAATCAACAACAGAATATGTAACCAAAGTTGAAACAAGTGCTTCAACACAAGCAACAACTACAACATATTATTATTGGGTTAAAAATATAACCACAGTACCATCAAAACTAGGTAGAACCAATGATACTGCCACAGTAGCAAGTATGATTACATCACCTATATCACAAAAATTAAATTATTATGCTCCAATATCACAAAATGCAATTTCAATTGCAAATGTATTGGATTATACTACAAAACAAAACACAGTATTGCAGTTAAGTTATAGAAAACGTAGTACAAACGATAAAACAAATTCTAAACATGCACAGTGGTTATTAATCAAAGAAAATTATCCAAGTGCACCTATACAAGATCAAATTTGGAATAAAATGGTTGATAGTTTAGTTGGATATGATCAAGTTGGTAACACAGTACCAGACACAACTTTATCGATTCATGACCGTTATGGTAACAGTGTAAGACCAAGACAAACTTGGTTCAAAGATTCTAAAAAAGCCAGAAAAATAATGCATGAAAAATTAAATTCTATAACAACAAGGTTAAATCTTGATGTAAATCATTTTGGTTGGGACACAACATTAACCACAGCAAACTATTACGAAAAAACCAATTGGTACTACAATTCTTTTTACAGTGATGATACTGTTATAGATCACATAGTTGATTACTATGCAGACATTGATACTAGTACGCTTACTGAGAATGATATTATCAAAGTAAATTATGGTTACAACTCAAAATGGGAATTATGGCAATATACTGATGCAGATTTCTTAGCAGGTACTACAACAACATTTGATTCAACAAATTTATCATTGGTAAGAATTGGTTTACAAACGGCAACAGCAAAATTAAAAACAACAGTATATACAGAAGCAGATTCAACAGCAATGGCAACAGAACTTCGTGCTTATATTACTGCACTTAAAGACAATGTGTTGATTTCACAAAATTTAAAATATCAAAATGAACTGTTATTTGCTATAATCAGATATGTAAACAGTGAACAACAACACACTGACTGGTTGTTTAAATCAACATACTTAAATGTTATACAGCAAGACCTAGAACTTTCACAAAAGGCATCGTTTGAAAAAGATCCATTTGATGACATACGAACATACATCGAAGAAGTTAAACCATATCGTTCTAAAATTAGAAACTTCTTAAGCAAAAAATCTCCTACAAGAGAAAATGCCAATATGGCAATGAGTGATTTTACTAACAAAGATGTTGATTATGTATTAAATTCAAATGGCACAGGAACAACAAATCCAACACCAAAGATTAATACCAAGTTAGTGTTTGATCGAATAAGTACCGAAATAACTTTGGTATCACCAACACCTAATGTTGTAAGTGATTGGCAAACTGGTATTGAATATTCAGCAGGCGCACAAAGAAAATATAACGGCGGCGTTTGGCAAGCAACACAACTTCACACTAGTGGAAACTTTATTACAGATTCACAAGATGGTAAATGGCAAAGAATTATTTTTGCATCAACAACTGAAGCATCTGATGTTGCAAAAATTAACGCTGTTAAATCATCTGAGCCAAGTTCTACACACGTTGATCGTTTAGCCAAATATCATTATGCAACAGAACTTGCGGCAGTAGATACTGCTGATGCAGATTCAGTTGACTCTTTTGTTACAACTCTTGCAAATAAAATTGGTTACTATAAAGATTTAGATGTACAACCAATTGGCTTTAAAGTTAATAGAGACAGAATAGGTCAAGAGCTTGAGGACTTTGCTTGGGATAGTTTGCAATGGGATTACGAAGCAGTAGGAACAAATCCACAACTTGGATTTGATGCAACTAACATAGCCTTACAACAATGGTATGACAGCAAATTTACTCAAGCATCAGTTTGGAAACACAATGTATTATATGAAAAAAATACTTTTGTTAAACATCAAGATCTGTCACACTTTGATAGTTGGTCAGCAACTACAAGTTATACCGTAGGTGATATTATAAAACACAATGATGAAATTTATGTAGCAACAGTAACTCATAAAAATTTATCAACAGAAACTGATCTTGTTACATCTAGATGGGATTTAATTAGGGATAGAATTTATTACACAGGTATTGAACACACCTCTACAAATTCATCATTAACTGGTTTTGAAACTGACTATGATGCCGGCAAATGGATATTGGTACAAGCACAATTGGATTCGGCAGGATTTGCTAGACCAAAAAATGATCCTTATCCGGAAGAACTTGCACCAGTTACCCCAAGAGAGTCACTAGTGGTTACAGTTAAAACTTTTGACAGCACTACTGGTAGTGGTACTGACAGTGATCCGTATATAGGAACAGGCGATTTTACGCAATACAAAGTTCACTATACACCTTATGGTACTATAGAATATCTAAGAGATAAATTTGTTGATGATGGTACTGTAGATTCTACAGATGATCATACAACTCTTGATGGAGCAATTACCAAAGTGTCAAACACAATCACAGTCGTAGATGCAACCAAATTACCAACACCAAAACAAATTGTAAATGAAGTTGACAATTACAAAACCAATAAACCAGGTGTTATATGGATTGGTTCAGAAAGAATTGAATACAGTAGGATTGATGGAAATGTACTCAGTGACGTTGTACGTGGTACACATGGTACAACCATCCAAGATCATGCAGATGGAGTAGACGTATACAGTGGCAACAAACATATTCCAGGTGCAAAAGACAACGGATATTGGAACGATACTGCAACAGCACTGCTAGATAGTAGTACTGTACAAGCAGTATATCTAAAAAATGGAGGAAATATTGATAGTGATTTTGATTACACACAACCAGGTTATGTAGACCCTGACTATGTGTAATGAATGATAAATATTGATATAGGTAGAGAGCAACATGACAGTTACAAAAAGATTAGTTAAAGGATCAGCATTAACCCACTCGGAACTAGACGGGAATTTCACAGATTACGAAGGTTTTAAAGGGTTTTTTGATACTAGTACGTTTACAACACTAAATGACGGACAGTTATTATATTGGAATGACTCAACAGCAAATGTTGAAGTAAAAGCAATAACCACAGCAGATGTTGCCGAAGATTCTTCAAATTTATACTATACAGACACAAGAGCAGATGCTAGAGCAGATGCTAGAATTGCCGCAGTTGGAGTAACTAGTGCAAAAACAACCAATTGGGATAATGCATATAGTTGGGGAGATCATTCAGCGGCAGGATATTTAACAGACATTACTTCACAAACACTAACACAATTGTCTGATGTTGCTTCAGCAACTGCTGGACAAGATGGATATATTTTATACTACGATCACTCTACAACAAGTTTCAATTGGAAATTAGATTCAGCATCAGTTTCAGATAGATTTAATATTAATAGTACAAGTTCGTTATTAACAGCAGGATCAAAATATGCGTTTAATACCACAGGTGGTCCATTAACAGCAACACTACCAGGTTCACCAACAGCAGGTGATTGGGTAGAAATTGCAGACGGTGGTTTTAATTTTGGTACCAACGCACTTTCAGTTGCAAGAAATGGTAATACTATTAATGGTGATAATGCAGATATAACATTGTCAACAGACGGACAAAGTATTGGTTTAGTTTATAATGGCAGTGGTTGGGTAACTTATATGGGATTAAACACAGCAATATACGGGTAATTAAATGACAGTAGTACTTAGAAGAGACACAGGCACAGCACTAACATATGATCAACTAGATGATAACTTTGTTGATTACACAACGTTTCGTGATAAGTTTGTACAAACTCAATGGATTGGTAGCAACAATGGAAAGATTTTATATTTCAACAACGCTACAGGCAAAATAGAACTTAAAACACTAACATCAGATGATTTATCAGCAGGTTTTAGCACAAACTTTGCTAGTTCTTTTGCCACAAGAACCACAGATGATTTATCAGAAGGTTCAACAAATTTATATTATACAAGTGCAAGAGCAAACGCAGACTTTGACATAAGACTAGCAACTAGGTCAACAACAAATCTAGTAGAAGGGTCAAGATTATACTACACAAATGATCGTGTAGATGCAAGAATTGTCAATGCAGGTTCTAACAATTGGAACACTGCTTATGGTTGGGGCAATCATGCAACTGCTGGTTACCTAACTGACATCACAGCACAAACCATAGGCTCATTAAGCAATGTTGATACTACCGGTGCTGTTAATGGAAAAATATTAAAGTACAATGGTACAAATTGGGTAGTAGCAGATGATGCCAGCGGTGCCGCTAGTATTACACTATCAGATCTAAGTGTTGGTCCAAATGCACTAGCAAGTGGCAGTGGTGGTATATCATATGACAATACCACAGGTGTGTTTACATACACCCCACCAGATCTAAGTGGTGCTACATTTGATGGACAGTGGAGTTCACTAACAGGCACACCAACAACCATAGCAGGCTATGGAATCACAGATGCATTTAATGGTGATTATAATGCTCTATCAAATACTCCAGATTTATCAAACTATCTTACAAATTTAAACAGCGAAAGTATCAACACACTCAGCAATGTTGACGCCAGTGATGCTGTAAATGGACAGGTTTTAAAATACAATGCCAGCACAGGCAATTGGGAAGCAGAAAATGATGCTGGTATGACAGCAGTAGCATTAACTGACATATCTGATGTTACTATTACACTACCAACCACAGGACAAGTATTAAAATATAATGGTGCTAGTTGGGTTAACGATACTGATTCTGGAGGTATAGCATTAAGTGATTTAAGTGTTACAGTATTGTCAGCAAGTGGCAATGGTAATTTAAGTTATGATAACACTACAGGTGTATTTACGTTTACTCCAGCAGATACCAGCGGTGGCGGATCGTCATATGATCAAAGTTTAAACACAACAGATTCTGTAGAATTTGCTGGTGTAACAACTTCTAGTTTTACAGTAAATGGTTCTGGCACAGTTAATTTTAGTGCAACAGATCTTACATTTACTGCGTCAAACAGAGCCAAAGTAAATGGAGCACCGTTTAGACTTGCAAGAATGACAACGACTGAGAGAGATGCAATTGCTTCGCCAGAAGGTGGCGACATGATCTTCAATACAACAACAAGTAAATTCCAAGGGTATAATGGAACATCTTGGGTTGATTTACACTAATGAAACAAGTTTTAGTAACATTAAATAAAGGGGTTGACTACGAAGAATTTTGGAGTCAACTAGAGCGTGATACCACAACAGATTCTAGTGTTGATTCTAATATTATTCCTGACAGAACAGTTGACGTATCAAATAGAAAACCATTAAGCAATAGAACAACAGAATATGTTTTATCAGATGATGAAATAACTCGTTTAAGAAATGATCCAAGAGTAAAAGGCATTGATGTTTTGCCACCATCTAATGCAAAAGAACTTTTTTCAATACAACCTGGATCATTTGTAAGAAATACATCAATTACACAATCTCATGTTAATTGGGCATTAAGAAGATGCACACAAGCAATAATTGAATCTAGTCCAGGATCAACATATAATTATAATTTAGATGGTACTGGAGTTGATGTTGTAATTCAAGATAATGGTGTAATGAGTGGACATCCAGAATTTAATGATGCAAGTGGAAGCACAAGATTTATAGAACACAATTGGTATACAGCCGCAGGACAATCTGGTTCAATGTCAAGCAGTCATTATGGTGATGTTGGTAACCATGGAACACATGTTGCAAGTACTGTGGCAGGCAAAACATATGGATGGGCCAAAAACGCAAAAATCTACAGTATTCGTTTTGATTCATCTGGTGGATTAGCAGATGGAGATGAATTTGATTTAATCAGACTTTGGCATCAGTTAAAACCTGTTGATCCAATTACTGGCTACAAACGGCCAACTATTGTAAATGCAAGTTGGGGGTACCGATGGTATTATCCAGGATATTCTTTTGAAAGTAGTAATACAATAACTAATGTTAGATATCGAAATAATAACTACACTGCATTAAGTACAAATTTTGGTAACCGTGTTAGTACACATAACATATACGGAATTACAGCAATTGATGCCGCTTGTGAAGATCTAACAGATGCAGGTGTTATATATGTTAAAGCCGCAGGTAACTATTATCATAAACAAGATGTTCCCGGTGGAGCAGATTATGATAATTATTACACAGCATCAAGTACATGGGCAGGTATAGTATTGCCTGGACAACCAATTTACTACCATAGACCAGGAAGTCCACACAGTGATGACACAATAGTTGTTGGAAGTGTATCACAGTCTCCAACAGGAACAACTCAAGAAAATGTATCGTCATTCAGTGAAAAAGGACCAAGGATTGATTGTTTTGCTCCCGGCAGTTACATAATGGCGGCAACTAACTCTACTGGCTATCCTGGAAACGACACCAGCTATCCAGATGATTCAAATTATAAAATTGCAAAAATATCAGGAACAAGCATGGCAAGTCCGCAAGTTTGTGGTGTACTTGCTTTGTTCTTACAGGTAAATCCACATGCAACAGCAGAAGATTGCAAAAGATTTTTAGCAAACAATTCTCAAGCAGTTATGGATATAGGCACAGGGACAGGCACAGATTATACAGATAACACTAGCACACAAGGTGGTGCAAATAGATTTTTATATTTTCCTTATAATTCTTCAAATGTGCTAACAATTAGTTAAACAAAATATGTACGCAGTTAATAAAATGATAAATATAATATAACTTAATATGGAAAAGAACATGGACAAACAAGATAAAAAAACACAAGATCAGCACGTAGACGAAGGTGCTAAAGTGAATATGCAAGGACACTTGTTGATTCGCGATGCTGAAACTGGTGAAGAACTAGTTAATAAACGCAATGCAATTCACTTTGGTAATATGGCGTTTGTTATAGCAAATGCACTGTCATATTGGAAAACAGAAGATAATGGAATTTATCACATGGCATTTGGTAATGGTGGATCAGATGTACTAAACACTGGGGCAATCAACTATAAAACCACAAACACAGGTACAATTAGAGATGATTCAGCAGGATTATACAACAAAACCTTTGAAAAACTAATTGGTCAAAGTGCAACCACTGATAGCAAAAACAATGTAAGTATTGTTACAAGTTCAAGTTCATATACAGATTTACAGATAACATGTACGTTGGATTTTGGTGAACCAGCAAGTCAATCAACATCTGACACAGCAACATCAGATTCATCAACAGATTATATCTTTGATGAGCTAGGAATTTATGCATACAATTCAAGTGGAATCAGCAGTGAATATCTGCTTACACACGTGATTTTTCACCCTGTACAAAAGAGTTTGAACAGAGTTATTGAAATTGTATACACAATTAGAGTACAACTGCAATAAATTTCTTGCTTTTTGTACTCAAAATGTAGTATTATTATAAATATAAAGTAGGTAGTATATATTGCTACCACACAAGGAGAGCAAAAGCACTATGTCTTATACAGTAAACAACACTAGAGGATCAGTTGTTTCAACAGTTAACAACGGTACAACCGCTTCAGTAGGTGGTATAACACTAATTGGTAAAAACTTCACAGGATATGGTGAGCTCATTGCAGAAGATTTTGTAAAATTACTAGAAAACAATGCTAATTCTACAGCACCAACAGGTCCACTAGAAGGACAACTTTGGTGGGATACAACAAACCAATCATTAAAAGTTTATAATTCATCAACACAGTGGCATCCAATGACTGTGCATGTAGGTGCAACATATCCGCACACAGCAACAAAAGGTGCACTTTGGTTTAATACAACCACAGGACAATTAAATGTTAATGCAGACGGTACTGTAAGTGGTTATCAACAATTAGCAACAGCATCAGAAACATCATCTGCACAGGTAGTTACACTAACTGCATCACAGGTTGATGATGATGCTACTAAGAGTAATGGATATTCAGCAACAGATTCAATTGAAGTTATTGCACAGGTTTTAACAGCAGGTGACGGCACAACCAAAGATGTTATTCAAGTTTGGTCACCAGCACACTTTAGTTTTGCTAACCCAGGTGTAGCAGGTTCAGTAGAACAAGCAATTTATGATAAGTTCAGTGCAGACATTACTGTTTCAAGTGTAGATTACACAGATGCTGTAGGTACACTAGTACATGGAGCCAATCTAAATGATGATCTAGTATCAGAAGGAATTTCAGCTGATACACTTGAAGGTTCTAGCAAAGCAGATATTATTAATGATTCAAGAAAATTTACAATTGCTACAACAAGTTTTACAGCAACAGCAGGAACACAGGTAGGGGTTGATACAAGTTCAGCAACAGTAACAGTTACATTACCAGGATCACCGGCAACTGGAGATGTAGTAACAGTGCTTGATTCACATCATGCTTGGGGTGGAACATATCCATGTATTGTTGCTAGAAACGGTAATACCATTGATGGTACAACAGCTGACCTAACACTTGATACTACTGGTCAAGCAATAAAATTATTATACAACGGCACAGGTTGGAGAACATTTGTAATGTCCAACGGTGAAGCAATATACGGCTAAGATTTATGAATAATAAAAACAACACGCCAAAAAGTTTTAACAGTTTTGTTTGTGTGTCAAATACAAACAATAAAGCAACACTATGTTGCAGTCTCTTTAGTAAGACTCAAAACATAACTAAAAACAATACTATTGCAATAGGAGATATATAATATGGCATACCAACAGGGTGACACAATTACAATCAGTGAATACAACGGATTCGCTGGTGATGTAAACACAATTATTGGTACTGGCTCTGGAGATAGTGGTTACGGGTTAAGCGAGATCGCGACCGTTTCAACAGGTGACACTATTAGTGCGGCGCAATGGAATAGTTTACTTTCAGGTTTGCAAAAAGCGGCAAACCACCAAGGTACAACAATTACCAATGCATCTAACACTGTTTCAACAGGTGGGAACATTCTTCCGCTATCAAATTTAGAGGCAGATATCACATTAATTACAACTAATAAATTAAATGCAGATGCGGCTAACATGGCAACTGACACAGGAATTACTGCAACTAGAACAGCTTCATGGACTGGTACAGTGAATACTATTCTTACAGTGACATTTGCATCAGCTGACGCGGCGAGACACTTTTTTAACTCAGGTGGTGAAATTAGATTTGCAGGATCACGTTCAGGTGGTTCTTCAACAGATCAAAACACTGACTGGACTAACTTGTTATCAAACGCAGGTACAGTAAAATTTGCCGAAGGCGCAACTACATACACTGGTACAGGTGGAACAGCGGCGGCAGTAGGTTTTGACGATTTAACAACATCAAATCAGCAAATATTTACGGCAACAGGCGGCGGTTCATACTCAGCAAACGATTGGACAATCTACGCAAAAGCCAATGCGGCATATGGTTCAGCAACTGTGTTAACATTCACAGTTGAATTCAAAGATGACCACGCGGCGCAAACTGGTACATACACTGGTGGCGGTTTAGGTACTGCACCAAATGAAGGCGATGCTTGGACAGGTGCTGACTCAGTTGACGGTACATTAACTTCAACAGTTACTACACTAAGAGCAGATAATGCCTCTTATGTACAAGTTACTAATCCAACTTTTGCTACAACTGACGCATTATAATTTAAAATTTAATTAATTAAATTTACAAATAGGGCGGTAACGCCCTATTTTTTTGACTTTTCGTTTGACAAATTCAAAATTTAAGTGTATACTTTTAAAAATATATGGAGGTATATAATGACAGACGATCGCTTACACAAAGCTCTTGAATTTGCGAACTATAGACAAACTTTTTTTAATCAAAAGCAAATTCTCAAAAACAAAAGTGAAGCTCTACTATCTTATTCAACACAAGGTGGTACTTTTAAAGTAACACAAGAGTTAATTGCATTTGTTGGTACATTTGTACAACAAGGTTATAATGAAATGGTATTGCTGGATGTAAATGAAAATCCAATTAAGATTGATGACTTAAAAGCATTCTTAACTGAAATTACTTCAAAATACTTTGAAGTAACAAATGATTATCACAAGCAATACAGCGAAATGCAAACTAAAAGAAGAACAGCAAAATTAGTAGAACCAGCATGAGCCAAGGCATAGTATTATTTGCCCATAACAATACAGAAATTGATTATGGAAGTGTAGCCATTGCCAATGCTACAATGATCAAACACCATATGGGTGTTGACAACATTACCTTGATCACAGATGAAGGTACTGTGCGTCATATGAATAATACTTGGAATAAAAACATAATTGATTCAACATTTGAAAACATAAAAGTTGTTAAAAGACGTAGAGTAGACAACAATAAAAGATATAGAGACACAAGACACACAGTAAACCTATTACCTTTTTACAACATTAACAGATCAACAGTATACACAGAAACTCCATATGACGAAACACTGGTAATTGATGTTGACTATTTAATTTGTAATGATTCGTTAAATGCTGTGTGGAATCACAAAGAAGATTTATTGATAAACAAACATAGCAGAGACCTACTAGCAGATAGGC
>Ga0213858_10001464_pt1 | contig 11243 bp, 12 predicted proteins | sample PICome_FD_160122 | JGI IMG/M metagenome (GOLD analysis project Ga0213858, IMG submission 160122) | Coastal seawater microbial communities near Pivers Island, North Carolina, United States - PICO245 | ecosystem: Environmental > Aquatic > Marine > Coastal | place: USA: North Carolina | collected... | reverse complement strand
GATGGTGGAACACTTTCCTATACAGCTGATCAAGTTCAAGTATTCTTAAATGGTATCTTACTTACGCCCACTACAGATTATACCGCTTCGAATGGAACTTCAATAACGTTAACAGATCCAGCTTCCGCAGGATATGAAATTATCGTATATGATTATACAAAACAATTTAATGTTAATGTTATTGAACCAAGTAGTGTTAGTTGGCAGATTGTTACCAGTACGCCATTTACAGCACCTTCAAACTCTAAGCTAATTGTAAACACTTCATCAGCAAAAACTATTAATCTTCCGGCATCGCCTTCTTTAGGAAATCAAATACGAATTGTTGATGGTGATGGAACTGCGAACACCAATAATATTACTATTTCTTCATCGGATAAAATTATAGGTAGTGATTCAGATTTAATAATAGATATAAATGAAGCAAACATTGAGCTTGTTTATTATAATGCAGCTCGCGGTTGGATACTAACGGATAAGTAGGTAAATATGGCAAGATTATCAGATATAAAAATTAATGAGATTACTGAAGACCTCGGAGTGAGCGGCGGTGCAAAGCCCGTTGCTAATGATGCTGCTTTACCTACAAGTGGTAACTCAACCGGAGATTTAAAGTTTAATGAGGCCAAGAAAACAGTTCATGTGTGGGACGGAACAGAATGGGATAGAATCTTATCTGGTACCGATGGTTCTCCAGTTTGGTATGATTCGAGTACGGGTGCTTATCTGTCAAGACCTAATACAACAGCACAAAAAGCATTTGACGCGGGTTTATCAAATGATTCAGCAGCACTAGATTTTACGGTAAGTGCAATAGATCCTGAAGGATTTCCTATTACTTATGACTATGACCTTTTTCCAGCAAATCCTAGTCAGCTTCTTAGTATCACACAGCCATCAGGAACTAGTATAGGTAGATATGTAGTTACACCTACTATTTCTGATTCTTCACACAACTCAGGCACTTTTAATATGAGATTAAGAGCTTCAGATGGTGTAAGAACAATAACAGATGTAATACAATTTAGTTTAGAGTATGGTCCTTCAATTGCCTTTGCGAGTCTTTATACTGCTGCTACAGGTGGAACGACACATAATGTTATAGGCGGGGTTGATGAAGCAAATGCCACTGATCTTACAAGCTTGGTTGAAAATACTGTGAATTCTGGAGACGTTGTATTTTTAAAGAAAGCAGCAGGATCCAATTACGGGCACTTTAAGTATATAGGAGATGCTGGAGCTAATAATAACATGTGGGCTAATAAAGCTTTTGCATTTATTGGAGGCGGATTAGAACCAGATAATATTTTCATATGGCATGATCATGACGGAACAACGGGTATAAGAGATCATGCTGTATTTGCTTCTTCTAATTCAGGTGCAACTGGAAATGAAACATATAGACAGTTTGCATTCAACTTAACATATCATCGTCACCGGACTATTGCAACAAATTATTCAAACTCACTTTGTAATAGCCCTGCAAATGGTGGTGGTACCATGTTAAACTGTATTATTGATTTGAATGGAGGCGATGTATCATGGCACTATGATAATGGTAATAGTTCTGCATACAGACGATCATTTAAGCATTGTACCTTCTTAAATTATGGAAGTTGGGTAGCCCCTTACTCTGGTGCTGATGCAGCAGTTAGAGTTATAGATTGTGCTTTTCAAGGTGGCTACCATAGTTCTGCTACATTCTTGGGTACTCAGGGCACCAATATTGATTTGGATGGATGGACTTATGATACGTATAGTAATGCAGGTGTGGATATTAAATCAAATGATACTAACATAGCTAATGGTGTATACGGTCATATGAAAGATTTAAACAGTGTTACCGCTTCAAATATCAATTTTGATAATTATCAAGATGTTAATACTTAGGGAATAAAAAATGGCATTATCAAGAGCAAGAAACTTAGCAAACTTATTAGGTAGAGGTAACAGAAGTAACGCTAAAGTTCCTGGTGATAAGTTAGAAGATGGTGCTGGCGGTGGAGGTGTAACTGCTATAGATTCTGCAGCTACTCTACCTTTAACTGGCAACAATGCCGGAGATATGAAATTTGATCAGAATAAAAAAGCTTTACATGTTTGGGATGGAGGAGAATGGGATAGAATTTATTCTGGTGCTCAAGAAAACATAGAATGGACTACAGAACCACCTGATACATTAGATTTGAATGATAATGGATCTACATCTACATTAACTGGAGTTGCTAGTGATCCAGATTCTTTTCCTATAAGTTATACGTACGATATGAATCCGTCTAATCCATCACAAGTTACAAATGTAGTTAATAATAGTGATGGAACATATACTTTAACACCCTCAACAAATGAAGATCATGCAGGTTCTTTTATTTTTAGATCAAAAGCAAATGATGGAACATCGGTAATAAAAAAGAGTACAACCGTTGACCTTAGCTTCGTGTATAGTAGTATTGGAGCAGCATATACCGCTGGAAAAGCAAATGGCGTCTACAATTTTCAAGTAACTGGTGTTAATAATAATCAACCATTCAGTGCTAGATATGCATCTTATAACAACAAAGGATGGATTGAAATACTGTTTTGTGAAGTTGCAGATAGAAGCCATCCGTTTGGTGGTACCTCTGGCGCAAATTATGATGCAAACGAAGCCTGGGACGCTACTTCTAATTCTGGCTGGGATAATACAAAATCTCATACAATTGGTTACATGAAATCTCATAGAAATACAGTTGCTACAATGGGTCCAAACGCGTCTGCCGCAGGTGGGTTAGACTACACTGCGGGCAGCGCATTTATGATGTTAGGTCCTAACATTAATGCTACAGATGTCTTATTTACTACGAAAAATAGTAAAACAGCAAATGGTATAGGTCCAACTGGTGCGAATGAAAATAGTGAATATCCTGCGGTTGCATCTACAGGAATTAGTAGTGCTTCGGTTCGAACCCAACTCATAGACTACTTTACTGGAAATGGTCGTGGATTTCAAGCTTACAGCGGATGGGACAACAAGACAGGAAATTTAGGAATAGTTTTAACTAGTAGGGACAATACTTCTAGGGATGCTACTCACTGGATGCCTGTGACTGGTAGGACTTCCTCATCAACTTTTTATGCAAACTATGGATTTAGAGACGATGCATCGTATAGCGCATCGAATGTTGGTAACTGGGAGGATTCTACAACACAAAAAACATATGCAATTAGTTCTACAAACGTAATGAGTATATGGATAACAGACGGTTAATAAGGTATAAAAAATGGCTTCAAATGCAAGAAACTTAGCTAATTTACTTGGAGCAGGTCAGACAAAACTTTCTGCAGACAAGTTAGGTGCTGACGTTCCTCCGGGTACTGAAGATTATTCTGCAGTAGACTCTCTTGGTACAGGAACTACGATTGGTGAAACAGCCTTTGTTTCTGGAACGAATAGACTTTATATCTGGAATGGTAGTGGTTGGTATAACATCGCACTTATTAACACTACTCCAACATGGGATTCAGGAGGACAACCTTCTGGTTCATATGTGCTGGATGCAGACAGTCCACAAGACCCAACTACTATTACACTAGCTGCTTCAGATCCAGAAGGTATTCCAATATCATACTCCTATGTTACATCTGGTTCAATGGATAGCATGGCTACTATCAGTCAAGACTCGTCTGTCTTTACAATTACACCTAAAACTGTTACTGAAGTTGGAGAAGGCGTTGAACTAACAGGCAGTATTACCTTTAGAGCTTCAGATGGTATCAATATCTTACCTCATGTATCAAGTTTTACACTTAGCTTTATATTCGAAGTTGAAAACAGTAGATATACAACTTTATTAGCAACAGCAGTAGATACATCAAGTAACAGTAACATTACAGATTCTTCAACAAATAATCATACGATCACAGTATTAGGTGACGCTAACGCAGGTACGTTTAGTCCGTATCGGCATGGTGGGTATAGCACTTACTTTGATGGCAACGGTGATTTTTTATCAATTCCATCCCATACTGATTTCCGTCACGATCAGGGTGATTGGACTATAGATGGATGGTTTTATCTTACATCATTTTCATCTCCAACCTCTGTACTTTCTTTAGGTACATATTCAGGAATAGCTAACTTTACATTATACACATCTTCAACTGGAAGAATTGGATATGAAGCAGGAAATGGAACATCTTGGGCTGCACTTGCAAATCATGAAACAGCAGATAATACAGTCAGTTTAAATCAATGGCATCATATTGCTTGGGTTCGTAGCAGCGGATCTTTGTTTATCTATTTAGACGGAACTCGAATACTTAATCAAGCATCTGCTACGTTCGGAGTCAATACAAGTGGTAATCTATACATTGGCAATTATTTTGGTCAAGCAACCCTTAATGTACAACCACATTACCAATCTGATTTAAGAATTATTAAAGGTACTGCTCTTTATACTGATGCTAGTTTTTTATTACCAACTGAGCGCCCTACTGCCATAACAAATACCAAACTACTTACTTGCCATCTCCCATACATAACTGATGGTTCCTCTAACGGTCATGACATTACACGAAACGGTGACACCTCAACAAAACCATTCGGCCCTTACGAAAACTTAGAATACTCAGTAGCTGATCATGCTGGGTCGGTGTACTTTGATGGAACTGACGATGGATTGACTGTCCCAGCAGCTGCTTGGGATAGGGATGCGGATTACACAGTTGAATGTTGGGCATATGCAATTGGAGGCCTCACCATTGCATTGTCAAGAAACAGACAGGCCGCTGATGGTGCAGTTTTCTCTATCGGTGGTAGTTACAGAGTATTCTTGGGTATTGGTAGGGATGATGTCAATACATGGGATTTGACTTATACTGGCAGCGTTGATTTAAGATATCAATGGCATCACCTTGCTTTAACTTACGATGCGAGCGAAAAACGATATAAAATATATGTTGATGGTGTTAATGTTTTCAATGGAACTTCTGCATATCATCCGGGCAGTTTAAATACTGTTTTTAACATTGGGTGTTCTGATACTATGAATTCTGGCACAACTTCTTATAGTCAAGGATGGATTGCAGATCATAGAATTACAGATAGTGTAGTTTATACTTCTAACTTTACTCCGGCAGCTGCACCACTATCTACTATAACTGGAACAACACTGCATCTCAAAGGAACAGATGCTTCGATCATAGATAAATCACAAAGTGATAATTTAAAGCTGGTCGGTAATACTACTGGTTCAACTACTCAAGCTAAGTTTTCTAATACTAAGTCAATGTATTTTGATGGCGCTGGTGATTACATAATTACTACACAACAAGAACTAGGAACTGAAGATTTCACTATCGAAGGATGGCATTATTTACTTACTAGAGCAAATAACAGAAACGGAATTTTTGGCAACTATAGTAGTTATAGTGCAGGTTCTTTAGGAATGTTCGCCGGACATAGTTCAGCGACTACTACAGCATATCAGGTTGCATATAATGGAGCAGCATTTCCTGCTAGCGTAATACAGGGCGGCACGATTGCTTACAATCAATGGGTTCACTTTGCGGTTGTTAGAAATTCTGGAACAATGAATTTATATATTAACGGCACATCAGTTGATAGTATATCTGCAACTGCATCTTTAAACGGTGTTGGTAATAATTTTATAGTTGGGGCGCCTGGTGATAATCTTGCAGACGGTATGCATGGATATTTAGAAGACTTCCGAATTACTAAAGGTTTGGCTCGTTACACTGCAAACTTTACACCACCGACAGCACCATTAAAAGGTTAAATCTTATAAATATAACTAATAAATTTACTAAATTAAATGGGAAAACTGATGACCGATAATCTCGAAGGTCGACTCGACAGAATAGAAGATAAGATGGACAAGATGGCGGAAGCCCTTGTCACGCTTGCTCGTTTCGAAGAGAAGATGGATGCTTATAATGAGTATCGGCAAAATTCGTGGGAACGAATGAATAAGTTTTCAGAAAAGTTAGATAGAATAGAAAAGACAGTTGAGGAAAACGCTCATACTGTTGGTATAATAAATAAACTTTTTTGGGTCGCGATTGTGGCGGCTGCTGGCACAATAGCCACACAGATCTGGATGTAAGGAGAAAATACAAATGGAAATCGACTATAACAAAATGGCCAGCGCTTATCTGCAAGTCTTAGATGAATCACAAATTCTGATTCCTGAAGAGATTCCGGCCAATGAACGAAATGCATTCATGGGCGCGGCTGCTGCAGCTCATAAAGCCGGAAAATCTCATTTCAATTTTGGTGGTCAAAAGCATAAAGTGACCATAAAAAAAGACGTTGCGAAAGCTATCAACTCTGAAAAGATTCCTGAAGGAGCTGAGAAAGTCGAATGTCCAAAATGTGAAGGTAAAGGTTGTGCTCACTGTGACATGAAAGGTTACCATATGACGGGTACGGCTGACAATGATATTAAAGGGACAGCTGAAAAGAAAACAGAAGAAAAAGTACAAGAAGGTAATATGGACGGAATGTGCTGCAAAGACTGCGGCGATATGTTTGGCCAACCCACAGAAGGTAATTGCACATATGATGCATATGATCCAAAGGGCAAGAACTGGATTAAAGCTGAAAAACAGCACGAGTCTGTAGACGAAGATACTAATTTTGTACCACATAGTAACTGTCCTTGTGGTAATGATTGTGATTGTGATCCATGCACTTGTTCAGAAGTAAAAGAAGAAAAACAAATTGATGAAATTTCTCGTAGTATGACACCAATGAGAAATAGATTTGGTGGAAATGTAGATCCTAAAAAGTTTGATACATATAAGAAACATATGAAAACACATAAGTTGGATGAACCAACAGTGCGTATGATTCATCAAAATCCAGATGACGCTGAATCAAAACGTATGATGAAGAATCCAAAGTATGCTCAAGCAGTATCTTTATATAAAAATTCAATGAAAAAAGAATCAGTTGAAGAAAAGAAACTAACGCCTAAAGAGATAAAGAGAGCTTTAGCGAGTATTAAACCTTCTAAAAAGAAACCAACTTTACCAAAAGCACCTTTTGAGATTCCAAAAGAAAACACTCTGCCAGCTCCAGAAGGTGCTAAGAAAACTGTTCGCAGTGCCGATAAAAAACCTGTGAATGTAAATGTAGGGGGTAAAACAGTAACAAGGATGGAGCCAGTGACAAAACGAACAGCAGCAGCTTATGAAAGCGTAAATCGCGAAAATTGGCTAGATGCATTGCAGAATAAAAAATTGCAAGAAGCTGAGGATGCTAAAACAAAGGTGAGTAAGCCTACCGCAATTCATCATTCAGACGATGCTACAAGGGATACTTTTGATAAGCAACTATCTACTCGTAAAGGTGAAAAAGATTTTGTAGATGCTCACGAAATAGAAACACCTGAATATGCAGATGTTTTAGCAGTAGTACCAAAAACCTTTGCGGCATTTACAGCTGGTGTAAATAGTCCAAAGATGAGAAATAATGATAACCCACAAGGTGATAAAAAACCGGTGAAAAACGACGGAAAATAAAAACCTTATATGAGATATGATGATCTGAATGATAATAACTTTGCTATTTTTGCTGCGAAACATTATCATAACCATAAATGTATTATTATTGAAGAATTTCAAGAAGACTTAAACAGATTTAAATATGTAAAAAGATTAGTGAATCGTTATCTAGAAAGTGGTAAATTATCTGAAAGATTAATACTTAACCATTTGATTGTGATTTTCAATTCCTTTGGAATTAAAGCTTCTGTTCATATGCTTCTGCATAAATTAGATGATAAGCATTGGCCTGTTATAAAGCCATTTTTGATTATGCTTGGTTATATCACAAATCATGAGCTTATAGATGTAGTAATGGACAAGGAAGTAATAGAAGTTTTAAGGAAGATTTAATATGGGTGTTATACAAAGAGCAGGTGATTTAGTCTATACCTTTAGATTTCTAACTTTACTTGTAACTAAATTTGAAAAAACAAAAGCATTTGAACTTGGCTTAATTGATAAAGATGGAAAGAGAATTAAATCTGAAAAGATTGATACGGCTGAGAAAAAATCTGCTTATACACCTTTTCATAGATTAGTTTTTAATATCAAAAGACTTATGTCTAAAGTTCCAGGCGGTAGCTCCTCATTAGCATCATATGCAGCTGCTTTATATTTAATTAAAGAAAAGCTTGAACTTTCGGACAAATCACTAAAACAAATAGCTGAGAAGAGCGGATTAGAAACTCTTGATTTTTTAGCTGAAAGTAGTGAATGGTTTTTGCTTGAAGATAAGAGTATTTCGGCTGGTGTTTATACATTGAAATACGAAAAAGTAGTGAACAGCACTATTGAAGAAATAGTAAGAGCGAAAGATAAAATAAGATTTAACGAAAATAGTTATCCTGTTGGTCAAGTTTTTGGGCTTGATATATACGAAGCTACACACATAAATACTAATCAAAAAGTGTTTGTTACGGTTGAGGAATTGCTCAGATGAAACTACCAAGTTGGAAAAGAGCTGGACCTGATGGAGAAATAGAAATTAAATTTCCGACAGGCCGTCGTTTTAAAATAGAAAAATTTTATGATGAGAATTTGAGAACAGGAAATATTCGTCATAAAGGGGAGTGGAATGTATATGAATGGAACCCCCGTACAAGAGATTGGGAGTGGGGCGATACTTACAAGCCTAAAGGATATGCTAAACAACAAGTAATGGATTCGGGGCAGTATGATAAAAGAGGTAAAAAAGTGGCAGATTACTCAAGTACTTTTCAATACGAGTCAGTAAATGAAGAAATACATCCAGACGTAGTTAAAGCTTATAAAAAAACATTAGATGCTGAAGATAAAGCCGCTGATTATAACTACAGAAGTAATAAAGCAAGAGTAACACGAGCTGCTAATGATCTAAGTAAAATGATTAATAAACACCATCCCGGTCTAGATATGCAAGGTAAAATTAAACTTCGTACTCAACTACAAAAAATGAGTGAAGATGTTCCATCTACAAGTACTGTAAATGTAGCAGGAGCTGGTGATGATAGCAGCACTGTTGTAGTTGATCGTAGAAGACGTAAAGATAAACCTCCTGTAGTTCTAAAAAGATTTCGTGGATTTATGAAGGATCCCTCGGCACCTAAGCCAGAGGAAAGTTATAAGAAAAAGTAAAATGCTTAGAATATATATTTTGTTATTTGTGATTGGTACTATTGGCGGAGGAGGATTCCTTGCCTATAAACAGTACAAGGATATGGAAGCAAGGATTATAACTCTTTCATCACAAAATGAACAACTCAAAATCGCTACTGCCCAGCAGGAAGAAGCGATGAAAACATTACAAACTGATCTTGCAGCTGCTAATCAAGAAATCAGAACTGTAAACGAAGCTTTCAATAAAATTAGACAACAGAACAATATGCTCGCTGGTAAACTAGCGGACATAGATCTCGGTATCATGGCTGAAAGAGATCCTGATGATATTGAATTTAAGGTAAACAGAGGTACTACTAATGCTGGTAGATGCTTTGAATTATTAAGTGGCGCAGAATTAACTGAAGAGGAAAAAGGAGCAGAAAATGCTAAAGACTTTAACCGTGAGTGCCCTTGGCTTTATGATGATTATAAGTCTAGGGGCATGCTCAACGAAACAACCGGTTCAGGAGATAGCGATAACGACGAAACCAGTGAATAAACCTGAACTTGTTCTACCAAATGTAGATCAAATAAATATTCGTGACATAGAATGGATTGTGATAAACGAAGATAACGTTGATGCTGAGCTTGAAAAGATTAGATTATCAGGTCAACCAGTAGGTTTATTTGCGTTGACCGGAAAAGGATATGAACACCTTGCTCTTAACTTCAGTGATATTAGAGCGATGGTACAACAGCAGCAACAAATCATAGCTGCTTATGAAAAATACTATGTTGAAGCAGAAAAAACTATGGACACGGCAGTGAAAGTGCAATGACTGATTTAATTATTTACAATATACTTTTTTGGGTGCCTTACTATTGGTTATGTTCTATACCAGAGAAAATAATGCAGAAAGCAATAGAAGAAGGGTCAAAAAATGTGGGACATAATTCAAAACATGACGAGTGATCGGACATGGATATATACGAGCATAGCGGGTAGTATTGCTGGTGCTATGGTTCTAGCATATTTAAGTACAACAAGGTTAGGTCTATGGGGTTATGCAAAGTTTGATCTAGCGATTGATTATCTAGTAGAACGTTGGGGACTTACTTGGCTTGAACAACCCGAAGATGCTTGGAGAAAAAAATATCCAAAGATTACAGCAAAGATTGATTCTATTGAAGCAAGACTTGATAAATGCGAGAAAGAACGTTACCAAGCTGGTGACACGAGAGTTTTAAAAGGTAGGAAAAGTACTAGCGTAAAAGATATAAATAGTAAGAAATAACAAGTGAGTGTGTCATGGCTTCAAACGCTAGAAATCTTTCAAAGCTTTTAGGAACTTCAACACAAGTTCCTACTACCGCATTACCTACTGCAATCGCTGATCTTGAAACGATCGGTACTTCATTGAGCGGTGGAGATATTGCTCCAAAGAATATTTCATCAAACACTCTTACTCAATCATTTGATTCTAATCAGACCGTAAACTTCAATATGTCTGATAGTATTGATACTATTAGTCCTATCATATCTGTATTCAAAGAGATTCCTCAACCGGGTATAAGCAGCAAAGGCAACTGGGATGTTAATGCTAATGCAACAAATTATGAGTTCTTTGATGAGAAACCAATTTCTTATGCCAGTACAACATTAACACCAAGTGCGACAGGTGATGGTACGTTTACGCTGTCTAGCGGATCGTTCGATTCTGCGGATGTAGGTAAGAAGGTTGTAGGTAATTCTGGATCCGCTGTAATTACTTCTACTGCTGGTGCATATAAATCGGTCACTGCCTTTGCAGATACTTCTGCAATTTCTTCTTGGCAACTATTTGGCGCTGAAGGTAAGGCTGATGGGTCTGGTATTGAATTAACCACTTCTTCTAACGGATTTGATATTGCAAATGCATCTTACGATAGTAAAAGTTTGAATGCTAGTGGATATGAAACATTTCTACGAGGAGTAGATATTAGTAGTGATGGTCAACATTTAATTATAACTGGTTCAACTTCTGATGATTTGCATTATTATACCCTTTCAACCGCTTTTGACGTAAGTACAGCTTCTTATGTAAATAAAATTGACCCTCATGGAACTGTTCCTACAT
>Ga0213858_10001463_pt1 | contig 11245 bp, 16 predicted proteins | sample PICome_FD_160122 | JGI IMG/M metagenome (GOLD analysis project Ga0213858, IMG submission 160122) | Coastal seawater microbial communities near Pivers Island, North Carolina, United States - PICO245 | ecosystem: Environmental > Aquatic > Marine > Coastal | place: USA: North Carolina | collected... | reverse complement strand
GGTATTAGCTGTTGACACGTCTGGTTCTATCGGGAGCCGTGAACTCAACACGTTCTTGTCGGAGATCAAAGAAATCTGCGATACGGTACACCCTGACGGTGTGCGCCTACTCTACTGGGACACACGAGTTTGTCGTGACGAGAAGTACGACACTGACGAACTGGATCAGCTAGTGACATCAACCAAACCCGCAGGGGGTGGCGGCACTGACGTGACATGCGTCACCGACTACATCCGCGAACACAACATCAACGCGCAAGCCGCAATCGTTCTCACAGATGGATACCTCTGGGGTGGTTGGGGTCAGTGGACAATGCCTGTCCTCTGGTGCGTCATGGACAATGATCGTGCCAATCCAGACGTTGGCAAAACAGTACATATCAAATCGGGAGACATGTAATGGTCGAGATAACAGAGGAGCATTTACGCCGTGCGTTTCTTGCAGGGTTCAAAGCAAGTGCCGAAGGTAACAATGGAGAATACCCATACGCAGACAATGGCACATGCCCTAGTGATAATCATGAGTGGCGAGTAATACGCAACGCCGCAGTCAAAGAACTATTGGCGTGGGAGCCACCGTATTGCGAATGCCAAGGCGTTTACGCTGACTGCGGTTGGCAACACTATTGTAGATAAGCATAGGATAAGGAGAACAACATGCTAAGTTTTACATCGTTCAAAACATTCGAAGACGTAGTGGAACACTACGAAAATACGAAACCTATCAGAGAACAAGGACACGGTACGAGCCGCAACGTGCGGCCTATCGGTGATCGTGCACGTAAGTGGGAGAACATCCAGAAGATCAGCCGAAACTGTTACGTTATTAGTTGTGGGCACGAGCGAGGTAACGACTTGTTCCCATATTGGGGTTACAACACGTCTAAACAAGTTAATGGCAGATACGTGACTACATACAACGATCATGGCGCGAAGCTAGAGGACTATGCACCAATAGTGTGGCGCAAGCGTAAAGATGGTACAGTTACTGTGACCATCAACAACAAGACAGGTATTGGGTACAATACCTCTCACTACGATATGATCCGTAGACACACACCGAAGGGTATGGCGTTCATTCACAATGGAAGCGGCAAGCAGTACATACGTCTGCTCAACAGCGGTACTGATCCTGACTATAACTATGTCACGCGGAATTGTTTTCCGAAACCGCGAGCTGATGATTACTACCTTGCCAAGAACAAAACCGTACCACGTGCGGAGTGGCAGAGGTACAAAGACGATAATCGGAAATGGGTAAAGTGGATGCGCCCTACTGACGATAACTCTGCTCTGACATTTAGACAGAAAAGTATTGGTGTGTGGGAGCACGATGGCATTTCTGGGCGTTCTCTACCGACAGGGCCGAAAGTAAACAAGCAGCTAAAGGCTAAGTTCAAACCTGCACTCGACAAGTTGTTTGAGTGGGGCATGACTATGACACCATTATTGCCGTTGGAGTTTGAGTACAACAGAGTGAAGACATCAGAGATGCACGGCTACTTCTGTGATCGTGAAGGTCTGCATGAATGGTCAGCTTGGAAGCCAGAGTGGGCGCGTGAGATATTGAAGGACGAGAACCACCCATACCGCCTGAACTTCTGGATTATGTTTGCATCAAGCACCAGTGATGGGTGGTATCTAAACCAGTCGTTCGCAATCAAAGAAATACAAACCAAAGATGATCTGCGCAAGATACGAGCACGTTACAACTCGTTCATGAACAACAACGCAGGCTTTATTACCAAAGGAGAACAATGATGGGACTGAAACTAAAGAAAGTAAGTGAGTTGGACTTTACCAAGCACGAGGTTATTACTTACGGTGATAGCGTAACAGTTTCGGAATCACTGGTGGCTACGAGCGTGGCAACGGCTTGTGAACCCGCGTTCATTGAGTTTGCCGAAGGTGTTGTAAACGCAGCGCGTGGCTACAGGTACTGTCTGAGTACACCAAATGAGGCGTGGGTGTATCGTGACGGTGATACGTTCTGCATGGGTTACATTAACCGCAGGGACATGACAGACACAGGTTCAGTTGATCCCACGTTAAATGTGTTTTCGCCGAACATACAGAACAACAAGTATTCGTATGGCAGTCGGGAGCACATGGCTAGTTCGGTGAACTTGAGCAAAGCTGTCAAGAACGCTGCTAAACATCTACGCCCACTAAACATGAAACAGATTGTAGATATGACACAGGGTGCGGTCAAAGACAAAGCACGTGACATAGTTAACGATGCCGAAAACAAAGTGAAGCAAGCTACGTCTGATCTGCGTGATGGGTTGTTCAGTACATACGGCAGGAGCATGGGCACAAACAGGTTGCAGCGTGAGTTGGAACATCTGTGTAATTCTGGCTACGAGTTTGTTGACGTTGAACTAGGTGAGAACCTACGCACTGCGTTTGCGAACTTGTCTGAGTTGGAACAGTCACGTGAGACGAACTCTCATGTCTATACGATTGTCGATGCGTTCAAGAACCCCGCAGGGGATTGGCGGTATCGTGTTGCCGAGAATGTAGAACTTCAGTGGTACGCACCAGAGATACACCCCGACAGCATCAAGATGTATACACAAGAGGATATACCTGAAGACATCCAGAGGAAGGTATCAGTTCTGTCGATGGTACAAGACGATCAGTATGTAGAAGGCGTGGGTTATCGTGCGGCCCCGACACTTTATTACATCAAATGATCACGTACCGTGTATTCATACATCCAACTGATGGTGTAGAAATAATGTGTTTTGATATAGAAAACATTGACACGTCAGTAACAGGTCTATATATGAGTATAAATGACGTACCACAGTGGATACAAGAGAAAGTAGCTGTACTAATGATGACTAACTCAACACCACCAACTGAACCAGTAGAGGGTGTAGGCCATCGGATAGATCAGAATACTTACTGGGTGTATTCATAGTGGTAGTAAAACACTATCTGTTTGGGCGGTACGCCGCCCTTACGGAAACCAGTTACCGCGGAGTATTAAATGACACCAGAAGCAAAAGTTAAAAAGAAAGTCGTTGCTATTTTGAAAGAGTACAAAGCGTACTTCTTTTATCCAGTGACAGGCGGGTATGGGCGCAGTGGTGTGCCTGACATCATCGTTTGTTACAACGGACGCTTCATCGGTATCGAATGCAAAGCAGGAACTAATAAGCCAACGCCACTGCAAGAAAAGAACTTGAAGGACATTCAAGCAGCAGGTGGCGTTTCCCTTGTTGTCAATGAAGACAACATTTCAACCGTAGGAGAAATCCTACAAAACCTTTAGAATGGAGAATAGCACATCATGGCTATCGCTAAAAAAGTTGCAAATCCGAATATTGAAATTCACACGTTGAAGCAAGGTCAAGTCAAACTGCGTTTGCTTGGTCAGACACCAATGTACTTCAACAGCATGGGGTCAAAAGCCATGCGTGATCTGTTGGCAGGTGCGCGGAAGAAAACCGCCGCCGAGAAACAACACATAAAGCACAACCCCGAAGTGGAGTTTCGGGAGACGCTGTACACCAAGAAAGAAGGTGAGACAGCCTTGTACTTTCCTGCTGCGGGGGTCAAGGGTGCAATGGCTACGGCTGCACTTGAAACAGAAGGTATCAAGAAAACTTCTGTACAACGTCTGATCTTCTTACCTGAAAGCAAGATGCAAATCTGGGGTAAGCCTCTGTTGAAGATGGACATAGTTCGCTCTGCGGACATGAACAGAACACCAGACGTGCGCACTCGTGCATATTTACCAGAGTGGTGTGCGGAGATCACAATCAAGTACGTCACGCCGACACTTAGCCACGAAGGTATTGTATCGTTGTTGGCAAACGCAGGACAAATCGTTGGTCTGGGTGACTTCCGTCAGGAGAAGGGTCGCGGTTCGTTTGGTACTTGGACAGTCGCCAGTGCTGAAAAGATGTTGAAAGAAGAACAAGAGTACTGGGACTATGTGACAAAACAGTCTCGTGAAGTTCAAGAGTTGGCAATCGAATATCCCGAATGTGCTGACGAAGAGACAGCGGAACTTATGGAGTTCCTAAAAGAAGAGCGTGTTCGTAGAGCAGCTTAATGGAAGCGGGGCGGTACGCCGCCCCAATCCACGGTTACGGTATGGCGGTTAAGTTGAGTTTTGGTCAAGGTAAGTTGGGGTTACGCAAGGCAAGGCGGTCTCGGTTGGTTCTGTTAAGGTTCGTTTGGGTAAGTTCTGTCAGGGTTCGGCGGTCATGGTATGGTACGGTGAGGTGGGTCACGGCAAGTTGTGGCGGTCGAGGTATGTTGCGGTTGGGTACGTCATGGTCGGGTTGGGTTTGGCGCGGTACGTCAAGGCGGTCATGTTAATGTTCGGCATGTTTGGGTGCGTTGCGGTCTGTCAAGGCGGTCATGGTAAGGTCGGTTACGTTCGGGCGTGGCATGGCACGGTCAGGCGGTTGAGTTAAGTTTAGGTCGCTTGGGTTATGGAGTGGTGAGATAAGGCACGGTGAGGCGGTTGAGGTTCGTCATGGAGAGATAAGGTGAGGAGAGGTTTGTGTTAGCTAAAAATGGAGAACAAATTGGCTAAATTTAATAAGAAGACTAAACAAAAAATCATCGATGCGTATCTAAACGATACGGGTCGGAATGTGTTTGTACCAGAAGAGTTTGTCAGGTGGTTAGAAGATAAGCCTAACCACATTGCGTATAAGGCTTTTCATGGGCGGGACGAGCACTTGCTGTGGCAAGCAAAGCTACAGTTGGCACGTCAGTTCGTTTCAGGTTTGCGTATTGTGGTCAAAGAAGAGGTCATAGAACGCAAGACTAAAACGATACAGGTTAAGACTACAGAATACCCTGCAATGATTTCGCCTGTGCAGACACGTAAAGCAGGTGCAGGTGGGTATGTATCTTTCGATCCCGAAAGTCCGCAGTCACAAGCAGAGTTGCGTAAGCAAGCGGGTATCGCTTTGGCAGCTTGGCTTGATCGTTTCCGTGGTTGCGCCGAGCATATCGGTATGGACTTGACACATATCGAAGATACCGTTCGGGTTTTACGTGATGACGCAGCAATCGCAGCAGAGTAACATACCACAAGAACTAGCCCTGTTTCTTAAAGAGATGGGGCTAGTTGAAGAGCGTGAAGAACATGTAGTGGAACACTACAGAGATCACGTTGCATGGACACCAACATACGAGGGTGAAGAGCCACCATTCTAGGGAGATACATATGTTAGAAGAGCAGCTAACAACATTTCAAAAACAACAACTAAAATGGTTGAAACAGCAGGTCAGTAATTTAAAGTCGTTACGGCATACAAGAGATGCGTACCCTAATTTGGAACGAGACTTGTTTGCAGCAAGAGAAGAACTTGATGATTACGTTGCAAAATTAAAAGAGGCGTATGAGATAAATGAATAAAGAAGAGTTGATGGGTTTGCAGATGCGGGTACTTGCAAAGTTCGAAAGGATGAAGCGACCAGAGCTAAAGAAGTTGTCATACAACGAGCAAGCCGCGATCAACGCCGCAAAAGGTGGACGCCCACAATACGGAGAGACTTACGAAGAATATAAAAAGCGTAAGGGTTTGAAGTAAGTCGTGTGGGCGGCTGTGCTTGTGATCGGGTTATAGCGGGTCTGATACGACCAACAAAAACTGTCGTGACGTTTCAGAAAACCGCCCACTGCAAAACAATATAAAAACAGCTTATGGAGAGCAATCGAAAATGGAGTTTTTTACCGCACTTTTTATCGAATATTCACTGCGTGGTATCGATATAAAAACCTACCTGATTTTGCCAGATTACGAAGCGTGTCAGATAGCAATTCGTGACAACGAAGATATGTACAAATACTTCTACGCAGACAGTGACGTGGATATGTACTGTATACAGACTGAGAAGATGTCTAGATCAATAAAACCAGTATTACGACCAGTAGGAGGGTGACATGTCAAAGAAAGAAGAAAAAGTATGGCAGTACTTGGTGCAGCATCGCAACGCCGATTACGCTGATGTAGCGGAAGCCTGTGGTGTGGACATTGCGTTTGTTAAGAGTTTGGTAAGCCGCATTGGGTCAGACAACTGGCGTGAGGAGACGACTGCATGGAGCCGTGCTAAAGTCCTAGACACAGCAAAAGAGTACGTCACAAAAGATCGTGCCGCAGACCACGGTTCAATGGAAGATAACTTTCAGACTGTTGCAACCTACTGGAACACGCACCTTGGTATTGACTTCATAGAACCGCAAGACGTGGCGGTCATGATGACTATGCTAAAACTTGCGCGGATCAGGCAGAACGAAAAGCACTTAGACAACTGGATAGACGCCTGTGGGTACATGGCCTGTGGCGGCGAGATCGTGAGCAAGTGATGGACGTTTATACGTTAGACTTTGAAACATACTACGCTCAAGATTATTCGTTGTCGAAGATGACAACTGAGGAGTATGTACGCGACAGCAGGTTCGAGGTGATCGGACTTGCTATCAAAAAGAACGACAAGGTTACGAAGTATCTAAGCGATGCAGAGTTAATAAAGCGTCTACTAGCACACATAGACTTCTCTGACAGCGCAATCCTATGTCACAACACGATGTTCGATGGTGCGATACTGAGTTGGCACTACGGAGTTAAGCCGAAGGTTTGGCTAGATACCATGTGTATGGCACGTGCACTGCACGGTGTCGAAACAAGTGCATCGCTCAAGGCGGTAGCGGAACGCTACGGTGTCGGGATTAAGGGTACTGAGGTACACAATGCCAAGGGCAAACGCCGCGCAGACTTCACCGACGAGGAGACAAAACGCTACGGCGAATACGCCATGAACGATGTTGACCTATGCTTTGATTTGTTCAGGATAATGGGCAAGGACTTTCCCAAACAAGAGTTGAAGTTAATCGACTTAACACTGCGTATGTTCATTGAGCCTACGTTAGACCTAGACCTTGGACTGTTGGAGCAGCACCTTGAAGATACGCGCGAACGTAAAGACAAGTTGCTACGTGATGCAAATGTTACCGACAAGAAAGACCTGATGAGCAATCAGAAGTTCGCTGACATGCTGAGAGAACTTGGTGTGGAACCACCCATGAAGATCAGCCCGACAACAGGCAAGGAGACATACGCCCTAGCCAAAGCTGACGAAGGGTTCAAGGCATTGCAGGAGCATGACGACGACAGGGTGCAAGCCTTGGTCGCTGCGCGTCTGGGTAACAAGTCTACGCTAGAAGAAACACGCACAGAGAGGTTTATAGATATATCTAAACGTGGCCTGCTTCCCGTACCTGTTAGATACTACGCCGCACACACTGGGCGTTGGGGCGGTGCAGACAAGATTAATCTACAAAACCTACCGAGCCGTGGGCCAAATGCAAAGAAACTCAAGAAGGCTATCGTAGCACCTGAAGGCTACACAATAGTAGAGGCTGACAGTTCGCAGATCGAAGCGCGAGTGTTGGCGTGGTTCGCGGGACAGAACGATCTAGTAAACCAGTTCTCTAACGGCGAGGATGTGTACGTCAAGATGGCTGCGCGTATCTACGGATGCGACGAAGAGGATGTCACAAAGGATCAGCGGTTCGTTGGTAAGACTACAATTCTTGGTGCAGGGTACGGCATGGGGGCTGAGAAGTTTGGTATGCAGCTCAAGACGTTTGGGTATGAAGTATCACCCGACGAAGCCAGGAGGATCATAAACATCTACCGCGATACGAACTACGCTATCAGTAAAGTATGGCGAGATGCGCACCACTGCATCCAACAACTAGCAAGCAGCCGTGAGGCCTTGTTTGGTCGCAAGGGTATCATCGGTGTAGATGCGGTCAAATCGGCGTTGGTCATGCCAAGCGGGTTACGGATTTTGTATGATGGCCTACACGCAGAGCAAGGTGAGCGTGGGTTAGAGTATAGCTATAAAACTCGTCGTGGTCGTACACGTATATACGGCGGCAAGGTTATAGAAAACGTGTGCCAAGCTATCGCTCGTTGCATCATAGGTGAACAGATGCTAAGAATTAACAAGAAACATAAGGTTGTTTTGACGGTGCACGATTCGATAGTATGCTGTGTAAAAGACAACGAAGTAGAGCAGGCACAAGCATATGTGGAAGAGTGTATGCGTTGGACGCCCGAGTGGGCCGCAGGACTTCCAGTAGATTGCGAAAGTGGTACTGCCAAATCGTATGGGGATTGTGAGTGAGTATAGCACCTTGGTCGTTCAGTAAGGCAAAAGCATTCGAGACTTGTCCGAAGCAGTTTTACCATGAAAAGATATTGAAAGAGTATCCTGTCGAAGAGACAGAGGCCATGCGGTATGGGACAGAGTTCCACAAAGCATGTGAGGATTACATTGGTTCCGATACACCCCTACCCCCGCAGTTCGATTTCATTAAAGCTACGCTAGATGCCCTGAACGCCAAGCGCGGTGTAAAGATATGTGAAAAGAAGTTGGGACTAACGGCTGATCTTGAACCGTGCGACTTCTTTAGTGATCGAGTATGGTTTCGTGGGATCGCTGACCTGATCATCGTAGATGTGTTGGCACAAGTTGCATGGGTAATAGACTACAAGACAGGTAAATCGTCTAGATATGCCGACAAAGGGCAGTTGGAACTTATGGCGTTGACTGTGTTCGCACATTACCCTGAGATCAAAAAAGTACGTGCAGGGTTGTTGTTCGTTGTGGCGAATAGCCTTGTCAAAGCCGAATACGAAGTAGAGCAGAGTTCAACTCTATGGGAGAAATGGCTAGGGATTTATGGTAAGATGGAGAAGGCGTTTGAGACAGATGTGTGGAACCCCCGCCCATCTGGTTTATGCAAGCGTCACTGTCCAGTAGTAGAGTGCCCACATAACGGAAAGAACTGATGCCCTATGTAAACAAAAAGCGTCCCTACAAGAAGGAGTATCAACAGCAGAAAGCACGTGGTGAACATGAGAACCGTATGGAACGGCAACGTGCACGTAGAGCAGTTGACAAGAAAGGGATAAGCCGCAAAGGCAAAGACATCGCCCACAAAAAGCCACTGAGCAAGGGCGGTAAAAACAAAGATGGATACAAACTAGTAGACCCATCAAAAAACAGAGCAGCGGGTGGACGCATGAGCCGACCACCTAAAAACAAAAAGAAGTAGTGAAACACTACCACGGAGAACGACATGCAGATCATTGAGGACAAGGCACTCATGTTGCGGGTGCGAAACCCCAAACAGATCACAACGGTAATACCTAAGAGTAAGGAGTTGTCTATGAATAGGGTGCTTGTAAACTGGGGGCTATCCGAAGCCCTCACCCTAAAGAATTTAAATATAAACGTACCGTCACCTATTACTAAACGCTACGCCTGGCCTGGACAGTATAAGCCATTCTCTCACCAGAAAGATACAGCGGCATTTTTGACCATGAACCAAAAAGCATTCTGCTTTAACGAGCAGGGTACAGGTAAGACCGCATCGGCTATCTGGGCGGCTGATTACCTGATGAACCAAGGTTTGGTGAACCGCGTACTGGTTATCTGCCCCCTATCTATTATGGATTCGGCGTGGCGCAACGACTTGTTCTCGTTTGCCATGCATCGTTCTGTAGACGTAGCCTACGGTGGCAAAGAGAAGCGCAAGAAGATCATCAACAGCGGTGCAGAGTTTGTAATTATAAACTACGATGGTGTGGAGATAGTAAAAGACGAGATCGCCAAGGGTGGGTTCGATCTGTTTATTGTGGACGAAGCTACGCACTACAAGAACGTGCAGACAAAGCGGTGGAAAACCCTTAACAAGTTGGTCGGTGAAAACGACAGGCTTTGGATGATGACAGGTACACCCGCAGCACAAAGTCCAGAAGATGCCTACGGCCTAGCCAAGATGGTCAACCCACTGTCGGTGCCGAGGTTCTTTAGTTCTTGGCGCGACATGGTAATGTTTAAGTATTCGCACTTCACCTACAAGCCGAAGGACAACGCGAAAGACACAGTGTTCAAAACGCTACAACCTGCGATCCGCTTCACCAAAGACGAGTGCTTAGACCTGCCCGACATGGTGTACACAAAGCGTTTCATCGAAATGACCGCACAGCAGAAGAAGTATTACGAAACACTGCGCAAACGCATGGTCATGGAAGTCGCGGGAGAAGAAGTTACCGCAGCAAATGCCGCCATCAACATGAACAAGCTACTACAGATCAGCGCAGGTGCAATCTACACCGACGATGGAGATGTGGTACAGTTCGACATCAAGAACAGATACCAAGCGTTGAAGGAAGTGATCGACGAAAGCAGTCAGAAAGTGCTCGTGTTCGTACCATTCAAACACACCATAGATATGCTTATCGATAAGCTAACCAGCGATGGAGTTACGTCAGAGGTCATACGAGGAGATGTTTCTGCGCCTAAACGCACAGAAATATTTGCACGGTTTCAAGACCAACCAGATCCACAAGTTTTAGTTATACAACCTCAAGCGGCTGCTCACGGTGTTACCTTGACTGCTGCTAATACTGTAGTCTGGTGGGGGCCGACTTCATCTCTTGAAACATACGCACAAGCAAATGCTCGTGTGCATAGATCGGGGCAGAAGCATAAATGTACTGTTATACAACTTGCAGGGTCTAATGCGGAAAAACGTATTTACCGTCTTTTAGACGAACGTATTAACATACACACAGAAATGATAAATTTATACAAAGAAATACTTGACTAAGTAGTATAAGTTACTATATGTCAGAAAAGTAATAAAAATGGAGAACATATAATGTCGGTAAATATCGATAAATTGGTAAAGACTTTTATAAGAATAAGAAACAAAAGGTCTGAGTTGTCCGCAGAGTTTAAAGAAGCGGATGAGAAGTTATCTAAACAACAGGATAAAATCAAGTTCGCTATGTTAGACCACTGCAAAGAGCAAGGGGTGGATAGTGTGAAGACTGCGGATGGTGTATTCTATCGCACTATTAGGAAAAAGATTTGGACAAACGATTGGGAGTCTATGTACAAATTTGTACTAAAACATGAGGTTCCTGAACTTTTTGAAAAACGTCTTAATCAAACTAACGTAAAGCAGTTCTTGGAAGAAAACCCTGATCTTCAACCTGCGGGTCTAAATGTAGACAGTGAATACGTTATATCTGTGAGGAAAAATAAGTGATGGAAGATACACCTTATGTAAATATAGGAAAGGTCGCAGATTACTTCCAAGTATCTGTGTCCACTATAAGAAAGTGGGTAACCAATAAATCTATTCCAGAGGATACCTACATAAAAGTCGGTGAAGTATATCGATTTCGTT
>Ga0213858_10001462_pt1 | contig 11246 bp, 6 predicted proteins | sample PICome_FD_160122 | JGI IMG/M metagenome (GOLD analysis project Ga0213858, IMG submission 160122) | Coastal seawater microbial communities near Pivers Island, North Carolina, United States - PICO245 | ecosystem: Environmental > Aquatic > Marine > Coastal | place: USA: North Carolina | collected... | reverse complement strand
GGATAGACCTGCACCGCGAAATTGGTCTACGCTAGTAACGTCTACGGTGTCGCGAGGAAGCTCAGTTTCCTGAGCGAATAGCTCCGAAGAACCATCGTCCAATGTGGACCCCGTAACGTCTTGTTCCGGCTCTTCTTTTTTTTTTCTCACTACATTGTGAGGGTTGTATTGAGATGTAAAGTCTTCGCGACTTTTAGTAAACAGCCCCTCACGGGTCACAACACCATAGACTTTATCCTCGTATTCAGGGTCTTTGAGCTGCTCCTCAAATTCTTCGTAAGACCTTGTGTAGAAGCCCTCTCTTACGAGGACATCGTATAGCTTTCTTGTATCTGCCATTCTAGCTAGTCCTTATATCAATCCAACTCAGCCTTGTTTTGTATACCCTGACCCTTCTTGCTCCGACCACCCTCGCCTTTCTTGGGCGCTGTTCCAACAACTTTTGACCTAACCTGTTTCCCCTCCTCATATTCTTCACCAAAGTCCCTAAGAAGCCTATCCTCTCCGTAGTAATCGAGGTAATACTTGGCTGCCATATTTACAAGTTCCTGCTCTCGGCTAGAATTTGCTGCATAGTCGTCAAGTTTAAACGTTCTAAGTAGCTTGCCATTATAGTAAAGCTCCACTATGTCTGTCCCAAATATGTCCGCCCCGGCCTGCTTAGTCGTGAACGGAAGTCCCGGAGCTACATTATTGAAGAACCTCTGTATATTCTCTTCAGTGTCCGCCTCCTTGTCTTTTTCAAATATGGGGCCCACACCCGATAGGTATTGGTTCCCTTTGTTCTTCATTCCTTCTCTAGCGACTTGCTCCAAAGTGTTTTCGTAACCCGTCTCTGATACCTCAAGGGCATCGACAACCTCTGATTCAGAACCAAATAGCGCAGGAGCCAACTGCCCCTCTCCTTCAATACCCGCTCTCTTTGCTGCTTCCGCAGCGGTAATCTCTTGCAGGCCGCCCGGCAGGAAGTAGTTAATCGCTGATGCCACCCACTCGGTTTGGGTGTTGTTCACGCCATCTACACCTGCGAAGTCAAGATACTCATAACCGAAGTTTCGACTTTCGTCCTGTTTAGTGATAGTTACACCCGTGTCAGTTCTACTCATATTGACAATGCTAGGGTCAATACTTCTCAACGCTCTTTCCGCGTTCTTAATATCCGCCTCCTCATCTGAATAATAAACCTTGGCAAGGTTTGTATAGATGTCACTTTCAAACTCCGCCTTTTTCGCATTTTCCTTTTCCTGCTTTATCAAGCCCGCAGGCTTGTATGTTGGAGGGGTGTAGTCTGATACTGTACTTGCCTCAATCGTTCTGTCAAGTCTATTGCGCACGTTGTCACGAATAGCATCAGCTACTGCTTTCTCCTGCTCCTTTGTGTACTCAGCATAAATCTGTCCTTGACCATCCTTCTTGAGAAGGATTTCATTCGCAGCACGGCCTTCTTCTTTAAACGTAAACGTATACTCCTTACCGGTAGTAGGCTCAAAGCTCATGGTGTTGGTGAGGATAGACGAGGTGTTAGACCACACACTCATGATGTCGGATACAAGTTGGTCTTCGCCTGCCTTGTAAATGTTGAGTTCAGCAGCGTACTTGGCAGCATCTGCCTCGGTCATACCCAACGCCATAAGGTCTTCGACAGATAGGGACTTTACAAAGGGGTCAGACAGCTTTTGGATAACGCCCTTCTTAAGCCTTGTACCCAATGTTCTTTCAATGGTGTCAAATGTTCCGACGCCCTCAACAAATGTTGAAGCCGCAGCATCAACATCAAACTTGTCGTACCTACGGGCAATAAGGTTCTGCAATGACGTAACACTGCGAACCTTGTCGGGGTCGTTGATGATGTTGCCCTCTTCATCTACATCCGCTACACTAAGCATACCCGTTTCAGGGTTAACGACTACCGATGTTTTTTGGAAGTTGCCGAAGTTCTCCAACTCAGCCATAGCCCACTGCTCCAAGTCCTGAGACTCTCCGTTCTCAAATCTGTTCATGCGGTCTTCGAACTCTGCATTGAACTTACCAAACACGTTAATCAGTCCGTCCGTTCCATCGACAAGGTTCTGACGCATGACGGTATAGTCACGGGGATTCAACATCCCCGACTTCAGCATCCTGTCCTGCATCAGCATCTGCTGCTGCATCTCTCCTGCAGCGTTAAGCCACCACTGATTCGCGGTGGCACTCTGACCCTGCTCTACATCGTTGAGGGTTTGCTGATACTGCCGAGAGGCTTCATCAATCGCGGCCTTCTTCTCTTCACGGACGCGGGCCTCTTCAGTGAGCATGTCACTGAAGTTCTTGCCGACCTCAGCCCAATTGATTTGGGTTTCTGCAGCGGTAGGCTGCGCCTTAAAGTAAGTCTTTGCCATTATTCTCCTGTTACTGTTTTGCCGCTACCGATGTTGTAGAAGGCATCCATACCACCGGGCATCAAGTTCGCATAGTAATCAGCATTGAACAACAGCCCTCTCTGCTGAGGCGTGAGGCTTTTTTCAAAAGCCTTGTAATCTCTTCGCTTTAATCCTCCGACCTCCTTTAAGTATTGTTGACTAATCTCTGCCTTATCCAAAACCTCAGGAGAGTATTGTGTTGAAGTAAGAGCGGCCTGCCTAGCACCCGCTCCCTGCTTTTGATACAGTGGAACGAGTGAAAGACCCGCTTGCACGGTGTTTCCCACTCCCTCAATTCCTGACTGAATAGCCTGCGCTCTCGCCCTTGCTGCGTCAGCCGCAGCCATCTGTGCGCCCTCAGCCTCAGCGAGGTCAAGGTTGACACCAATATCTCTCAAGCGGCTTGCTTCCTCAGCCGTGGCAGCCTCAAGGTTGAACAGGTCTTCAGCCATCTTGGTGCGCTGCTCGGCCTGTGCTTCCGATGTCACCTGCTGAACTTGACCTGCTGTCGAAGCTACACCACGCTGAGAGCCTTCAACGGCAGCTTGAGTAGCTTGGGCCGTCTGAACCTGAATGGCCTCCATCTCACGCTCGTATGCTTCGAGCGGGATAGACAGCGACTCCATGTAGTTCTTTTCAAGAGACCTTCGTGCGCTTGCCATCTTTTTAGAAGCCTCACGCTCTGCCTTGCGCTGCGCTTTCTTCTGCTTGCCTGCTTGAATAAAAGATGCGGTGGTAGTTCCCGCTGAAATAGCCAAGCTCGCTACCGCTGCTGCTGTTGCTACTGCCATATTACAATGCTTTAATCATTTCCTTGTTGTACGAATCTCCTGCGATGTAGCCGAGCTTTTCATAGGTGCTAACAAGACCATTGTGCTTCAGCAATGCGTAAACAAACTTTGCCCCGTTTGATTGGCAGATATTTGTAAGCGATTCTACAAGCATACTTATAGCTTCTGACCTACGGTCTCGATACTTCTTGTTCGATATAATCCAATCAACCCAAGCAACTTTGGAGTTCGTTACGTAAATAAAACCTGCACACACAGGAGTGTTGCCGTCATAAACTATCATTCCTCCCGTGCCATTATCAGGCAAAAAGTCCCGATTTGGAGCAGTCCAATTCCAATCTTCCCACCAATCAACGAGAATGTCCTCGTAATCAGTTTCTTTTAGGACTCGAATAGTTAATTCCATGCATCAACAAAGATACGGAATTATCAGGGATAGCTTTTCATTACATCAGACTGCACAGCAAACAGTTCACCCTGTGTCCTTCCGGGGTGCGTAAGGGTTGTCAAAGCATAGTGACCCAACACCCCGTGCGACTCAGCAACTTGGTTGCGAGCCACCACAAAGTACGACGGTTGAGGTGGCATATTACCTCCTGTAACGGTCGTATCAACAACAAGTTGGTTAATACTTGCCTGCGCATTTACGTTGACTGCAGTAATCTGCCCTGCCAATGTTGGCGTTCCTGTTCCAAAGTACAGCATGTCACCTACGTTGCCAAAAGCTACAGGCGTTCCATTGATACCGCTCAGGCTTACAAACTGTTGGAAGTTTACCTCTACGGCTGCGGGGTTTGTTTGGTTTTGGCTGATGCTCGTCCCGATACCCTGCGCTGAACGGAGACTGAAGTTAACATCAGCGTCTTGGTTTCTGACGAAGGCAAAGAACGTCTGCTCCTTGACCTCGAAGTAATCAGCGGGCATAGCGAATGAGGTCTGAATGTCAGTAACCATCTGAGCGGCCCACCTCTCAGCACCCTGCAAAGCCAAGGTCTTGTACAGCTTGTTGTCAAGCGGCTGTGCATTAAACGGTGTAGTCACAGTGCTGTTGTAAACCGTACCGTAGAAGTTGTTCCTCTCCGTGTTGGTGCTGTGCCTGTACAAGTTACCGCCTGAGAACGTGTAGAAGTGGCTGTTCATGCCCACCATATAGTCAGGCACGTAGCTATAGAACGAAGGCCATCCTTGGATGCGTCCGTCCGTGTCGTATGTCAGGGTGTAATTTGCTAATGGTACAGGCATATCTGTTCTTTTAGTGTGTCTTCAAGGACACGGTTACGGGCATGTTCCTACTGAGTATATGATACCATTTACCCCCACACTGAAATACCCACCGTTAGTTGTTCCGTCATCATAGGCGTAAAATCCTTGTGCAAGAACCCCTGCGGCTTCGTCATCACCAAAGGCAAAGCTGTGCAGTTGAGGGTCATTACCAACTGAACCGTCGGTGTGAACGAAGTATCCTGTACCGATAAGCACACCTCCACATGCTGAGGCTTGGTCGGGTGACCTACGTCCAATGGCAGTTGGTGGGATTCTTCCGGGGCACTCAATTGTAGCCTCAAGTGTTGTACCTCCACCGCATGGAGCAAGCATCTCTAACTTGACATTATTTGGTGAAGTGTTAGGCTTGCTAATCACCATAACCATATCGCCAATGTTAGGCGAAACTTGCATCGCGTTTGCAGGAATGGTGAAAGACGTAGTCCCGCTAGACGCAACCCAACTGTTTCCGCTTGCTACAAAGTTGTCAGCGTTGACTACACCGGGAACTTGTGGGCATGTCGAAGCGGTTTGGCCTACGATAGTAAAGTCCCCGCTTCCGACTGCCTTACGCTGCCCTGTCACCGCTGCCGAAAGAAGGTTGGTAACAGTCCCGTCGTATGTCGCTCTAATACCCACAGGGCTACTAGGCGCAGGGAACGAAATAACTATAGCTCCCTGAGCAGCACCCACAAGGCAATCCCACACACCGTATGCTTGCTTAGAGAACAGACCTGATACAGGGTTTCTTCCACAGCCGGGGGTGCAAGGAGCACACGTCGAAGGTGGTGATAGAGTAGCGGTAGAGCCTGATGTTGTTTGATACCTATAGATGCTAATGCCACCCGCGTTAGCGTCAGAATAATATCCCGTAGGCGCAGGCGTTGTAAGTGCTGCATCCGTGTAGATAGTAGTCGCTGACGCAAAAGTTGGTGCATCAAGGTAAACGGTTACCACTGTTCTGCAGCAGCACGCAAGTTCAGGCTTACTACCGTCGTAGCAGAGATTAACAGCACCCCCGCTCTGACGATAGTCATATACCAAGTAAAGGTTATCTCTTGTCGATGACGCAGTATTGGTGAAGCTACCGGAGGTGTACGGTGAGCCAATGCCTGATGTTGGAATCAACCCGCCGAAACCTGCAGGTGGGCTTGCAATAGCGGCAAGAAGACTGTTGATGCCTGCTTGCGTATTGGCATAGCTAACGTTTGTTTTTAAGAATGAGAACTGCGTTCCGGGCTGCGTCACATAAGTGTCCGAGCCAAACCTGTTTCCCGCCATAGTAACGGTAGCCCCTCCGCTTGGGATAAATCCACTGCCCTTAAGACCTGTAAAGATGTCGTACTGACTAACCACAGGTGCGATGCCTGAGTTGCTGAACGTAACCTGCGTGGAAGATGTGGGCGACGTGTACGTGCCCTGTGCAAACGAGAACTCGTTGTGGATGAGTTGACCCGCGTCAGAGCCGCTTGTCAAGCATACCTGAATGACGTTGAGGGTCTCTGCGTCGGGACACTTAACCGTAATCAGCACCGTGCCGTTAGACCCTCCGCCACCTACAGTCAAACTTCCTGTGGTAGGAGTGGGGTTGGGCTTGGGAACAGTAAGCGTGCTGATGGTTGGCGAAGACTGCGGCCCTGTAGCATAGGTAACACCGTCGTACTCAAATCTCAGGTCATTAAAGTTGCCCGTGCCTACAAACTGATAGGTGATAACAACGTCTCCCGTGGTAGTACCAAGGTCGTAGGTAGCGGTAGAATTTGTACCACTTACGTTGAATGTTTGTGACGTACCGCAAGGAAGCTCCTTTTTTTCTGAAGGCAGATTCGCGAGGTTGGAACTCAAGACGTACTCACCTGCGTAGGGGTCATAGGCTCCGAGCTTCTGCCTGTCGAACGACACTTGGAACAGTTCCCTAAACCATGTGCTCATCCCTTGGTCAGAGATAACATTAAGCTGCTCGTTCTGCGCACTTGAGCCACGAAGCTGAATAACAACACCGCGCTTGGCATCGGTAAAGAACTTGTCGTATCCGTACTCTGCGTAGCTTTCAGGATTGTTGGAGATACCGTACTCTTCGGTACGGGCAATCTGCGTTCCGAGAACTTCAGGGATAGACGTAACATCACCTCCCCCCACAGCATCGGACAGCAAGTTCTTGCCCGCAAGGACGTATGAAATTTTGTCCTCCTGCAAGACAAGCACATCGGTTTCGCGACCCGCCATCTTTCTGATGTAACCGAATCGCTGCTCAAGAGGCTTGAAGTTCAGAAGACCAAGGTTAAACTCGTTACTCTTATTGACGTTGCTCTCCTGATTGTAGACACCGCTATACGTAATGTCAGCGTATCGTCTAACCTGCTTGTAGTCTTGACCCTGCGTAGCTGTCACCCTGTTGCCAAGGTTAAAGTCCTTGCCGACAATAGAGTCGCGAATCTTGTAGCTCTCTACGCCATTGCCATAGGTGTAGCAGTTGTAAAATGCTGTATCCACAATGGCCGACTGCGTAGACGTTTGGTCTTGAACATTGCCCTCGTGGAACCCATTGGTAATAGGGTAAGACACCGAAGACTCGAAGAAGATGTCAGGCTGCGCATCAGCAGGCAACGTCTCAAACACCAACAAGTCAAGTGCGAGACGCACCCTAATACGACCTTTAAGGCGTGAAGTCTTATTGTTGTTGCTGCCGCAGCATATCGTGCCACGGAAACCGAGATACTTTCTTCCGCTTGGATACGTTAGCACGCAAGCACCAAACTCGCTCTGAGCCAACCCTGAAGGAATACCAATGGTATTGAGGTCGTTCGGAACGCGCATGTCGTCCTTGCCGTTACCCGTGTCAAAGTTGGCTGAACCGGAACCTGACTCTGTTGAAGGGTCGTTAGGTGAAGATGGTGAGGCTGACCCTGCATCTTTTACAAGACCAATACCTCCGCCTCCTGTATAGAAGTCCTCATTGATGAGTGCCGTAATAACATCATCGCCTGCGAACCAATCAGCAAGGCTGCTGTAGTTCTGCGTAACAGTAAACTGCAGGTCGTCAATGTCGATTCTTCTTTCCTCACAGACATTACCCATACCAATCCTACCACCCTGTAGCTTGATGGTTACAATAGAGCCTGAAGGAACCTCGTAATCTGCACCCGGCCCCGAATCACCACTCGAAGGGTTGCCCATAGGGTCGTTGAGAGGCAATAAGATGTATGGTGCTCTATCAGTACCGATGTTAAAGAAGTCCTCCGCCTTGGCCTCTACCATGCCCGTGTCCTTCAAAGACCCCGGTGATGCGTTGAGTGCAAGACCGTCAGTGCTGATAACCATGTAGGTTCCCGTCACGCCATCGTTGCCCGGAAGCTCATTGGCTTGCATGACCTTCTTTTCAAGGACAGTAACGTACAGGCACTCATTGACAGGCCCGCTTGTATCGGCTTTGACAATAAGCCTGTCACCCTCCTCGACCTTACGAGGGTTCTCGCCTTGAAGCAGGATATAAGCCCTGTTCTGAGTTGAGTCAAGAAAGAAGGTGTTGGAGTAGATGGTATTGTATCCTGCCTCATCGGGCTTGATGCCAAACTTATACCTCGTCGCCCATGCGGGAGGTTTTTGGCTTGTAGGAATCTCTACCCTAATCTGATTTTTGGTATCACTTGCAGAGCATGGAACGTGAACGGCGTTGTTGTTGCTTACAAGGGCCGTAGTAGACCTGTTGTACTCGTCCATGTACATGATGCCCACCTCATAGCCTCTGTTGCTGTGAAGGCTCTCTGCTGTCCCTGCAGGAAAGAAGGTCACCTTTGTTGCATTGGTATCAAATCGGTAGAAAAAGAAAGAGTCGCTTGCGGGCGAAGCAGGATTGTCTGTGTATCTCAGACCGGGAAATACCACTTGGCAGTTATTCCCCGTAGTTTGAGCAAATGAGACAGGCTCAGGTTGAGCGATGGTGGTAGCTGAGGTGATGCCTGTAGTTACCAATGTAAATGAACCCAACTGCTGCTCTCTACCACAGTTATAGCTGTCTGTAAGTGTTCCTCCATCACATGATGTTGATGCACCGCCACCGTCGTAAACGGGCAAAATGTTGGTCAAAGTACCAACCTGATTTTGGAAGTTGGCACTGCCCATCCAATCAGCCAATGTGTTATAGTTGGCGTTCAGAATAAAAGTAGCAGTAATAGTTTGGGGCGAACCGCTTGTGCCGGGAGGCACTTGCGAAGGAAATGGCCCCGGCCCAACCTCTTGGGTATTGGCAGTGCTTACATAAATCTGAAACTCAAACTCCATGACGCTGCCCGCCGTAAGCCTGCTGTTGCCCTGACCATCAACACAGAAAGGGCTAAGGTCAATAATCTGCCCGGCATCAGTCACGGTTTCAGACGAACCACCCGTCACACTTTGTGGAAGGGTGTAGGTAATTGGGCCACCACTAACATTGGCAGGAGGCAGATTTTCTTGAGAGAGCGTGTTTTCCTTAAGCGTACAGATGTAGTTGAGTTGCGTAGGGTTGCCGCTGCTGTCTACGAGGTCATAGCCCTCAAGATAGTTGCCGTACATAAGCCTGTTGCCCATAAGCGTTTGCGCCTGAGCCAACAGGGGTACATTGTCGTACAACCTTAGAATCTCAGAGTTCGGCAGAATCGTAAAGATTTTGCTGTCGCTGAAGTTGAACGTCAGGTCGTTGTTGTCAGGCAGGCCGAGCTTTGCTTTGTCGAGCTTCTCGATGACCTTAATCGTGCTGTCATTGGCTTCCTTAAACAGGATGTCAATGCCCTTGACAAGGCTGCTACCTGTGTTGTATGTAATGGTAGCGTTGTTGTGCTTGTTGATAAACCCTTCGTTGAGGTAGCTCTTGGGCGTAAAGTCAAAAGACTTGGGCGTAAAGACAGGCGTAGAAAACTGCGATGTAGCCGAGTATTCGTTGTCGTCATATCTCCACCTGTAAGCAAAGCAGATAAACCTCTCTTCCATAAACGTAGAAGAGATGTTGCTGTTAAAGCTAGAGTTCACCAAAGGCGATGTAACAGGTGCTCTCTTGATGACGAGAAGCTCGTCAGGTGTGATGGTGTCTACATCACCACTTGTTGGCTCACCGTAAGTGCGCGTAACATTGATGCGCCTTGGCGGGTTGTAATCGTCTGTAAAGAACAAAAGGTCATCAATCAAGCTGACCCCCGTAATAAGATAGGTAGGGCTAAAGTTTAGCGTGGTGTTGACACCACCACCGTCATCCATGCTGATGACATGGTATGTGGTAACCTGAGTGCTCGTGTTGAACGAGACAATAAGGTCGAGCTTGCCTGTATTGCTTGATGCTGTAAACGCAGGGTCATGGACAAACCAATAGATGGTCTCTGTTGAGCCGTCCTCAAGCGCACCGATGCATCGAGCCGATGTACTCAAAGGTGTGTTTTGAACTTGAAGGGTGGTAAGCTGCGTGTTGCCAAGGGTAGTTTCAATGACACCCATCTCATCTTCCTCGGTAGACCCGACTCGGATATTCAACGCATCAGTGTACTCGCCATCGGGAACAAGACGTTCGTCAAGTTCCTTGTTCATCTTACCCTTGGTAAACGTCCTTAAGTCCTTTGCCATTACTTAATCCACTTATCCATGCCACGGAGGTTCATCAACAATCTGCCGGGATGGATATTACTGATTCTGATTTTAGCGTTGCGCAACAGCGCACCCTTTCTTTTGCGTGCTCTGTTGACCACATACTCCTGTACACCCAACTTACTGTTCAAGATGGCGTACTCGATGTATGCGTAAACAAAGTCCTCAAAGAGCTTGTTGATGTGAACCTTGCTGTCGTCCCCATTCTCCATGCCGTCTGACACGTACTCAAGAACCACAGATGCTCCCGTTCCAATGTTAGAACTGAAGTTAATTACGCCTGACGCTCTGTCAATAGCAAAGGTTGGATTGGCGTTGGCCGTCTCCGTGTTGAGCGCATACCACGCCCCACCAAAGGGAGTCTCAAAGTACCAATGACCTCCGACGAAGTATCCCTCGAAACCATCGAAGGGATGACCCGTGTTGAGGTAGATGCTTTTCTTACCTCCCGTGATGCGTTGGTAGTCAATCTCTGAGAACTCAGGAGATAGAGCATTGCCATCTACATCAAACAAGATGCGCTCGTTGTTGTCCTGCAGGTATGACTTGGCGTAGTTGACCTGAATGTTTTCGGTCAGCGGGTACAGGTATCCATTCTTGTACATGGAGATGCGAACCCAATTCACAAAGTCAGATGGCAGGATAAACCTGTATTGGTCTGTGATGGTAAGCTGCAGAACCTTCAGCTCCTTGAAGGCATCGTAGTTAAGCTCCTGAATGGCACGCTTGGCATGAAACAGAACCTTGTATCTCTCTTCGTTGTTGACAAGGCTGTGGTTGCCTGAGTACATCAACATGAAGTTGTTGACAATATCGTACAGGGAAACGTACTGATAGGAACCCCAATTGGCTCCTTCAGGATTTGCTCCTCCGTTCTCGTAATACTGAAACTGATTGATGTACGCCATTATCCTTCTTTTTGTTGCTCCTTGGTTTCTTCACCCGCAGCAAAGCCAAAGACTTCCGGCTCTCTAATCGTCACACCTGCGTACTGCAAAATCTTCATGGTGAGATTGTTCTCCTCATCAAGCGGCACTTCAAAGTCTTGGAAGTCACTCGCGGTTTGGTTGAACACAGGCTCACCTCCCGCAAGAGTGACATACGTCCAATTGGGGTCGCGAGGATATCTAAAGTATTGAGCGACAACCCGACCCGCTGTCATGTTGGTGCTTGGGAAGACCTG
>Ga0213858_10001460_pt1 | contig 11260 bp, 20 predicted proteins | sample PICome_FD_160122 | JGI IMG/M metagenome (GOLD analysis project Ga0213858, IMG submission 160122) | Coastal seawater microbial communities near Pivers Island, North Carolina, United States - PICO245 | ecosystem: Environmental > Aquatic > Marine > Coastal | place: USA: North Carolina | collected... | reverse complement strand
TTGACCTAACACATTACACATCCTATAATATAAATAAGGTATATCAAAGAAATCACTGTTATAACCAATTAAAATATCAGGATCAATTTCTCTAAAACGTTCTAAAAATTTAGCTAATATTTCTTGTTCTGTTCTACAAGGTACAATTTCTTTATTTTTAGCTTTAGTACGTTTTAATTGATTTTTATCATCACGAACTAAAATAACCCAATTATCTTCTGATTTATCCCAATATGCTATTGTAGTAATAGGCATGGGAGCTCTTTCAATATATTCTTCAGTTAATGCCCCTCCTATTTCACACTCAATATCAAAAAATAATTCTTTATGGCCTGTAGATGGTTCATCATTAGTACCGTATTTTTCAATTAAAAATTTTTGATATGGTTTAATATCATGAAAATGTAAGTTAGGAGTATTTTTATCCCACTTATAGATTTTTTTAAGAGGCTCTCCACTTAACCCAGTGTGAGTAGCCTCTTCTTTAGTACATTCTTGATAAGCACAGTTATACCACTCGATTTCATCATAGCCACCTTCGTCCCATAAATGAATCTTAAATTTATTATTACCTAACCGAGTTTCATAACACTTTTTATACATTAAATTCCTAAATGTTGTTGTGGTCTTGTTTTTTGAATTTCACTATCACTAAAAAACTGTGATAGATTAGGTCTAAAATAATTAATAGACTTCATTACTTTTCTATCTCTGGATCTATATACTACAAATCTTTCCCCCACTTTTTCAAAGTGACATGGCTCATTTTGTTCTTGAGAGCGGACGGAGATAGTCTCCAAGGCTTCTTTTTCAGTGCTACAAGACTTCGATAAATTTGACGCTTGTACTTCTTGATATGCTGGCCATATCTTATTCTTAAGGCCGTGTAACATAACACCGTTCCCAAGGGAAACATAAGCAATATCGCACAGAGCATCCAAAATTTCCACGATGTCTCCGTTTTCGCAAGCCTGTCTATATTCTTCCAATTCTTCAAGTACAAAGTCGTATACGAATTTCCACTCCTTCTCTTCTGGTATTGTTGGTTCATAATTGTTTGGTTTGCCAAATGTGGCATTAAATTCTTCTACTTCATTTACAAATGGAACATTTCCATTCTCTTTAGAGTTATATACTTCAAAATCTAATTCTAATTGTCTACTCATTTTTTTTATTTAAATAATCTTGAATTGCTGGGGCATCACAATCTTCCCAAGGAAAGACTAGCCACTCATTTCCTTCATGTAATTTAGAATATACATTAGGAGTAAAAACTGATGTATGTGGTTTATGAAATAATACTGCTGTATATAATCCAGGCATTTTATCCATAGTAACTCCACTATCTGTCATATCATCTACTATTAAAGTGTTTGCTCCAATAGTATCTACTAAAGGTAATCCTGTTTTATGTGATAACATAACGGCAGGAATTAAACCTCCTCTAGGTATTCCATAAATTGAATCTGCTAATGGTACCTCAAATAAAATCTTTTCAGCTAAATCTTTTACAAGATCAGATACATCTCCCCAACTAACAGATATTTTTTTATCATTTATTCTTAACATTATACTGGGTGATTTCCATTATTAATTTTTACTGAATCAAAAAATTCTTTTCTAGCTAAATTATCATTTTCCATAAACACACCTGATGCTTTAGTAGTAACCATAGAAGCACCTGAATGTTTAACTCCTCTACAACTTACACAATTATGAGTAGCTACTACAGTAACAATAATTCCTTTATTATTTTCACATACTTTACTAACAGCATTATGAATTGCAGAAGTTAATTGTTCTTGAATGGCTCCTCTTCTTCCAAATAATTCAACTATTCTATTTAATTTAGATAATCCAATTACTCTACCTTTATCCCCAACTACATAACCAATATGAACTACTCCTTTAATTGTTTGGTGATGGTGTGAACACATTGATGTAACAGGGATATTTCTTTCTATTACAATTCCATCATAACCATCTGATGGGAAAGAAGTAATATCACTCATAGCAGTGTATCTACCTTCCCAAAGGTCATTTACATATGCTTTGGCTACTCTTATTGGTGTTTCCGCTGAATTAGGATCGTTTTGCCAATCACAACCTAATGCTTCTAAAAATCGAGCATAAGCAGCAGCTGCCTTTTTAATCATTTTTTGTTTTTCCTTATCAGTAAGTGGAAAATTAGGAGCTACACCATTAGCATAACCTACAGGAACTGTTTCTAAATCCTTGTAGTTTTTTCTTCTATTGTTTGACATATAATATAACTTATTTTTAATATAATATAACTAATTTTATTGGAGATTCCAAGTAGTTTTCTACCAGTCTCCATACTGAAGCCAAGTTGTTCCAATATACTTATCATTACTTATAGGCATTTCTCCCATATGAATATAAGGCCAACTAGCTGGGTGAATAATTAATCTTCCTGTTGTTGGTTTAACTCCAAAAAATTGTTTTTCACCTTTTTCTTTAAATAAAAATCTTGTTTGTCCCCCTACTTCTACATCATTTAGATATAAAATAAAAACAAATATTCTAGTTGCTACACCAAAATGATCTTTTTCAGTGTGCCAAGCATTATAATGGCCCTCGTTTTGTTTATATTTTTGTAAATTAAAAGCAGGATAAAAAGTTTTTCCCTCAACTATAGAATTGTGGTGGAATATATCATTATGAGGATGCTTATTCAAATATTCCTCAGTTAAATATTGATTAAATCTATTTATTACCATATCTCTTAATTCTAAGTCCTGAGGTTCTTGAGAATTAAATAGATTAAAATCTGTGGTTTGTTTTTTGTTGTTATTAATACCTGAACTTGAATGGCCTTCGATAGCTACCCCTGTTCTAATTTTTGATTCAAACATGTCTATCAATGATTGACATTCTTTTTTAGTAAAGGCATTATCAAATACCCCAATTGTGTCTTTAAGTTTCATATGTTAATTTAAAAAATTTATAATTTTCTTTTACTGCTTCTAATTCTCCTGCTTCTATAGCATCCTCTTCACTTTCAAATATTGCATCAACAGGACATTCAGGAATACAAACCCCGCAATCAATACAATCATCTGGGTTAATGTACATTGATTCTTCGCCTTCAAATATACAATCTACAGGACAAACCGTAATACATGCCCCATCTTTTGTTCCTATACATTTACTTCCTATTATATGGCTCATATTTTTCTCTTATGGTTACTAGTTTATCTATAACATCATCTAAATTACTTCTTGCTTCCGCGGCATCACAATAATCTTGACAGCAAATCCCTAAATTACTATCTATTATACGTAAATGGCTTTCTATTTGATCCCATAACTCTTCCATCATCCTAATAATGCAAATATTAATAATCCTAATAATAATATATTAAATAATTTTTTCACTATACCTCTCTTTCAGTATTAAAAGCCATAATATGAGATCTACCTGTAAATCTCCATCCTCTATCTCTAACAAAATTCATAACAACAGGATAAGATTCCATTAAACTTTCTCTATCATCCCCAGCAGGCATTGCCCATATTTTTTCATTTGGAATTTTTAATTCACTAATAAATTCTTCTACTTCAGGCACCATAGATAATTCTTTATCAAGTACCGGTTTAATATGGTAATCTGAATGATAATCGATTGATTTTCTTATAGCTTCTTTATTAACTCTCAAACTATTATGTTTCTTAATCATTCTTTCGTCAGTAATTTTTCCTTGAGGTGTAGCCACGCCAAGTACGGGTACACTATTAGAGAACTTAGGACTAATAGAAAGTAAATTAATAGGGTAGTCAGTTGGTAAAAAATGACTCCCTTCAGTTTCGATAGTAATAAAAATATTATTTTCATTTGCAAAGTGAGTTAACTCGTTTACTAATGCTGGATGCATTGTAGGAGAACCTCCTGTAAGCATCATTTCCTTAATATGAGGATGTTTATCGTACATATCAATTATATCTTGAAAACAAAACTTTCCTTTTTCTGGATGGATGCTTGTATACCAAGAATCACACCAACCTCCTTCTCCAAAATAACATCTATGAGTACAACCAGTAGTCCTAATTACTATTGTAGGATATCCTTGTCTTGATCCTTCAGATTGAACTGCAGTGTATACTTCTACAATTGGTAAATTTTTCTGATAATCTTCTATTCTTTTAAGGGACATATATTGCACTATTTTTTGCGTGTTCTCTAAATTCCACTTTAACTACTTTAACCCTACCGTCAGTTTCGGGAAAAATAAATTCATTAACTTTATTACAAATGTACTCAGCAAATTTTTCTGCTCCTGTAGCAGGTATAAATCTTACTTGAGCAACTCCTGCTTCATGCATTTGAGAAAAAGCCTTAGCATAAGGATCATCCTCAGCTACAATTAAAGTATGATCAAACATAAAATCAAACCATTCTTTAGGAGACATACCATCAATTTTTCCTTTAGCTCTTTTCATTCCTCCAAAATCCCAAACCCAATTTCTATGGTCTAAATCACCTTCAAACCATATCTTGAAAGAAACTCCATAACCATGAACATATTTACAATGTGTTTCCTCTGCTTTCCATTGACGGAATACTGTACTAAACCCGTCAAATACTTTTGTTGATTGAAATTTACCCATTACCGTTCCAAAAATCTAAAATTCTTTCAGGAGCATGAGCTCCAACTAATCTATCTTTAACTTCTCCATTTTCTACTAATAATAAAGTAGGAATATTTCTAACTCCATGTTTAATAGACATTTCTTGATTTGTATCAACATCTATTTTTTCATAGTTAATTTGTCCTGATAATGATTCCATTATTGGACTTAATGTTTTACATGGCCCACACCATGTAGCAGTAAAATATAATATTTTTTTCATGATTCTACGTTTGAATTTGGTGGTTTATTTTCTTTAAAATTAATGGTTACCCATTTTCCTTCCTTTAATATTTGGTGTACTCCGCTCTGATATCTCCTATATTCATGCATGTAATTCCAACCGTCTTTTTGGTATTTCATTTATACTAATTCTTCAATTATACCAATTACTTCGCTAAATATAAGAACTCCTGCTGCAATAGGCACGCTATAAAATAAAAGCCCATAACCAGCTATTCTTACTCCTGATTTAATAAAACTAACTATTTGATGCCATTTTTGGTCTGGCATATATTCTAAATTATTTCTATCTTTTTCTATTTGATTAAAGTTTTGTATCATATTTTAACAATTTTTGTTCTGTAAATTTAAATGAATATTGTAATAAATAACTAAAAAATAAGTCTCCTAATATAGAATTTATAAAGAAAGGAATAGCTAAAGTATAACATAAAATTAATCCTTCTAAAGTTTTAGGATAACCTAAAAACCAAACCCCAAAATTAGTAACTATAAAGAATATTAAGCTTCCTAATAAAATATTATGTAATTTTAACTTATTTAAAAAAGAAGACATTATGCCTATTAGTACAAAAGCTCCATATACCCAAAATGTTATAAAAGAAAATCCTAAAAATATATCAGAAATAAACATTGCCGCTAAAGGAAAAGATACTCCAATAAACTTATTTTTAAAATTAATCCCCGCAAATAAAGCTAAGGCTGTAATAGGAGCAAAATTAGGAGGATGAGGTACTAATCTTAATAAGATAGCAAATATAACAAATCCTATAAGTAATAATTCTTTTTTACTCATTTTTTTAATTTAGTTGGCTCGCTAGGGATCGAACCTAGACTCTTCTGGACCAAAACCAGACGTGTTGCCAGTTACACCACGAGCCATTTGTATTATGCTGTATAATCAGCTAATACCTTTGATACTGAATCTCTAGCTACTTCCCAATCCACTGGACCAGTTTCGTCTTCATATTGAACAGGATCTTTCCTACCCAAAGCAATAAACGCTTCAATTCTTTCAACAGAAGAAGCAGATTTATAATCACTGTTCCCACTAGGAAAAGGCTTATAACTAGTATTAGTTCTAGAATAGACTTCATCAAAATCAATATTTAATTCATCACATAAAATTTCACCATCTTTTAAAATACCTAATTTATCAGTATCTAAATAAGGTGTAAAATAACCCACTTTTTCTGCGTCCCAATTACCTATTCTAAAAGCAGCATCATCTGCATCTCTAAACTCTTGTCTACAGTCAGGATAAATAGCATGATCACCAGCATGAATACCTAAAGCAATGTCAGTATCATTTCCATTAGCATTAGCAGCTGATAGTGCTACCGCTTGAGTTAACGAAGCAAATATTTTATTTCTGTTAGGTACAACAGTTGCTTTCATATTTTCTTCTTCATAATGACCTTCAGGTACATCATCTCCACCTTCAACAAGGTTAGAATTTAGTAAATTAACTAATCCATCAAGTTTAATAACCTGATATTTTACATTATGCCCATTATCAGCTAAATAATTAACTAATGATTGAGCTTTTAGTAATTCTACTCTATGTTTTTGACCGTAATCAAAAGATAAAGCTGTTACATTGTCATACTCAGATAAACATCTAAGTAATAAAGTTGAGGAGTCCATCCCTCCTGAGAGACTAACTACGACATTTTTCGCCATGATAATAATTGATTAAATTTTGCCAGGTATTATAAAGCGTATAGGCAAACGCTGTTTTGTTACTATACATACGGATCAATTTTTGGAATACCATTTATTTCTTTAAATAAAGTTGTATTATGTAAAATATCTCCATAATTAATATCTTTAAATTTTACATTAAAATGATCATTCATATTTGCTTTTGGTTTTTCTAATAAACCACTTTTATCATATAAAGTACCTTCTAAAGCCGCCATTACTGGATTAGATGTATCAATTGATTCTATAAATTTATAACCTCTATACCATCCAAATTCTTGAGGTACATAACATCCTAATAGATGAATTCTATCATAATCATTTACTTCTCCTTCTTCAACTAATCTATTTATAAAAGTTAATCTACCTAATGCTCTCCTTAAAGCTGTATTTGGATGATAAAATAAATCATCATACCAGGTAGCACCATAAGAAATAGCTATTTTTTTATAACCTAATTCTTTTAGTGCTCTAAAACTTTTCCAAGCATCATGGTAATTTTTTCCTTGGGCCACTACAACAGCAGTACATCCTTCAGGCATTACAATTTGTTTCCAGTACTTAGCATAAACATGAGTTTGGGTATAATCCATCCAAGCATCTGGAATTATAAATTCATTAGGTTCTAATTCATATAACCAATATTTTAATCTATTCCAATCATATGCTTCTCCTAATTCATGAAGTGAATTATCCATTACAATGTATCTTCCTTGCTTTTTAGCATTAAAAAAATATTGCTTATATTCCTCATCCTGATCTAAAAGATGAGGTAAACAATAATCATAATCATTAAATTCTTGTGATGCTAATAATAAACATCTAGGTACTTCATGACTTACTTTCATTTAAATAACTTTTCTTGGTCTACCTCTACGTCCTGTACTTTGGGGTATACTATAAACCCTATATTTTTCTTCTATAATATAATAAAGATCTATCAAACTGCCACTACATTTTAACATTTCTTCTTCAACTTGTTGTTTTGTAATTCTAAAATTATCTTGGAATTCCTTTCTTAATCTAGTTAATCTGTCAGTTTCATCCTTATCAAAATCTTCCCATAATCTTTTTCTTCTAGCTCCTAATAATTTAGATTTTTCATTATATTTTTGAATATCAGGATAACATTCATCCCACAAATCATTAAGCATATGTTCACAAAGCATAGCTTGCCAAGCATAACATGAATAATCATAATCACCATTTAGTATTTTATCTCTAAATGGTTTTCTTTTATGTAGGGGTTTGTTTTTAGCCTCATACCAACGCCACCATCTAAACTGATTATAATTTAGTTTTTGACATTTTGATAACTCTTTCTCTATTTTATTTTTAGAAAGACGTACGTTGAATATAGGCATATAACTTTTATTTAACGATAATATACGACCTTTATTTTACTCTTCCAAATCAGGTAATGATTTTTTAATTCGAGATATTTGTTCTTTTATTCTATTAGTTCTATAAGAAGATAAACCTGGAATAAGTTTTGATTCCAAATCTTTTATTTTATCTAGAGCAATAAGTATTTCTTTTTCATCTATTATTCCATCTTTATTCAAATCTAATTCGTTAAAATCTTCAAAATCTTCATGTTCTTCTTCAACTATATCATAATGTTCTCCCTCATTGCCATTTTGACCAATAATATCCATTCTTTTTTCAACTTCTTCTTCATCATAATCATCCCAGATAGTGGTTTCAGATTTTTCTTCTACAGTTTCACCATATAAATTTTCAGTATATTTTTTTCTTGGATATGCTTGATTAAAAGCAAAGTTAGCTGCTATTACTAAGGAAATAGCTAAAGGATCAAAAACAAAAATTATAACTAAAAGCAATATATTAATAATTTTATCCATAGGAGTACCCGTAAGTCCCGATAGATACTTTAGGGGTCCTAATTCTCCAGCCACTTCGGTGTTATTATCTAATTCTAATACTTCTAATTGAAACTTTTGTAAACTATCTGCTGCTATTTCTCTTTTAACTTGAATATTTTTTCTATTTTCTTCTTCAACCGATATACGATTTTGAGCCAAACGTAACTCAGCTGTGCTGATGGTGTTTCGAACGCCTCCAGCCACAGTGGTGTCCTTGATCTGTATAGACTGCGACTTGGCATTACTAAGAGTACTAATATTGTCCAATATTTGTTGAAGTTCTTTATCATATCTATTTAAATCTGTTTGGTAAAAATCTACTTTTTGTTGTATAAATGCTTTTTTATTTTCAACTATAGTAAGTTGATTAAAAGTATCTTGGTAGGCTGCACTTAAAAATCCATAAATACCCATACTAGTAATTAATACTAGAATAACAGTTGCTATAGATAAATAAGTTCTTAATACTTTATTAATTGTATCCCAATATTGGTATAAAAGTGAAGCAGTTACTAATTTAGCTATTTCTAATGAACCAGCCATAATAATAACCTCAAATTGGGCTCCTGCGAATAATTTACTCAATCCATAGACTGAATAAAATGCTGCTGATGCACTTACAGACAATGCTGAAAATGCAATCATAAATGGAAATAATCCTTTTTTAATGTTACCTAGCGCCGCCATAATATTCTACAGCGTGGCCTTCAGCAATTAGAGTTTGATTAATATTTTTTTCGTCAACAAATAGTTCACCTAAACATCTACCATATTTTCCTACGCCATGAGATTGTAAAATAAACTTATTATCATTTACACTTAGCAATTCAATAAGCCTATCTTTTGCTGCTAGACCACGTTTTTTTTCCTCTAAATCTCTAGTTCTGGATTCTGGGGTGTTTATACCCATCATTCTTATTCTTACATGTTTCCATGTGTCAAATCCTAGATCAACTAAGGCATCAACGGTATCACCGTCAACAACTCTAGATACTTTTGCGTTATATTTGTACATGATTATAAATATAGTAAGGAAAAAACCTATTATTTTCTGGATCCTTTATGATTATCTATACGATCCAATATTTGATTTACAACATCCATTTTAATAAAGCCTGCCATTGATGCATTTTTTAATACACTAATTAATTGTAATGTAACTAAAGGTACAACAACTATTTCACTTAACCATCCTGCTCCAGGAATACTTTTTTCTATAACTAACATTAAGGTTAAAATAACTATCCAAAAAACAAGGGTTCTTAAAATTTTAAAGGCTTTATATGTTTTAAAGCCCTCTCTTTTTATACCCGCTATTACACCAAAAAAACCATCAGCAAAAATTAATGTAGCAATTGCTAAATATTGTTCCGCATTTTGCATGGTTAATTCCATAAAATAAGAACAAATAAATGCCAATGACATACTACCTCCTGCTATTATCACTTTCATTTGATTCATTTTTATGCTAATTCTTTTTTAAATCTTTCCCAATCAAAGGCAGATCCCGGATCTACTTTACCTTTACCTTTACCTCTCACATGATCCCCAGATACATCTGAATGCCTTACAACCCCAGATAATGGAATATTATAATGTTCCATCCAATATTTACATACTGATACTGATTTTTCAAATTGAGCTTCATTATATGTTCCAGGGGTTTCTATAGCTTTAAGAAATGAAGCATAATCATGTTTACCTGGTACTAGTAATTCAAATCCTAAAAAATGTGAATTCAATCCAGATAATCCTTCATGTAATGATTTACCTGCATGAGATGCTCTATTAGGAGATTCTATCATTTTTTCATAGTCACCATTTGGGTGTATAAATCCATGAACTGATAGTTTTAATTTTTTTAGAAAATCATGTGCTCCTATCCATTCGCCTTCCCAATTAAGGTACTCGGCCATACTATGAACTATAATTCCTTTGGGTTTAATTATGGACATTACTCTTCTTTTTTATTACCAAATATTTTTCCAGCTTCAGCTATTCCAAAACTCCCTAAGGTAATAAATAAGAACGAATCATAAATAAATTCTTGAATTACCAAATCTTTACCTACAAATCCTGTTATAATATCTGCAGCTGCGAATATTACCATTACTGCAAATGAAGCGAAACCAACTACTGATTTTTCATTGATATCGTTGTTGTCTTTAAAAATATCTTTAAAAGCCATCCATTTTTGTTTTAAGTATTTTAACATAAATAACAATTTTTATATAACAATATTCTGGTATACATATTAAAACTGAAATTTAGAACCAATAGTTGCTGTCCAAGTTAATGGAATACCTGGAAGAGTTGTGCCTATTATGCTTCCCCCTATATTAAATCTAAATCTTTGGGTAATTCCAACATCAAAATTAGAACCCACTATATAAGTCATATGTTCATTTAATGTTAAATCTCCTTTAAATACTGCTTTTTTAGTATTAAAAGTATAAGAAATAGGATTAAATGCTAAAGCTATCATAGGGGATATAGTTACTTTTTTAGTAGGAAAAGGTTTAGTACCAAATAATACACCAGAAGGCATTATCATAAGATTATCATCAACATTAATTATAGTACCAGATAAAGCATACCCACCAACAAATCCATTCCACCAGTTATCCTTTTGCCCCATAAATACATCACTTATACCTCCTGAAATTACTTTAGTGCCATAAATATACATTAACGATGCAGATACAGATTGGACTTTCATTACACTTCCCCTTCCATATACTGAACCAAAATATAAATCATTCTTTTTGGTTATAGGA
>Ga0213858_10001459_pt1 | contig 11260 bp, 6 predicted proteins | sample PICome_FD_160122 | JGI IMG/M metagenome (GOLD analysis project Ga0213858, IMG submission 160122) | Coastal seawater microbial communities near Pivers Island, North Carolina, United States - PICO245 | ecosystem: Environmental > Aquatic > Marine > Coastal | place: USA: North Carolina | collected... | reverse complement strand
CTCCTTGATATAACGTAGCCTCAGGTGAGATGATTTCTAATTTCATAGACTCTTAAGCTTCAGCAAGCATTTTCTCTCCTGCCTCGATAGCTTCTTCAATCGATCCCTTAAGGTTGAAGGCAGCTTCAGGTAGGTGATCTAGCTCACCATCCATAATCATATTAAATCCTTTGATAGTTTCTTTGATATCTACAAGTACTCCAGGAATACCGGTAAACTGCTCAGCTACGTGGAACGGCTGAGATAAGAAACGTTGAACACGACGTGCTCTTGATACTGCAAGTTTATCCTCTTCAGAAAGCTCCTCCATACCAAGAATAGCGATGATATCTTGAAGCTCTTTGTAACGCTGAAGAAGCTCTTTAACGCGCTGCGCACAGTTATAATGCTCATCACCTAGAATTTCAGGAGTAAGAATTCTTGAAGTAGAATCTAGCGGATCTACTGCGGGATAAATACCAAGCTCTGCAATTTTACGAGAAAGTACCGTGGTTGCATCAAGGTGAGCAAAGGTTGTAGCAGGTGCAGGGTCAGTAAGGTCATCCGCAGGTACATAAACTGCCTGAACCGAAGTAATCGAACCATTTTTAGTTGAAGTAATACGCTCTTGCATCGCCCCCATCTCAGTTGCAAGTGTAGGTTGATAACCTACTGCCGATGGCATACGACCCAAAAGTGCAGATACCTCAGAACCTGCTTGAGTAAATCTAAAGATGTTGTCTACGAAGAAAAGTACGTCTTTACCTTGACCATCTCCAGCTCCGTCTCTAAAGTATTCAGCGATCGTTAATCCTGAAAGAGCAACACGAGCACGTGCTCCAGGAGGCTCATTCATCTGTCCGAAAACGAAGGTCGCCTTTGACTCCTTCATTGCGTTTTTATCAACTTTAGAAAGATCCCATCCACCTTTCTCCATTTCTTCCATGAACTCTTCACCATACTTGATAATTCCTGACTCAAGCATCTCACGAAGAAGGTCATTTCCTTCACGAGTACGTTCTCCAACACCAGCAAATACGGATAAACCTCCGTGACCTTTCGCGATATTGTTGATTAACTCCTGAATAAGTACGGTTTTACCAACACCAGCTCCACCGAAAAGACCGATCTTACCTCCTTTAGCATAAGGCTCGATTAGATCGATCACCTTAATACCGGTAAAAAGAACTTCTGTAGAAGTAGAAAGGTTTTCAAATGCAGGAGCCTCACGGTGAATTGGAAGACCTTTGTCTCCAGTGCGCTCTAATTCAGTTAGACCATCAATAGGCGCTCCAATTACATTAAATAAACGACCATAAACGTCGTCGCCGATTGGCATTTGAATAGGCGCTCCGGTAGCAACAGCCGATGTACCACGGCTAAGACCGTCTGTAGAGTCCATAGAAATTGTACGAACGGTGTTTTCACCTACGTGCGATTGAACCTCTAAAACTAGTTCAGAACCGTCAGGTTTTGAGACAGATAGAGAATCGTAAATCTTAGGAAGAGCAACACCTGTTTCGAATTCTACATCGATTACAGGTCCTACAACTTGTGAAATTTTTCCAGTTACTTGAGACATTACTAGAGCGTTATATGGCTAAAAGCCTGTTACTTAATTTGAGCGCAAATATACAGAGATTAGAGGAAGTAAAAAACCTATTATAAAAATAAAAGCGCCCCTTATTGAGGCGCTTTAAAATTTGATTATGAGAAGGTTCTGATTAGAAGTTCACATTAAGTGAAGCATAGTATATAGACCCAATCATTCCAGTACCGATAGCAGTCATATAATCACCACCAGCGATGTTAGATCCTCCTAACTTAAGTACACTGTTGTACTCAGGTAATTTAAGGTTGATAGATGCATCAAGTACATCAAAAGCAGGAACTTCTCCGTCAGCGAAAGACGCCTCCCATGTATATGATCCTGAGTAACGATAGTTAACATTGAATCCTAAGTTCTTAACTAACTCTTGGTGTCCAAAAGAAGCTTTGAAACGATCTCTTGGAGTATTTAATCCTACTTCAAAGTCAGGATAAGCAGCCTCATCGAAGTCAAGTTCAGTCAATGTATAGCTCACTCCTAAGTCAAATCCAGCTACTTTAGTATCTAAACCTGCAACTAATCCATAAGACTTCACAGGAACATCTGTGTTCGAATATGCCTGGTAAACTTTGTAGTCTCCGTTTTGAAGTGCAAGTAGTGATAATGAATTATCACCGGCTTGACCGTATAATGGTACTACTTTGGTTTCAGCAGCATTGAAGTTCGTGTACTGATTCCAGTAAGCACTTACATCAAGGGTGATAGGTCCTATCTGACCACGATAACCTACCTCATAAGCTTCAATTTCTTCTGCACCAACTAAATCAGTATCCTTTTTTACAGGGGCTCCTGCAAGAACCGAAGAAAGAGAGAATGAATTCGTGTAGGCCGAACGTCCGGTTACAGTAGACGTAGCGGGTAATCCTAGAGCTTGTGCTTGAGCGCTTGTTGCGAAGGTTCTTACATCACGATCAAGGTTAGACTCAGCACCACCAACTAAAATAGCTTGTCCCACATCAAGTCCGATAAAGAAATCCTGAGTAGTTGGGTTTCTGAAACCAGTCTGAGCCGAGAAACGAACGTTATGATTTCTAGCTGAACCTAGTGTATATCCGAAAGAGATACGGGGAGAAACGAAACCATCTAAGAATTCGTTCTTGTCGTAACGAGCAGAAGCAGTGACTTTCAGACGCTCGTCAGCGAATTTCTTCTGAATCTGTGTATATGCACCGTATTCATTGTACTTGATAGGCCCGTCCTTATCAGTAAAGATCGTACCGTTAGAGTTTAACTCATACTGACGATATGAACCACCAACTTGTAAGTCTGCCCAGTTGTTAATTAAATGAGCAAAGTTGTAATTACCATTGATGTGTCTAAACTTCGTGTTGTCTATAAACTTCGCTCCTGTAGCGAAATCACCATCTTGTTTAACCTTAGCAAATGCACTATTGAATTCACCTGATCCAGGTAAGAAACGATTAGTATTGGCTTGGCCTTGCAAGTTAAATGCGCCATAGTTGGTAGCTGCCCCAAACTGACTGTAAAAGTCTACTGGATAGTCAGCGGCTAAACGACCATTATTGTGAGCGTCTGCATCACTACGACCTAATTGCTTAGACAGCAAATAACCCGTTACATAATCACCAAACCATTTTGTGTCTGCTGATTGCTGGCGGTTAATATTAATTGCAGCAAAGCGAGTATCATACGCATCTCCTGAATCTTCTGCGGTTACATAAGCACGAACAAAGAAATGATCGTTTTTAACCTCTAGTTTTTGTTGAGTCATTGCAAAGCCTGATACCGCGTAACGGTTAGCCCCTTGATAAATAGTAGTACCTGTACCTCTGCGGTAGTTGTAGATAATTTCTAAATCATCTCCGTTAGGACGGTAGTAGATTCCAATATCTCGTTTCATACTCTTCGCGTCGTAGTCAGCAAGAGCTGCCTCATCGTAACCCGTACGAGAAACAAAAGCTCTACCATAAGTGCCTGCTGGAGCTCCCGCAAAGAAGTCAAAGTCTAAGGTTGTTGCAACCTCATCTCCATAGACATTTAGACCGTCATAGCCAGGGTTAGTTCTTCGTGATGACCACCCTTCATAAGGAAGTGCAGTCTGACTCATATCCTGAGTGCTGTTAGCATGCCAATCCTGACCTTGTAGGTAAGTGATGTTAGCTTTAATAGCTAGTTTATCAGAGAATTTCTTAGCGAAACGAACTCCCACATCCATATACTCGTTTGCACCAGCTGCATTCTGAACAGTGATACCAGTTTTACCATAGACGCTAACACCTTCGGTAGTGAATGGGTCCTTAGAAGTCATAAATAAGATACCATTGAAAGCACCAGCACCGTAAAGTGCAGATGAAGCTCCCGGTAGAATCTCAACACTTGCAACGTCAAGTTCAGACATACCTACTAGGTTACCAAGTACGAAATTCAGACCTGGCGCAGTGTTATCCATTCCATCTACTAATTGAAGGAATCTTGTGTTTGCAAAAGTTGCGAAACCACGAGTGTTGATCGATTGAAAAGTAAGTGAGTTCGTATTGATGTCAACTCCCTTAAGATTCTGTAAACTTCCGTAGAAACTCTCAGCAGTTGCGTTTTGAATTTGAGCAAGACCAAAACGCTCAACAGAAACTGGCGATTCAAAAATACGCTCAGGAGTTCTAGAAGCAGAAATTACGATTTCATCTAACGCTGTAGAAGATTCATTTAGCGTTACAGTTAGGGCTGATCCTGAGAAGGTAGCTGTTGCTGTAGTATACCCTAAACTTGAAACACGCACAGTGAATGGCGGAGTAAGGCTAGTAGTAAAAGCAAAGTTTCCGTCGAAATCAGCCACAGCACCCTCTGATTGTCCAACTACAATAACATTCGCGTTGGCAACAGGAGCACCATTTTGATCTACAACCTTTCCATTTACGCTAGTTTGAGCTAGAGCAAAAGCACTTGAAAGGATGCTTAGTACAAGAATTAACTTTTTCATCATTTGGTTATTAGATTTAATTCATCCAGTTTGATGGGGGAAAGATAGGGCTTTTTTCAAAGCTCTTGTGAATTTGACAAAGAATCACCTCTCAAAATGTCAAAGACAAGGCTAAAAACAGATATAATCGAAGATTTTTATCTAAACCGTTGATTATCAACTAAACGCTATAGTTAATTAGCTCTCGTCGATAGGCGGTTAAAAGTTTCGATTTCGAGACAAATCCATAATACTTATCCTCGCGAATCACAGGAAGATTCCACGCACCACTATCCTGAAAACGCTGCATCACCTGCTGCATACTGTCTTTTGAATAAATAATCAACTCTGGCGGACGAGTCATATAATCCCTAGCTTTTGTGGTATTATACAGAGATTGATCAAAGAGTACTGATCGGATATCGTCAAGTAAAATAACCCCCTCTAAAGCACCTTCTTCATTTACTACCGGAAACAAATTTCGACTCGATTTAGCCACACCTTCTTCTAATAATTGTTTTAAAGACATTTCTGGACTGAGTTGAACAAAATTCTGCTCAATGACAGTGTCAAGATTCATCAGGGTCAAAACGCTTTGATCTTTATCAAAGGTCAGCAGCGCATTCTTCTCTGCTAACTCTTTTGTATATATGGTGTGACTTAGATTGTTTTTCGAAATTAAGTAGGCGGTTGAAACGCATAACATAAGCGGAATAAAAAGCTCATAGCCTCCGGTAATTTCAGCGATCAGAAAAATTGCTGTTAGCGGGGTTTTTAAAACTCCAGCTACAATACCGGCCATACCAATTAGTGTGAAATGGGTCTCATTGACCGCAAAACCTAGAGCATTAAAGGTCTTACCAACGGCATTACCTAATGAACTCCCCATTACTAGAGCGGGAATAATAATACCTCCTGTACCCCCCGAGGCAATAGTGAGGGTCATCGCGAGTGACTTAAAAAGGGTGATCCCTAAAAGAAGAAAGATCACCACGTAGGTTTTTTCTGACCATAAGTCAAACATAGAGCCCTGAATAACGGTTAGATGATTTCCTGAGAGCAGCGCATTGATCACTCCATACCCTTCACCATAAAGTGGAGGAATAAAATAGAGCATGGCTCCCATTATTACACCCCCTACAACAAATCGATACAATTTGGACTTAATACGTTCAAGCGCGCCGGTAATGGCGAAGTGCGCTTTGTGAAAATAAACACTAACTAAACCTGCCATCACCCCTAGAATAATATAGAAGACGGTGTCTGAAACATCAAACCCTTCATTGTGATTAAAGGTGAACAATACCTGATCTCCTACTACCAAGAAAGAGGTGATTACAGAAACTAAGGAGGCTACAAGAAGAGGAAGTAATGAGGCGAATGTGAGGTCTAAGCTGAAAATTTCGATAGCAAAGATCACGGCAGCAATCGGTGATTGAAAGCTTGTTGCGATCACTCCTGAAGCGGCACAACCGATTAGCAACATTCTTGTCTTTCGATTTAGATGAAAAAGATCTCCAAAAACAGAGGATGCTGCCGAAGCAGATAAAATAGCCGGGCTCATAAGCCCTACAGACCCACCAAAACCTACCGTTAGAGGAGCAGTAATCAATGGCATGTAAAACTTAATCGATTCTACCTTGGCTCCCTTTTTTGACAGCGCAAATAGTAGGGTTGCGATGGGCTGAAATACTCCTTTGCGGTAGAGCTTATTCCAAATTAGATATACAGCAGACAATCCAATCAGCGGAAGAGCAAAGTAAAGGCCGTTTTGAGTAAGCGAAAGCCCGAGTGATCCCACATGTTGAATACCGTAAGTAATATTCTTGATGAGTACTGCGATTAGTCCTGCAACTAAACCAACAAGTGCACTAAGAATTAAAACAAAATTGCGCTCAGAAATATGCTTGTATTTCCAAATCAGGAACTTACGAAGGGTCGCGCTTAAGGTTGTATTCACAGCGCAAAACTAGTAAATGTGTTTCTACCTCCTTCTTATTAGGTGTACATTTTTAACTCGGCTTCCATCTTCATTGAAGTGAATAAGATTTTTTCCTTCAAACATCCAGTAGCCATCGATCGAAATGTCAATATCTCCCTCCTCAAGGCCCTCAATATAGAGTTTACCCTGATCGATTCGATAGTTCAAACTTTGGATTTCTGGAGCTTTATCATCAGTCTTTACGGTCAATCGAACGCTGTTTTTATCATAAAAATCAAAGACAATATCAACATTTTCGAGGGCCACATCTACAATGCCTGCAACGGCTCCAGCGAGCATCTTACCAAACACCCCTAAGTCCTCAGTTTCTTCAGCAACCGCTTCAGTAACTTGGATTTGAAGTTCCCATTCACCCTTAAGCTTTCTACTTTTTACAGGAGTTTGGGCAAATACAGTTATTGCAAAAAAAACAACTAAGGATAATGTAAGAACCGCTTTAATCATAACCTGCTTGTTTAATAATGCTATCGACATCAATTACTGATCCTTCACGAATCGTCTCATCAACAGTGAGAATTAATTTTCGCGATACCCCTTTTCTGAGATAAACTTTTTGACCATACTTCAAATAAACCCCGCTATTTGATTTAGGAGATAGGTTCGGATTCATTACTGTAGGAATAATAAGCGGAATAGACTTAAAAGTCTTATTGCTCAAAGTAAAATTCACTCCATCCGATTTTGCGATAGGTAAAGCCTGTTTTGGCTTTGCTTCTGCAGAAAATGAAACGGCCTGATCTGAAAGATTGGTAAAAAGAGCATAGGAATCAGACTCAACAATTACCTCCTCTACGGTAGATTTTGGTGCAAGACCAAATCCACGAACTTGCTTTCCACTAATTTTAGAAACAATACTGACCTCTATTTCTGCGGATGAATGATTCTTGAGCCTCAGCCCATACAACTCATAATCAACGAAATCTAACTGAACCGACTGGTCTCCAAGAAGTTCAATCTGTGCTTTCTGGGCAGAAATCCCCGCGAAAACCATCACAAGAAGCCCAAATAAAATCTTTTTCATAGCTCTTTTTTTACCTATGACGATAAAAAGAGCATAATGTTACTCCACCGTAACCGACTTCGCAAGATTTCGCGGCTGATCCACGTTGCAACCGCGTAAAATCGCAATATGATAAGACAACAGCTGTAATGGGATAGTGGTTAACATTGGGCTAAGCGACTCCTCGATTTCAGGAATTTCGATGCAATGATCGGCCAGCTCGGCCACCTGAATGTCTCCTTTGGTTACTACTGCAATAATTTTACCCTTTCGAGACTTAATTTCTTGAATGTTACTGACCACCTTCTCATAGTGGCCTTTTCTAATTGCAACAACAAATACTGGCATCGACTCATCGATAAGAGCAATCGGTCCGTGTTTCATTTCTGCAGCTGGATACCCTTCAGCGTGGATATAACTAATCTCCTTTAATTTGAGCGCACCTTCTAGGGCTACTGGGAAATTATAACCTCGACCGAGGTAAAGACTGTTGGTTGATTGGTGATACACCTCAGCAATTTCTTTGATCGCTGCTTCTGATTGAAGTACGGTTTCGATATGTGACGGAATCGTATCTAACTCTTTTACTAAGTGCGCATACTCAGAATCGGCAATTGTCGCTTTCTCCTTAGCCAGTTTTAAAGCAATTAAGGCGAGTACAGTAATTTGAGTGGTGAAAGCTTTAGTCGACGCGACACCAATCTCAGGACCGGCGTGAGTATACGCCCCAGCATGCGTTTCACGAGCAATTGATGAACCTACCACATTACACACTCCGAAAACAAATGCTCCACGACTCTTTGCCATTTTAATAGCAGCAAGAGTATCCGCAGTTTCACCAGACTGTGAGATAGCAATAAGCACATCACCTGGGCCGATTACGGGGTTGCGATATCGAAATTCAGATGCGTATTCAACCTCTACGGGTATACGTGCCAGATCTTCGAAGATATATTCGGCAACTAATCCTGCATGCCAAGAAGTACCACAAGCAGCAATAATAATTCGTTTCGCATTGAGAAACTTGTCAAGATGGTCGTCTATTCCAGCCATTTTAATCAGTCCTGAATCAGTTCTGAGTCTACCGCGATAGGTGTCTCGAATTGCCTTAGGCTGCTCATAGATCTCTTTGAGCATGAAGTGGTCGTATCCGCCCTTTTCTATTTCATCAAGCGATAATTGAAGTTCATGGATGAAAGGATCCACCTTCTTGTCGTTGGCAATTTTTCTTACAGATACTTCTTTATCTAATCGAATCGTTGCCATTTCACCATCTTCTAAGTAAATGGCATTTGAAGTAAATTCGATAAAAGGGCTAGCGTCAGAGGCGACAAAAAATTCGTCATCCCCTACTCCGATAGCAAGAGGACTTCCCATTCTTGCAGTAACGAGAGTCGTTGGATCGGATGCATCAAAAACCACCAATGCATAGGCTCCCACTACCTCGTTTAGCGCAAGTCTAACCGCCTTAGCAAGAGAGGTCTCTTCTTTAATTTGTATTTCTTCGATAAGATTTACGAGTACTTCTGTATCGGTGTCTGATTGAAAAGTATATCCTCGTTGTTCAAGAGTTTTTTTAATTGGGGCATAGTTCTCAATAATCCCATTGTGAATAGCAACGATACGACCAGAGTTCGATTGATGTGGATGCGCGTTTACATCATTAGGTACACCATGAGTCGCCCAACGCGTATGACCGATTCCTAAAGAACCTTTGATATTCTGTTCTCCTTCTGCCTTTGTCTTTAAGTCAAAAACCTTTCCTTTAGTTTTACTAACTCGAACTTCACTTCCGTCATACAACATTACTCCGGCACTATCATAGCCCCGATATTCTAAACGTTGAAGTCCTTTAATAACTACTGGGAAAGCTTCTCGTGAACCGAGATATCCTACAATTCCGCACATAATTGGGTTGTTTTAAGGTTCAAAATTAGGAAAAAACAAAAGGGAAACGACCCCAATAAGCATCGGAATATAGAGGAAGTCGGTAATTGCAGATGTTTAATCCTGAATTTGAGTGTAATAGATTCGAAGTTCTAGTCGCTTGTCCTCTGGCACAGTGGCGTTCGAACCATAGAGCACGGTACTTAATGGGGTTGCAGCACTCATTTGAGGGTACGATACTACCTCCTCTGAATCTGAAACCTTGGCCGCGTAAGTAACCGGTAGACCAATGTTTGCACTTACTGCCATATTGATCGGAACGTTAATAGAGTCTCGAAGAACCACATGGTTCACATAATCGGTTAATCGCACGGTATAATGAGAGCCTTTACCTTCGGTATCGTATTGTAATATTCCATCGTAATTCAAGAAGATTCCTAACGGAGTTTCGTCAGTAGACGTTTCTGTCATTGCATCATACACAGGTAGATTACTTCCCTCTTTGAACAAGTATAAGCGTGACGGCTGCTCTGGATATTGTTGCATAGCATCTTGATCTACGTGAAAAACAATACTTGCTTCATTCACGAGCCAATTATTGGCCTTGATTTCTTCAATAATTTCATCAGGGATTTGAAACTGTGCTAAATAACCACTACCCCCTTTGAGGTAAACACGCTCTACAAAATCTTGATTATCAATAATTGAGACGTTGTTCTCGGCGGTCCAAGTATTCACCGCGTTACCGCTAGTGATTCCAAAAGAACCTCCAGACACTAAGTTTAGTCTCAAAGTACGCTCCTCGGTGTCAATGGCATCGTTGCTTTCATCGCTGTCACCCTGCGTATTCCAAAACTCATTGGTATAATCAACCTCTATATATCCTGAGGTTAGATTTAACAACATCATTAAATCGTTACTAGCATTTAGTGATAAATGAATTCCGCGGAAATGATCTTTGAAATTCGAACGTGACAGTAATTCAGAGCCTCCCTCGTTATCTAAAATCATCATTTGAAAAAATTGTGGATCTAAATCAACATAAATGCCTGGATCTTTGGTTTTAGACGCATCTGTAAAAGCCGATTCATCCTCTTCAGTATCTGGATCGTCTATTTGATATTCGATATATTGAAACTCACTAATGGTATCTCTACCCTGATAGAGCACGTCTCCAAGAAAGTCTTCAAACTTTGATGAGTCATCTGAAAAGTAGGCTGAAGGATCAAGGAATCCACTAGTAGGCTCGTGATCTCGCAAAAAGAAATCGCTGTGTCGAATCGTCAAATCAAAGACATCGTTCCCTGAAAACGAATAAATACTATCTAAGGCTACACGTTTAGCATATGAATTCGAAGCGGTGCTTTCATCGTCCAAATCGTTGATTCCGTCACCGTCAGTATCGGCATTAAGAGGGTCTGTTCCACGCAAACGCTCTTCATTATCGGTAAGCCCATCTCCGTCACTGTCGCTGTCAATATTATCAGGATCAACATCAAAAGCGTCTTGAACTCCATCGCTATCGCTGTCTTGTAAAGCTGTAGGAACTTTCTGAAAAGGAATATAAAGTCTAGCTCTTACAACAGTTTCATTTTCATTTAAAGTGTCGTTATTACCAGATACGTCTTGTAAAGCCTCAGTATCTGCTGACAGTCTGCCAAAGACAGGCTTGTATTCAGTTAGTTGAACCTCTGTAAGTATTTGAGCACTAGTAGTACCAAAAATGGGATCGTAATAATTACCTAATTGAAATATTGGGAGTTGACTTGTTTGTACCCGATCAACCTTTAACTGCTTAATACTCTCAATAGGGTAATCAATACGGTTCGTACTAAAGGGTTCCCCTTCAATAACCGCTTGGCCTAA
>Ga0213858_10001458_pt1 | contig 11260 bp, 10 predicted proteins | sample PICome_FD_160122 | JGI IMG/M metagenome (GOLD analysis project Ga0213858, IMG submission 160122) | Coastal seawater microbial communities near Pivers Island, North Carolina, United States - PICO245 | ecosystem: Environmental > Aquatic > Marine > Coastal | place: USA: North Carolina | collected... | reverse complement strand
TGCGCCACAGTAACGTATGGGATATCAGCTAAACGCTCCAGAACAAACTTGGTCATGTGCGTCTTTTCTAGAAAAATTCCTACGTAAGCAATAAATGAATACCCTAACTTTTCATAGTCTAAAGTCAAAGATGAGCCTTTAATAAGGTCAGCATCTTCCATTTTTTTGACACGTACGTGAACCGTTCCGGCTGAAATTAATAGTTTTTTGGCGATGTCAGTATAGGGAATACGAGTATTCTCAATTAACATATCCAGTATTTGATGATCAATCTCGTCTAATTTAACCTTTGGCATTTCGTTGAATTTTCGGCAAAAATACTACAGAAATGAAGAAAATCTTATAAATTATTCAATTTTATTAAAAATTTCTAAGAATTATTCATTTTCAAGGTATTGGCTCAGTCTTCGTTGAATTAATCGCTGTTCTACGGCTGAAGCCTTTCGATAGTCTAAAATTTGTCTAAAGTTTAAAAGACTTGAATCCACCTTATCGTAAGAGGTGAATTCAAAGACCGTATCTATTTGATTATTTATTAGCACCTCTATATATCTAACATAAAATTGATACTTCTCTGTAATGACCAACTCGTCGTAACCATTCGTTTTATTTTCTGGGATTTTGCAATATTCATTGAGGATAACATCGTCCGATTGATCAGGTATTGGTTTAGATAAAAACTCAAGAAGATTCGATAAGCATTGGGCTATAATTGACGCAACATTTGTTCTTGTATAATCCTTACCTAATTGACCGGCTTCAAAAAGTACCGTTGGTATACCTTTTGAATGAAAGTAGTCCCCAGTGCAATTCGGGTTGAAACCATCATCATATCTTCCAATATGTATCTTGAAATCATCAGGTAATGAAGATACCATTTGGTTAATCAGATTCATAGCTACAATTCTTGTAGGAGTTATCTTACGAGATTCATCGGCTGCGGCTGACAAAAAGGATAAAGCGGCTTCTTTATTAGTGTCACCAACGGTAAACCGCGTTCTTTGATCATGTAAATTCAGGTTGTAATGAGGTTGAAATTCTTTAACTAGTCGTATGAGGGCCTTGATCTCACTTTGTGATTGAGTAAGCGCATCACGGTTAAGATCTATTCCCTTTCCATTGACTCGCGTATACTTATCGGCACCGTCAGGGTTTAGTTGTGGTATAATTACTAAACTTAGCTCTTTAAGATAAGAAGGAGATTGAAGATACTCTTCAAGCCAAATTAGTAATCCTCTGGTTGTAGTTGATTCATTGCCATGCATCTGTGACCACATAAGAATCTTAACAGGACCTTCTCCTAAACGTATCGCGTGAATAGGTTTTCCTAGCTCAGAGTTACCTATAATTTCGGTTTCAATAGCATGGACGGTCAGCCAATCCTTCAGGCGTATACTTGGAAAATAACGTTCTTTAAACATCTCATGCAAGGTAATAGTATATTTGTATTTGAATCAAATACCTACTCTTGAAATCACTTTTATCTTTATTCGTAATTCTTATTTTTCTAAGTTCTTGTTTCAGAGCACCTGAGAGGAAATGTTCAGATTTTAAAACCGGAGTTTTTGAATTCGTAGCAATAACAGATTCAGACACCTTAACATCTATTTTTGAACGTTATGAAGATTACGAGATCGACCGATTTCAGAATCAAGTTGATACATCCACTGTAAGATGGATTAATGATTGTGAAATGATTCTTAGGAACAAAAACCCAAAAAACAATCAAGAAAAGGAGGCGATTCACATCAAAATTCTTGAAACTGACGTTGATGGTTATCGCTTTGAATATGGATACTTGTCTGAGCCTATCAAAATGAGAGGCTATGCTAAAAAATTACGGTCTTTAGAAAAGAGTTAGCTTTCCTTCGTTATTTTGTTCGTCACCATCATCATTTGAGTCTTCATTTTTTGACTCATCAATCTCATCCTCATCAGCTTCTGCTTGTTCGAAAGGTAAAGAGTTTTCAATATGTACCTGTTTGATCTTATCTGTGGTAACTTGATTACCTAAAGCCTTAATTCCCTTAACGCTAATAAACTCCTCTATATTGAGTGTTAAGTCTGGCAATGGATCTTTTCCTCTTGGCTTGACAAACTCCAAACGAAGGATTGGGCGATAATCAGTCAGAAATGCGATTAATTCTGATCCTTTAGTTTCACTGATAACAAGCTCCTCTTTTAACTCTTGCTCGATCAAGAATCGTTTTAAAAAATACCGTTCTCTTTCTCCCTCGTAATATAGCACTGATAAGGGTTTTGAGGGTATCCACTTTTCTAATAATAACATGTTATCAGGCATGTGGAGCGCTAAATCAGGAGTAACGGTTTTCACTATTCCATCTGAGGTAACTATTAGTAGAAGGTCATCCCCCTTAAAAGCACCTAAATACTCACCTCTATCTTCAGAATTCAATCTTCTAGTAATTGAATCATACCATAATTCACGGGGCTTTAGAGTTGATTTACCAGAATCTTTGAATTCAATTTTTTTAACGGGATTTTTCGAAACCAAGTTACCCTTTGAGCCTCTTCCTTTAATCAAGATATCGGCAAAATCAATATCCCATTTCAACTTTTTAATACTTCCTGTAGGTCTTAGAAAGACGGTGATGGTTTCGGCTTCTCCGTTCGGGTTTGCGCTGAAGTATAATACTTGACAATTCTCAACATCAGAGGTTAATGAATATTTGCGATCCCTTGTCACAGAGGTTACCGCAAACCTTTTTATGAAAGAAGCACCGTTTTTTGGAAGCTTATATACCATGTTATACACCATTCGCGAATCATTTTTCTTGAAGATGCCAATGTGTATAATTTCCTTTCCCACAAAAACTTTAGAGTCAACCTTGCTCACCTGCATAGATCCATCAGCAAAAAAGACAATAAAATCATCAATATCACTACAGTCAGCCACATATTCATCTTTACGGAGCCCAGTACCTACAAAACCTTCCTCTCTGTTAACGTAAAGCTTAAGGTTACGGATGACCACTTTTGTGGCTTCAATCGTATCAAAAACTCTTAATTCTGATTTGCGCTCTTTTCCTTCGCCATACTTCTTTTTCAGCGATTTAAAGTAATTAATAGCAAAATCAATAATGTGAGCAAGATGGTTTTCGACTTCAGCAATTTGGTCCTCTAATGATTCGATAAATGCAGCTGCTTTATCGATATCGAACTTAGAAATACGCTTGATTCGAATTTCGGTAAGTCTTACAATATCCTCTTCGGTAACGGCTCTATTAAGATGGGAAATATGGGGCTGAAGACCTTTATCAATTGCAGAGATTACTCCTTCCCAAGTTTCTTCCTCTTCAATCTCACGATAAATTCGATTCTCAATAAAAATGCGCTCTAGTGAAGAGAAATGCCATTGTTCTTGCAGCTCTTTTAATTGAATTTCAAGTTCAGACCTTAATAATTCGACCGTATGGTCGGTAGAGCGCTTTAATATTGTCTTTACGTCAATAAACGCAGGCTTGTGATCTTCGATTACACAGGATAATGGTGCAATAGAAACTTCACAAGAAGTAAAGGCATAAAGTGCGTCAATGGTTTTGTCTGGCGAAATACCACTAGGTAGGTGTATCAAGATTTCTACGTTTTCTGCAGTATTATCTTCTACCTTTTTGATTTTAATCTTTCCCTTATCGTTAGCCTTTAAAATGGAGTCTATAAGAGAAGAGGTATTAGTACCGTAGGGGATTTCTTGGATAACAAGTGTCGACTTGTCTTGAATTTCAATTCTTGCCCTCACTCTGACTCTCCCCCCTCGTAAACCATCGTTATACTGCGTAGCATCAACAATGCCTCCGGTCGGGAAATCAGGTACCAAAGAAAAACTTCGGTTATTCAAATACGCAACACTAGCGTCAATAAGTTCAATAAAATTATGTGGAAGAATTTTAGTAGAAAGACCCACTGCAATACCCTCGGCCCCTTGAGCAAGTAGCATCGGAAACTTTACGGGCAAATGAACAGGTTCTTTCTTTCTTCCATCATAAGAACTTTGCCAATCGGTAATCTTTGGGCTATAGACAACATCTAATGCAAATTTGGTGAGTCTAGCTTCTATATACCTAGATGCTGCTGCACCATCACCTGTTAATATGTTACCCCAGTTTCCTTGAGTATCAATAAGTAATTCCTTTTGCCCGATTTGCACCATAGCATCAGAAATACTTGCATCACCATGGGGATGGTATTGCATTGTATGGCCAACAACATTTGCCACCTTATTGTATCTCCCATCGTCAAGCTCTTTAAGGGCATGAAGAATTCGGCGTTGAACAGGTTTGAAGCCATCTTCGATAGCGGGAACTGCACGCTCAAGTATCACATAGGAGGCATAATCAAGAAACCAGTCTTGATACATCCCCGAAACGGTGATCATCCGTTCATTCGTTTCAGAACCTTGATTTAACTCATTAGGTGGTAGCTCGCTCATCGACTAGATCTAGTTCAACTTTAAGATTATTAATTACAAATTCTTGACGATTAGGGGTGTTCTTACCCATATAAAAATTGAGTAATTGTTCAATGCTCATCGATTTATCTAGAAGTATCGGCTCTAGACGAATTGACTCACCAATAAAATGCTTGAACTCTTCAGGTGAAATTTCACCCAAACCTTTAAATCGAGTAATTTCAGGCTTAGAACCTAATTCAGCCATAGCTTCCTTTCGCTCCGTTTCACTGTAGCAATAAATCGTCTTTTTCTTATTTCGTACTCTAAAAAGAGGTGTTTGAAGTATGTATAAGTGATTCTCCTTGATTAATTCAGGGAAAAATTGCAAAAAGAAAGTAATTAAAAGCAGTCGTATATGCATCCCATCTACATCCGCATCAGTAGCGATTACGATATTGTTGTATCGTAAATCCTCCATTGAATCTTCAATGTTTAAGGCTGCTTGTAATAGATTAAATTCTTCGTTCTCATAAACGATTTTCTTACTCATCCCGTAAGAGTTCAAGGGTTTTCCTCTTAAACTAAAAACAGCTTGAGTGTTTACGTCACGAGATTTAGTGATAGATCCTGAAGCAGAGTCTCCCTCGGTAATGAACAAGGTAGATTCAAGACGTCTGTCATTTTTTAAATCGGTTAGATGTACTCGACAATCTCTTAATTTCTTATTGTGAAGACTGGCTTTTTTTGCACGTTCTTTTGCCAATTTTCTAATCCCTGATAATTCCTTTCGCTCTTTCTCTGCTTGAAGAATTTTACGCTGGATCTGATCAGCAACTTCAGGGTTTTTATGTAGATAGTTATCTAAATGATGACTAATAAAATCATTTACATAGGTTCTAACGGTAGGTAAATCACCGCCCATATCGGTAGATCCCAGTTTTGTTTTGGTTTGGCTTTCAAAAACGGGCTCCATTACCTTGATAGCAATCGCAGAAATAATCGACTTTCTTATATCAGAAGCATCATAATTTTTACCGTAAAAATCTCGAAGTGTTTTAACAATTGCCTCCCTAAATGCAGCTTGATGCGTACCTCCTTGAGTGGTGTGCTGACCATTAACAAAAGAATGGTATTCTTCGTTATACTGGGTTTTAGAATGGGTAATGGCTACCTCAATATCATCTCCTTTGAGGTGGATGATTGGATAAAGGAAATCCTCCGACGGATTTTGGTCTTCGAGCAAATCCTTTAATCCATTTTCAGAATAGAACTTCTCTCCATTAAAAACTATGGTTAATCCCGGATTGAGGTACACATAGTTTTTCAGCATCCGCTCTACATATTCATCACGGTATCTGAAGTTTTTAAAGATATCTGCGTCAGGGACATATTCGGTTCGAGTGCCTTTGCGTTGCTTCGAATCTGATTCATTGTCATTTGAGAGGACCCCTTTTTCAAACTCTGCATGACGCTCCTTATTATCTCTAAAAGAACTCACTTTGAAATAGGTAGAGAGCGCATTAACTGCTTTAGTACCTACTCCATTAAGACCCACAGATTTTTTAAAGGCACGGGTATCATACTTTCCACCAGTATTCATCTTTGAAACCACGTCTACAAGTTTTCCTAGAGGAATACCTCGACCGTAATCTCTTACAACCACTCGTTGGTCTTTAATCGAAATTTCGATGGTTTTACCAGCACCCATGACAAATTCATCGATACTGTTATCTAAAATTTCTTTTAGTAGAATATAAATTCCATCATCAGCACTAGATCCGTCTCCTAACTTTCCGATATACATACCCGGGCGCAACCGGATATGTTCTCTCCAGTCGAGCGATCGTATATTATCTTCGGTATATTGGGTATTTGACATAAATCTGTTAAGGGAAGCACAATATAAGGGGAACCCCTAGCATTTAGCGCCCTTGAGCCCTAGAAGTAATTAACAAAAAACGAGGAAGTTTTACACATTAAAGCGGAAGTGCATTACATCACCATCCTTAACAATGTATTCTTTTCCTTCTACACGAACTTTTCCGGCCTCTTTTACCTTTTGTTCACTTCCGTAGTGTTTGTAATCCTCGAAGGCGATCACCTCTGCACGGATAAATCCTTTTTCGAAGTCAGTGTGGATTACTCCGGCAGCGACTGGAGCTGTACTTCCCACTTTAATGGTCCAGGCTCGCACTTCTTTTACCCCAGCAGTGAAGTAAGTTTCTAAATTGAGAAGTTTATAGGCACTTCGAATAAGCTTTGCAGAACCGGGTTCAGATAATCCCATATCCTCTAAGAACATTTGTCGTTCCTCATAAGATTCTAACTCTGTGATATCAGCCTCAGTACCTACCGCTAAAACAATAACCTCTGCATTTTCCGAGGCAACCGTTTCTTTAACACGTTCAACCATAGCATTACCAGTGGCAGCAGCCGATTCATCGACGTTACAGACGTAAAGCACCGGCTTATCTGTAATTAACTGAAGTGAGTTAACAAAAATTTGCTGATCCTTATTTTCAAAGGAAAGGGTTCGAACAGAATTACCTGACTCTAAACAGCTTTTCAACCGGTCAAGAATTTCTTTCTCCTTTTGGGCTTCTTTATTCCCCGTTTTAGCAGCTCGACTTACTTTTTCTAAGCGCTTTTCAACGCTTTCTAAATCTTTAAGTTGCAATTCGATATCAATCGTTTCCTTATCTCTGATAGGATCAACACTACCATCAACATGAACAATATTAGGATCTTCGAAACATCTCAGGACGTGAATAATAGCGTCTGTTTCTCGAATGTTTCCTAAAAACTGATTTCCAAGTCCTTCCCCTTTAGAAGCCCCCTTGACAAGACCAGCTATATCTACAATTTCAACCGTAGCAGGAACTATTCTTTCAGGGTTAACTAGCGATTCCAATACCTCAAGTCTGGGATCTGGAACGTTGACAACCCCAACGTTAGGTTCGATGGTACAAAAGGGGAAATTCGCGCTTTGTGCCTTTGCATTAGATAGACAATTAAAAAGAGTCGATTTTCCCACGTTGGGTAAACCTACAATACCTGCTTTCATAAAATAAGGGGTTAGGGATATTAATCAGGGTGCATTAGTCTTTGCTTGGCAAGAAGCACCTCTTCAGTCTCTACAACATTAGGATCGGGAACACAACAATCAACAGGGCATACAGCTGCACATTGAGGCTCCTCATGAAAACCCATACATTCAGTACACTTGTCTGGAACGATGTAGTAAAATTCATCACTGATCGCTTCTTGTGCTAAATCTGCATCAATAGAATCACCATTATTCAATGAAACTTTTCCAGTTAACTTGGTTCCATCACTATACCTCCACGAATCTGCACCTTCATAAATTGCAGTATTCGGACACTCTGGTTCACAAGCCCCACAATTGATGCATTCGTCAGTGATAATGATTGCCATGATATGATGTATTACTTTTGTGCAAAATTAGCTACACTCTAGATAGTAAACAAATGAAGGTTCTATCATTAAATCAAAGAATCCAAGTCTTAGTAGACCTGGGTGAAATTATACAACTGGAGCTGAGTACCTCGCCGTATAATGAAGCTTTTGCAAACCTATTAAACAAGGTAAATCTGAGTAATCCATGGTTTACTATTGAGAGTACAATACAAAGTTTATCTTCTTGGACTACTCTTTTAAAAATTGACCATTTAAATCAATTTATAAGTGCTTATGATACAAAGCTTTTTGAGAAAAAGAACGAGAAGGTAGTACTACTTATTCTAGCCGGAAATATTCCGCTTGTTGGTATGCACGATGTTGTTTGTTCCTTTTTGTCTGGTGCAAAATCAATGATTAAGGTTTCTTCTAAAGACGCTCTTATGATGAAATACCTCATTGAGCAGTTAGAAAAGATCAACCCAGTAGTTTCGGAATATTTTGAAATCAGTGAAGTAAAAGCTCAAGGATTCACCCATGTTATCGCTACAGGGAGTAATAATAGTGCTCGCTATTTTGATCATTACTTCTCTAAATTCCCAAATATTATTCGAAAAAACAGAAGCTCTCTCGCGATTATAAAACAAGAAACTACGGACACTGAATTGGAAAGTTTGGCGAATGATGTTTTTCAATATTTTGGATTAGGGTGCCGAAACGTAACTCAACTGTGGTTACCTCGCTCCTTTGATTTTGATCGTCTAAAAAATGCATTTAAAGCCTTTGCAACGATTATTAATCATAATAAATATGCAAACAACTACGACTACCACAAAGCAATAGCTCTGATGAATGGTGACCCATTTATCGACTTTGAATTTATTATTCTTCAGAATAATCTTATGCTCAAGTCTCCTTTAGGAGTTCTTCATTATAATTTTTATGAAAATCTGACTGAGGTAGACAGCTATATCAAAGAACATAGAGAGCATATCCAATGTGTTGTCTCATCTAAAAGTTCTTCAATTAATGAGGTGAATTTTGGTCAAACACAGCAACCGAAATTATGGGATTTTGCAGACCAAATTGATACCTTGCAATTCTTATTGTCCTAACCAATGATCAAATCACACAATTTCGGTGCAGGTCCTTGTATTTTACCTAATACAGTCTTTGAAGAGGCTGCGGAGGCCGTAAAAAATTTTAATGGATCAGGGCTTTCAATTTTAGAAATAAGCCATCGATCTAAGGTCTTTGTCGATGTCATAGAAGAAGCTCGAGATCTCTTATTAAAGTTAATGGGCCTTTCAAACAAAACCCACACAGCCCTCTTTATGCATGGTGGAGCGTCACTTCAATTTGCTATGGCTCCTTATAATTTTTTGAATCAGGGTGCAGCTTACATAAATACCGGTGTATGGAGCAAAAAGGCAATCACTGAAGCAAAAAAGATCGGAGGAGTTTCCTTGCTTTTCGATGGAGAAACCGTTGACTACAAATCTGTGCCTGGTAAAAAGAAATTAGATTCTCTGCCAACAGAGGGATACGATTACATTCATCTCACTAGTAATAATACGATATACGGAACACAGTTTAAAGACTTTGGAACCCTTGACAGTCCATCGATCATCGATATGAGTTCTGATATATTTTCAACGAGAAGAGACTACAGTAGGTTTGATTTAATCTATGCCGGAGCTCAAAAGAATATCGGACCGGCCGGTACAACAATCGTAGTGATCAAAAATCAATTTCTCGAGCAGATCGTAAGTAGAAATCAATTATCAATGTTGGATTATAGAAAACATATTGACGCGAATTCTATGTTCAACACGCCTACTGTTTTTTCTATTTATACTAGCCTTTTAAATCTTAAATGGCTTAAAGAAAAAACAATCTCAATAGTTTCAGAGAACAACGCAAAAAAAGCAGCACTACTTTATGAAACTCTTGACAAAAGTGCCCACTTCAAAGGTTTTGCTGATAAGGAGAGTCGGTCAGAGATGAATGTAACTTTTACTATAGAGAGTTCGGCTGTAGCAGAGGCCTTTGATCTAAAATGTACAGAAGAGAATATTGTTGGAATTAAAGGCCACCGACTCGTTGGCGGATATAGAGCATCCATGTATAATGCCCTTTCTTTGGAAAGTGTTAAAGTATTAACCGATATCATAGAATACACGGATAATGCATAAAAAAACTTCTTTCATGAAACGACTCAAAGAAAAGTGGCAAATAACCTCCAACTTACAATTGGCAATCATTTTTATTGTTTTTGCCATTACCGGTAGTACAGCCTCAAAAATAGCTGCACCTGTGGTTCATTTTTTTGGAATATACTCAGAAACCAATCCGATCCTTTACTGGCCATTAAGAATTATTTTAATCTTTCCTTTGTATCAAGTTCTACTTGTATTATTTGGATGGATCTTCGGTCAATTTAAGTTTTTCTGGGCCTTTGAGAAGAAAATGCTCAAACGTTTGAGAATTTTAAAGGGTTAGCGCAACTTATCCGAAAAGTATTTTTCTATTTTCTCAATTTTAGGATTGATAACCCATTGACAATAGGGTTGTTCCTTGTGTGTACTGTAATAATTATGGTGGTCTAATTCGGCTTCAACAAATTATGTCGCCATTTTAATTTCAGTTACTATAGGTTTATCGAAAATATTCTCCTTTTTAAGGAATTCAATAAATCTCAATGTTTCACTTTTCTGCTCATCGGTGGTGCAGTAAATACCACTTCTATATTGTGTTCCTTTATCATTACCCTGCGCATTAAGCTGAGTTGGATCGTGAGTAGCAAAATTGATCTCTAATAGTTCAGCAACACTTATTAAAGTTGTCTCATATTCAATTTCAACACACTCAGCATGACCTGTCTTTCCGGTGCAAACCTCGCGATATGCTGGGTTTCTAAAAAGCCCATCAATATATCCGGGCTTTACATTAACCACCCCATGAACTCTTTGAAATACCGCCTCCGTACACCAAAAACATCCGCTAGCAAAGTAAATTTTCTCTTTCATAATCTTTATTTTGCGTGAAGTTACATCACAACAATGATTTTAAAAGGTCAAAATCTATATAAGCATTACGACAACAAACCTGTTTTAAACGGTGTTTCGATTAATGTCCAAAAAGCTGAAATAATTGCAATTACAGGAGCTTCAGGAGCGGGTAAGACCACCCTTCTTAACATCTTAAGTGGTTTAGAACCACCTGACCATAGATCTGATTCAAGCCTTACTCTATTGGATAGAGATCTATTAAGCTGCACTGAAAAGACCAAATCGATGTATCGAAACAAACATGTGGGCTTTGTATTTCAATTTCATGGATTACTTGATGAGTTTAGCGCTCTTGAAAATGTTTTGCTACCAGGGAAAATTGCTGGTCAAGACAACAGGATATTAATGGAGCGCGCCCAAA